>Ga0206117_100104_pt1 | contig 147505 bp, 142 predicted proteins | sample 3A5Ametagenome_FD_177997 | JGI IMG/M metagenome (GOLD analysis project Ga0206117, IMG submission 177997) | Enriched microbial communities from leaf-cutter ant dump, University of Wisconsin, Madison, United States - 3A5A | ecosystem: Environmental > Terrestrial > Nest > Insects nest > Nest dump...
CCCAGCAAAAAGCCCTCAATGGTTAATAGGTCGCTGTCAGGCGCGGCCCCCATCCAGTCTCGGAACTCCGGCGATCGAAACCCGATCGAGGAAACCCCTTCTCGTTCAAACCCTGACGCATAGCCGGAAGTTACAATCTTCCGGTCATCAATGATGACGAACATAGCTCACATTCCCCGTCAATCGACCTGGTGGTAAAGATCAACGTCGGGGATAAGCTAGGTTGAGAAGTGGAGATTGGTCAACGATTTGCTATATGTGTCTAATGCGCTTCTGGAAATGTGTTTATGTATATGGAAACGCTACCAATCGATTTGTATGACAAAGAGCGCTATTAAATATCGAAAAATTCCATAAAATTATGCAGTATTGTCGATGAAGTTCATTTTCTATTCACAATGGGATTCATGTATACGCCGATTGGCTTGTTGGTCAAGCCCCGAGAAACTTGAGATCTGTATATTTGCATATATTGAGAGTGTTCCGGACTAGCCGGTCTTGTGGCCACAAAAGGCCGCCGAGTTCGGTGTCCACGCACCGAAGCCGCTTCTCACCATGTTGCCGATGACCAGGCAGACGTAGCGCTTCTGCGCCGGATTGTTGTTCGGGCCGGCGTGGTAGCGGGCAACCGCCATCGTCCACGTGTCGTGGCGGGCACGCAGCTCGTTGAGGAAGCGGGCGGCATACTGAACGTTCTTGTGCGGATCGAACATCTCGGCCACCGAGGCGAAGCGTTCGCCGTGATAGTGGTGGTTGATCTGCATGCAGCCGAGGTCGATGAGCTTGACGCCGCGCGCCCGTTCCTGCTCGAAGCGGGCGAGGCCCTCGGCGAGGCTGGGCGCCACGTAGGGCTTGCCGGCAATGTTCATCGCCAGCGGCTGCAACCCTTTCTTGCCACCGCTCTCCGTCATGCCGACTGCGTAGAGCACACCGAGCGGGATGCCATACTCGTCGGCCGCCGCCCGCATTTCGCGCTCGCAGATTGTCAGTTCCTCGGCCGCCGCATGACCGACGGAGCTAAAGGTAGAGATCGCCGCCAGAATGGCCAGCGCCGCTTTCTTCATGGGCCGCTCCTTGCTTCGGTTGCGGACGAGATGATGGCCGCTGGCCGCCACCGTCGGCATTGTTCTGGTTCCGATTGTCGCCGGCCTGTGCTCCAGCTTGGCCGGATGGCGTCTGGCCGCCGGACCGATCGCCGGCCATCTGACCGCCATCCGGCGCCATCGAGGTGGTGATGGCCACGACGTCGGCGGTGTAGCCCGAACCGCGCAGCGCCCGGGTGAGCATATCCCTGTCCTTGGCGAGGAGGTCGGCGGTCTCCTGGCGGGAGGCGACTACCTCGAGCTCCAGCGATTTGTCGACAAGTCGCATCTTGAGGACGACGGCGCCAAGATCCTCCGGCTCGAGCTTGACGTGCAACACCTTGAGCGGCCCGGCGGAATGGCGGCTCGGCTCTGTCGGTTGCGATGCGACGTCTCCCTTGGGGGGCTCGGCGAGGGTTGCGAGATCGTCGCCGATCGCGGTGGCGATCTGCTGCACCGGAGACAGGCGTACCACCGGTTCGAAATGCGTTTCGCGCGTGACCACCGACATCTTTATGGGAGCGACATCCACGGCTTCAGGCTCGGCAGATGTGTCGGTCGCCCGATCGAGAAGAGACGACAGCGCCGCAAATGGATCGCTCCCTTCGATCGGCGCCGGACTGGCCGTATCCGCAAGGGCAAGGTTGAGGACCGTGTTCGATGGCAGCGCCACGCCTGACTGGCGATCAGTGCGATCGGTTGCATGGGATGGCTTTCCTGATGGTGCGGCCGGAACCTCCGTCCCCGGCGCGCGGGAGGCGACCAATGCCGAGAGATCCACAGCCTCGGGGGATTGTCCTTGTCGTTCGCCGGTGCCGAGAATGGCCTGCCAGTCGAGCGCCGGCTCGCCGGTCGTGGTCGGTTCCGCAGCGGGCATGGCTGCGACGGCGTCCGCCGACGCGGCCGTCGTCTTGTCTTCCTTGGATGGGGTGCGGTGTCGAAGAGGCGAGGGCGCGCGCGAAGCGTCGCCCGGGGCAGTCTTCGCGTTCTTGCCCGCATCGCCGTTCGGAGCGCCGGTCTGGCCGCCGAGTTGCCGCAGCAGCGATCGGAAGGCGGCCTGTCGACCGTCGCCATCTTTTGCCGAGGTCTTGCCCATGGTTTTGTCGACCGGCTTGTCCGGGGCGGGCTGGGCGAGCGGCGTATCGATCCTGGTCATGGGCTGTTCGCCTTATCAAGAAGGGAGTCGGCGGTGGAAAGGCCTGCTTCTGCGGCGCGCATTGTCCCCGTCACCCACGCGTCGCCGCGTTTGGTGTCGGCGGCCACCACGGAAATGGGCTCGAGCGGCGCGGGTGCTGCCGGCACGTCGCCAACCGCGTCGGCAACTGCCATGGCAGCGTCGAGAAGGTCGACGTCCCGGCGGCCGAGTTGGCGGCGGTTGAGCGCGGCGAGGCGCTTTCGCACCACACCAATGTCCTTGCCGGGGCCGATCGAGGCGGCGGAGTCGTATAGGCCGGCGCGCATGGCGTCGCCGCCGCCGAGCGGAGCGAGCGCCGCCGCATCGGCCGCTGCCGACCGGGCCGTGGAGAGCTTGCCATGCACGACGGCCGCCTGCGCGAGCTGCAGGAACAGCGCTCGCTGGTTCTCCGGATCGGAGGATTTCAAGATGGCTTCCAGGCGGGGAAAGCGATCGTCGCCGTCGGCGATGCCGAGCCGGGCAATGGCGGTCGCAAAGCGCTGCCGGAAGTCCTCGGCATAGATCGACGTGCCGAAGCGGCGCAGATACTGCTGCGAAAGGAACTCGAAGCGATCGAGGTTGCCGGTCTGGGCGACGAGAAACACCTCGCGCCGCAAGGCCGCCTCTTCGACCAGCGTACCGGGCATCAGCAGGCGGGCATCGTCGAGCAGGCGAATGGCCTTGGGAAGATCCTCTCGGGCAACGAGACCGGCCTGGACCAGCGCCACCTGTCCGCCGAGCGACATCGGCAGCGCGCGGGCGTCGATGGGCGACAGGCGCTTGCGAGCCTCGTCCTCCCGGTTTTCGATGTAGGCCAGCGCTCCCGTGGCCAGATCGGCATCCACGGCGATGGGCGGATTGAGTGCGAGGAGGCTTCGCATCAACCGCGGGCTTCCGCCGGAAAGCGTATAGGTGACGGCAGCGCGCGCATTGCGCCCATCCTGCCAAACGGCGGGATCGGCAGCGAGAAACGTCTTCTCCATGACCGCGAGCAGTTCGCGCTGTGCGGCGACGGCGGCGGCATTGCCGCCGGCGATCTGCGCCTGCAAGGTTTGCAGCGTGCGCACCATCTCGAACGGCGGTATGCCATCGGGCCTCGCCTCGGCGGCAATAAGCGGTTCAGCTGCCAGCAGTGCGACGAGAAGGAGAATGCGGCGGATCACGTCGGCATCTCCCGGATCAGGATTTCGATGCGGCGGTTCTCCGGCGCCTCGGGATCGCCGGTGTTCTTCAGCCAGTGGTCGGCATAGCCTTCGATCTTTTCGAAACGGGTTTCCGGAACGCCACCACGCACCAGCATGTAGTAGGCCATATGGGCGCGGGCGGTGGACAGGCGCCAGTTGTCGTAGTCCTTGCTGCGGAACGGGCGTGCGTCGGTGTGACCACGCACGACGATCTTGCCGGGGCGCTCGCCGATCAGCTTGCCGATGGCGTCGATGGTCCGGATCAGTTCGGGCTCGGGCTCGGCCGAACCGACGGCGAACATGCCAAACTTGCGCTCGTCCATCAGCGTTACCAGCAAGCCTTCCGGCGCCTCGGTCACCTCAATGCCGGGCGTGGGGCCGATGTTGCTGACGGCCGTGTGAATGTCACGGTCGAGCGCTTTGGCATCTACGGCCGTCTTGGCCTGTGCGACCTCGGTCGACCTGCCAGGTGTGGCGACGACCAGCTTCTGAGGATCCGCAGCGATCGATGGTTCCGGTCCACCGGTAGCGGTCTTTTCCGTGCCGCTGGCCGTTTGGGGCGGCTTCTGGTCCGGGGCCGCTGGTGCCACGGTCAATGGAGCACCATTGACGGCTTCGGTCGCGACGCCGGGGCTTTGGACCGTTTTATCGACCGGCTGCTTGCCGGCGGGCAGGGGGGGAGTGGCGTTCTTGATATCCGCCTTCGCCACCGTTTCGGGGAGGGGCGCGCCGGATTGGGCCGCGATCGGCTCGCTTTGGACTTTGTCGCCGACGATATCGGTGCCGCCGGTTTCCTCGCCCTCTCCGGGCGCCGGTGTGCGCGACATTTTCCAGTAGACCGGATCGAAGGGATCGCGCTGGGCATCGCCACCGTTGAGACCTGGCTCTCCCGACTGGCCGAGCGTCTCGAAGGCGCCGACATTGTCGGCGGACTGGTCGGGTTCCGAACCGGCCACCAGCGCGGCGAGGACGGCATAGGGGTCTTCAAACAGCGCGGCTTCCGAATAGCGCGGCTTGCGCTCCTCGGGCTTGTCGAGCGTCTGGCTGTAGCCCTCCAGTCGTTCATCGACGCTTTCCGTCGCCGAGCGCTGGTCCTTGCCGTCGGGCGCGCCGTCCTTCTCCGTTTCGAGCGGATCGCGCAGCCCCTTCTTGTCGACGGTGGCCTCGGCGAGCTTGATCGGGTTGAAATAGCTGGCAACCGCCTCGCGCGTCTTCTGGTCGGTGGCGTTCAGCAGCCACATGACCAGGAAAAAGGCCATCATGGCCGTCATGAAATCGGCATAGGCGATCTTCCAGACTCCGTGCTGAGGCGCCTCGGTTCTTCGATGCAGTGACCGGCGAACAAAGATGATTTCCGGGGGCTCGGCACTCATGGCGCTCACTCTTCACTGTGCAAGAGGCGGGCGACCCATTCCCGAAGGCGGGTCTCGATCAGGGTTTCGCCCGCCGTCACGACGATGTCGGCCTGGTCGCCTGGATGAAAGGATATGGCGGCTGCGTGCCCACCGAGCTTTTCGGCAAGCCGATCGAGCAGGTCGACAGGCCCGCTGATCTCGATGGGTGGAGCGGTGCCGTCGGTCATGAGCCGTCCGATGCAGAGGGCGAGATCCTCGATCGACCGATCGACGAGGCGCTCGACGAGGAATGGCCTCAGCGCCCGAGCGGCTGCGACGCCAAGCCGCTCGTTGAGCTCGGCAAATCGGGCATCGATCGTCGTGGCGATCCGGTCGGCCTCATCCTCGACCCAAGCCTTGCGGGCGGCCTCATGCTCGGCGCGGAGCGATCTCGCCTGTTCGGCCAGGGCTTCGGTCAATTGCCATTCGGCATCCGCACGCTCCTCGGCGCGCACGGTCGCCACAGCCTCGGCGACACGGCGCTCGATCTCCTCGGCTACGGAGTAGCCAAGCGGTTCGATCGGCGGCTCCGCCTCCAGCGCCACGGGGGGCGGTTCGGGCTTGTCGAGATCGAAGACGGCGAGCACATCGATGGCCGAGCGGAGCATCAGGCAGCCTCCTCTTCACCCATCCACTGCCGCAGAATGCTGGCGGCCTGCTCTTCGTCCATCTCGACCAGCTGTTCGAGTACCTTGAGCGGCGAGTTGCGCATGCGGGCGTTCATGTCCTCGATCAGGTGCTGCATGGCGCCGGCGCCTTCGCCGGACGGCAGAGCCGTCTGACCGATGCCGGGCAGAGCAGCGGCGGCTTCGGCTGTGGCATCGGCCAGAGCGACGGTCGCCTCCTTCTCCTCGGCCTTCGCTTCGAGGCGCGGCAGCAGGGCGTTCATCGCGGGCCTGAGACCGAACCAGATGAGAAGCAGGGCGACCGTGAGGATGACCACGGCGTTGACCACAGTGCCGGCCTGGCGCACCAGCACGTCCTTCAGGGTCAACGGGGGGACCGGCTGCATGTTGGCATAGTTGTCGGAGAAGTCGACGGCGGTCACCTGGATGCGGTCGCCACGACCTTCATTGAGGCCGGCGGCCGACGCAGCGAGGTTGCGCATTTCCGTCACCCGCGCCTCGATCGCCTCGGCGGTGGGGTTCTCGCCGAGCGACTGGGCGATGCGAGCGCGGTTGACGATGAGGGCGACCGACAGCGACTTCACCTGATAGCCGTCGCTGATCACCTCCTTGGTGGTGGTCGATATCTCGTAGTTGGTCAGCTCTTCGCGGCGCTGGTTCTCCTCGCTGGAGCGCTCTCCGGCGTCGACCGATTGCACCGTCTCCTCCGGCAGGTTCTGCTCGACCGTGGTCGGCGCGTCCTGGCTGGAGTTCTGCGAGTTGCCGCTTTCGCGCACGGTGCGTATCGACCGCTCGACACGGGAATCCGGGTCGAACAGCGTCTGATTGGTGCGAGTCCGGTCGGTGTTGAGTTCGGCGGCGACGCTGATCTGGAAGTTCTCGGAGCCGAGGTACGGCGTCAGTGCGTGGCGGATGTTGGTCTCGATGCCGGTGGCAACGGTCCGTTCGAGGCGGTTGGTCTTGCTGCCCGGCAGCGTTGTTGCATCCTCACCCGACGCCAGAACGGTGCCTTCGGTATCGAGAACCGTGATGCGGTCGACGCCGAGACCCGGCACGCCGCCAGCGACCAACTGGCGGATCGCTTCGGCCATGCGGACATCCTCGGGCACGTCGGTGCGAATGATCACCGAAGCCGATGGCGGCTGCTGGTCGCGGCGGAACGAGCCTCGATCGGGCAGAACGATATGGACGCGCGCCGCCTTGACACCCTTCATCGTCTGAATGGTGCGGGCAAGCTCGCCCTCGAGGGCGCGCACCCGTGTCACCTCCTGCATGAAGGACGTGAGGCCAAGCGAGCCGAGTTCGTTGAAGAGCTCGTAGCCCGCCGCCGCGCTGCGCGGTAGCCCCTTTTCGGCCAGCAGCATGCGCGCCTGCGAGGTCTGGGCCGGCGTGACGTAGACGGTCGCGCCATCGGCGCTGACATCGAAGGAGATGCCCGCGTCCGTCAGAGCGGACCCGATGCGCGAGGCGTCGCCGTTCTCGAGGCCGGTGTAGAGCACCGTGTACTGCGGACGGCTGAGGTAGTAGGCCGAGCCGGCGATCAGCGCCATCATGGTGACGGCGACCATGGCCAGGGCGGCTAGCCGCCGCGGACCGAGGTCGAGAAGATTGAGCCATAGGGTTTCGGCATGTTCGCGAGCGGTCATCTGTCGATCTCGATGCGGTCCGTTGCGTCAGGGTCGGAGCCGGCGGGCGGTCCGGGTGCGTCTTGCCGTCCAGTGTCGGTCGGGAAACTTGTGCGAGCATTGCCGCCAGCGAGGCGGGCACTGCCGCTAAGAAAAAAACCACGCCCCGGAGGGCGTGGCTTCCATACGGCTTCGAGCGGGTGGTGTTCGCTCAGCCGCGGAACAGCGACAGAATGTTCTGGCTGTTGGAGTTGGCGATCGACAGCGCCTGGATACCGAGCTGCTGCTGGGTCTGCAGAGCCTGGAGGCGGGTCGACTCGGCGTTCATGTCGGCGTCGACCAACTGGCCGATACCGCGACCGATGGCATCGGTCAGCGCCTGGACGAAGTCCTTCTGCGTGTCGATGCGGTTCTTGACGGCACCGAGGTTCGAGGCGCCGTCGGTCAGCTTGCTGAGAGCGCCATCGATGATCTCGATGTAGGACGACAACTTGGCCTGGTCATCAGCGGAGTCGGTAAGGCCCGAAATGTCGAGATCCTTGATCGACAGCGAGACAACACCCGGCGTGGCGAGATTGTCGTTCCAAACCTCCCAGCTGGCGTCGAACAGGCCGCGACCGTCCATCTTGACGGCGCCAGGGGAAGCCGCCGTCGGTGCGGTGGCCGGCGTCGGAAGCGCCGCAGCGGTGTTGGCGTCGTAGAGCTTGATCTCATTGACGTCGACCTTGATGGTCTCGATCGAGATCGCGTCGCCGACGCGCGAGAAGGAGGCGACGACCGACTTGTCCTTGTTGAAGTCGCCGGCGGCGGAGTCGACCGACAGCCAGTTCTCGCTATTGAACACCGACGACGAGGCGATGGAGCTCATCTGGCCGAGACGGGCCTTGATGTCTTCCTGGATCTGGCCGCGGTTGACACCCGGGGTCTTGGCGCTGACGAGCAGCTTGCCGATCTCGGTGAGCTCTTTGACGGTCGCTTCGAGGGCGGTGTACTGCACGTCCACCGTGGCGGCGCCGAGGCCAAGGCTGTCCTGCACGGCGGACAGCGACTTGTTGTCGGAACGCATGGTGGTGGCGATCGACCAGTAGGCGGCACCGTCGGAAGCCGTCGAGATGCGCATGCCCGTGGAAATGCGGTTCTGCGTCGTGTCGAGCGACTTGTTGGTGGACGCGAGGGTCTGGAGGGCGGTCATTGCCGCGGCGTTGGTCAGAAGGCTGGCCATTTTCGTATGTCCCTTTTGGATGAGTGAGATGGGACATTCCGGATTTTCACCGGGATGGCAGGAGCGGCATCATGCCCTTGGATCCTCCTGGTTGGCTGAGCGATCCAACCTGCCATGGCCTCACACTGTCAGACGAGGCTTGCGTGAAGCTGACCTGCCGCGAAGGCCGCCAAAAGCTCGATTTTGCGGGCCGATACCCGGCAGGGGGACATGCAAAAGCCCGCTCCGATGAGGAAGCGGGCTTTTGCGGGCAATCGTGATGGGCGGCTAGAAGAACGAGCGCACCAGGCCGCCGACCAGCATGTTCCAGCCGTCAATCAGCACGAAGAACAGTACCTTGAACGGAAGCGACAGCACGGTCGGGGGCAGCATCATCATGCCCATGGACATGGTGAGCGTCGCCACGATCATGTCGATGACCAGGAAGGGTAGTGCGATCAGGAAACCGATCTCGAAGCCGCGCCGCAGCTCCGAGATCATGAAGGCCGGTATGAGGACGCGTAGCGGCGTTGCTCCGCTCTCGGTCTTGATGCCGAGATGTTCGGCGGCGAGATCGTCGAACAGCTTCAGGTCCTTGTCGCGGACGCGCTGGGCCATGAAGTCCCGGAACGGATCGGAGATCTTCTCGAAGGCAACTTCCTCGGAGATTTCGTTGCGGGTCAGCGGCAAGACGCCATCGTTCCAGGCCCGGTCGAAGGTCGGCGCCATGACGTAGAAGGTCATGAACAGCGCCAGGCTGATCAGGATGAGGTTGGCCGGCGTCGTCTGCAGGCCGATGCCGGATCGCAGGAAGGACAGGGCCACGACGATGCGCGTGAAGCTCGTCACCATGATCAGCAGGCCCGGCGCCACCGACAGTACCGTCAGAAGTGCCACCAGTTGGACGATGCGGCCGGAGGCCGATCCTTCGCCGGCGGGGATCAGCGAGCCAAGACCGGGAATCTGCGCGAGGGCCGGCGTGCCCATGGCGGCCAGCAACAAGATGGCGAGCAGGAGTTTTTTCACTGGACGACCAGACTTTCGATGATGAGATCGCGTACGTCGCCGCCCGAACGGATGGCGACCCGGTCCCTGAGGTCTTCGCGGAGGTGCTGGAGCTGGGTGGCGCCCTCGAGCTGCCCGACCTTCAACGTTTTCAGGAAGGCAAGCAGGTCTTCGGATATTTCGGCCGAGACGATTTCGGAGTTGGGCATCTCGTCTTCGAAGACGATCGCGGCGTCGAGACGAAGCCAGACATCGGCGGGCTCCGTCAAATTGGTCACGATCGGCTTCAGCCGATAGAGCCGCGACGTCAGCGGATCGTGCTCGCCAACGGCGGCGGCGTCCTGCTGCTGGCCGGCGTCGGCGATCTGCGCATAGCGGACGAGATGGACGCCGAGGCCGAGGCCGGCGGCGACCGCCAGGACCGTGAGGAAGAAAGCCGGCTTCAGCACGCCTCCGCGTTCGGGCGGCGGCGGCCGGCGCACCTCCGTGTCGGCCTCGACAGGCGCCGCCTCGCGAGCGGCTGGAAGCGGGAGCTTGGCCATGCTGCCTCTCAGAACGGAGCCACGCGATCGTAAATCTGGTGAAGCACGCCGGGCTGCTGCACCTCGGTCAGTCGGCCGCGACCGCCATAGGAGATGCGCGCCTCGGCGATCTTCTCGTAGGGCACGACGTTGGTGCCGGAGATGTCGCGCTGGCGAACGATGCCCTGGATGTTGACCACCCTCATCTCGTAGTTGACGCGCATTTCCTGCGAACCGGAGATGATGAGGTTTCCATTGGGCAGAACGCTGGTGACGACCGCCGCCAAGGTGACCTTGATCGCCTCGGAGCGCTCGACGGCGCCTGCGCCCTTCGAACGCGAGGAGGAGTTGACGCTGCCGTTGAGGCTGGCGTCCGACCCTTCGCCGGCAACCGCGAAGCCGAAGCCGGCACCGAACCCGGCGCTGGACACGCGGGAGCGTTCCGACGAGTTGTCGAGAGCGGCCTTGTCGTTCATCTGGATCAGAACGGTCAGGACGTCGCCGACCTGGCGGGCACGGGAGTCCCTGAACAGTCCCTCGCCACCGTGGACGTAGGTGGAGTTGGGATCCCGGAACATGGTGGGCGCGGGGGTGAGCGCGTTGAGGGGCAGTGCCGCGCCAACCTGCGACATCGCCGGTTCGGTGTTGAGATCGTTGGACGTGTTGCAGCCGACGAGGGCGAAGCCGGCGATGAGAAGCAGGGCGTGCCTCAAGGAGTTTCTCCTTTTGCGGACAGTTCGGTCATGCCGGCGAGCGTGCTGGCGAGCTGAGAGGCGCGGGCAGGGTCCATTTCGTTGAGAATGGCGCTGGATGCGCGCGCGTTGAGCCGTGCCAACACGGCCGCCGCCATCTCGTCGTCGAGGGCGGTGAGCTGGCCGGCTGCGGCCTCGGGCCGCATCTTGGCGTAGATCGCAACGATGTCGTCGCGGGCTGCGGCTAGGAAATCCTCGCGCTTCTTGAGCCAGCTTTCGTATTCGGCGCGCTTTTCCTCGAGCGCGGCGATCCGTTCCGCCACGCGCTTGTCGAGCTCTTCCAACGTCGACTTCTGCCAGGCGTAGCGGGCGTCGGCAGCCACGTCGCGAATGTTGACGCAGTATTGGCGCGCCTCTTCGGTCAGTGCCCGCATTTCGAGGCCGGAGTGACTGGTGGCGGCGGTTTCGACCGGCGAGACCGTCTTCTCTTCCGTTTCCGACGCCTGCGTCAGGATCGGGCAAAACAGAACCGCCACGACAGTCGCGAGCAGGCGAACCGAAAGGCGCCGTCGGATCGACGTCATGCCGAAAACCTCTTCAGTCGTTGAACTCATGCCGAGAAGGATCGCACCGCAGACTTGCGCGGGGCTGATCCCGTGCAGGGACAGGATTCATTGCACCACGAGATCGGCCTGGAGCGCGCCGGCGGTCTTCATGGCCTGGACGATGGCGATGACGCCGGTCGGCTTGAGGCCGATCTGGTTGAGGCCGCGAACCAGGGTCTGAAGGTCGGTCCCGCCGATGATGGCGAGGTTGCCGCCGCTTTCGCTGGCATCGACCATGGTGCGGGGCAGGACCACCGTTTCACCATCCGAGAACGGTGCCGGCTGGGACGCGACCGGCGCCTCGGAGACACGTATGCTCAGGTTGCCGTGGGTGATGGCGACGGTCGATATGCGGACGTCGGCGCCCATCACCACCGTTCCCGAACGCTCGTCGATGACGACGCGGGCCGGCGCGTCCGGCCGAACCGGCAGCCCCTCGATCTCGGCGATGAAGCGCGCCGCCGACATGCCGCGCGGCTTGATCAGGGCCACGGTGCGATAGTCGCGTTCCTCGGCGACAGCGGCACCGTAGCGGCGGCGGCTGTAGCTGTTGATGGCGTCGGTGATGCGGATGGCGGTGCGGAAATCGGGGTTGCGCAGTTTGAAGGTCAACGCGCCGAGCCCATCGAGATTTGTCTGCAGCTCGCGCTCGATCAGCGCCCCGTTCGGAATGCGTCCGGCTGTCGGCGTCCCCTTCTGGACGCTCTCGGCCATGCCGGCGGCGCTGTAGCCGGTGACGGCGATCGGCCCCTGCGCCACGGCATAGACCTCGCCATCGGCGCCGGCGAGCTGGGTGATGATCAGGGTGCCGCCCTGCAGCGAGCTGGCGTCGCCGAGCGAAGCGACGTTGACGTCGATGCGCGAACCGGCGCCGGCAAAGGCCGGCAGTTCCGCGGTGGCGATCACGGCGGCGATGTTGCGTGTCCGGAGTGCGCTGTCGCGGACGTTGACGCCGAGACGTTCCAGCATCGACTGAAGCGACTGCTCGGAGAAGGCGGCGTTGCGCAACGTGTCGCCGGTGCCCTGGAGGCCGACGACGAGGCCGTAGCCGACGAGCTGGTTCTCGCGAACGCCTTCGATCGCGGCAATGTCCTTGATCCGCACGTCTCCCGGCGCCAGAGCGTGAACCATGGTGTCCGGCGTGCTCGGCGCTTTGGGTTCCGGCCCGGTTCGCGGCACCACGGACGTGACGGTGGGCGGGGGCGGCAGAGGCGAGTTCGGCGCCATGTCGGCGGCTAGAAGCGTCGGACCGTCCTGACCGGCGAAGGGCAGGGGGGCATCAACGACGCTGACCACCTCGCCGGTCTGCGGGTCGAGGGTGATCGGCATCCGCGAACCGTCCTGGGCGGCGGCCGGCTGGAAGGCAACGAGACCGGCGGCGAGGCCGGCGATAAGGACGCGCATCAGCTCTTTCCTACGACGATACTGCCATCGGCCTGGATGACGCCGACGATGACGGTGCCGGACTCTGTGTTGCGCACGCGGATCACCTCGCCCACGCTGCCCGACTGCATCGGCTCGGCGTAGGTGATGATGGTCAATCCGCCTTCGACGAACACCAGACGCACCGGGACGCCGCGCCGCACCAGCTTGGCGTTCTCGACCGCGTTGACGGTGATCGGCTGCCCTGGAAGCAGCGTGCGCCGCGCCACCTTGCCGACCAGCATTTCGCGACCGGCGACGACAGCTTCGAGGGACGCCCGCGTCAGGCGGAATCGGCGTTCGGTCAGCATGTCATCGGTGATCGGATCGCCGGGATAGATGGTGATGCCGGGCACCGGCAGCGTCGACACCATCTGGGCGTCGGCCGGACGGAGCGCGAGGAGGCCGGCGGCCAGGAAGGCGAGGGCGGCGATGAGCAGCAGGCGTTTCATGGCAACGGCCTTTCCGGCGTCAGCGCAGCCCGTTCGAGATGGTGCCAGCCATGGAGTCGGCCGCCTGGATGACCTTGGAGTTCATCTCATAGGCGCGCTGGGCCGAGATGAGCTCGGTGATCTCGGAGACGGGATCGACGTTGGAGGCTTCGAGATATTTCTGGCGGATCTTGCCGAAGCCCGGGTCGGTGGGAATGCCGGCCACCGGCGTGCCCGAAGCGAGCGTTTCCCGATAAAGGTTGCCGCCGATCGGCTCGAGGCCGACGTCGTTGGTGAAGTTGGCGAGCGAGAGTTGGCCGAGCGACTGCGGCGCCGCCTGTCCGGGAACGGTGGCGAAGATCTCGCCGGATTCGTTGACCGTCAGGTCGGTGGCGTCCGTCGGTACGATGATCGCCGGCTGCACCGCATAGCCGTCCAGCGTCACGAGCTGGCCGTCGGCATTCTTGTTGAAGGCGCCGGCTCGGGTGTAGAGCGTTTCGCCGTTCGGCCCGTCGACCTGGAACCAGCCGCGACCGTCGATCGCCATGTCGTAGGTGTTGCCGGTCAGGGTCAGGCCGCCCTGCAGATGCAGGTTGCGGATGGCGGCGGCGCGGACGCCGAGCCCTTGCCGAACGCCTTCGGGAATGACCGACTGACCACCCTGGTTGGGTACGCCCTGCATGCGCTGGGTCTGGTAAAGGAGGTCGGTGAACTCGGCACGCGAGCGCTTGAAGGCGGTCGTGTTGATGTTGGCGATGTTGTGGGCGATGACCTCGACGTTGAGCTGTTGGGCGGTCATGCCGGTGGCGGCGATGGCGAGCGCTTTCATTTCTGGCTCCTCAAATGGCCATACGGCCGATTTCCTGATAGGCGGACACGACCTTGTCGCGAACGGCGAGGGCGGTCTGCAGCGACTTCTCAGCCGACATCACCGCCTCGACGACCTGCTGCACGCTCATCTTGCCTTCCATGCCGGCGATGGAGGCAGCTTCACCCGCCCTGAGGTCGGCGATGGCCGAGCCCGAGACTTCGGCGAGCACATCCATGAAATCGACCGGCTTGGCGACCGCCGAGGCGGCGGTATCGGCCGGAACCGGGGTACGAACGGCCGGGGCTGCGGTGGGCGGCGACAACCGATCGAGGTTGAAATCGAGCGAGGAGATGGGGTTCAGCATCACGAGTTCCTCAGGAGGTCGATGTTCATCGTCAGCATCGAGCGGGCCTGGCTGATCGCCTCGACGTTGGCCGAGTAGGACCGATTGGCCTGGCGGAGGTCGCTGAGCTCGATGAGCACGTTGACGTTGGGCATCTTGACGTTGCCGTCGGCGTCGGCGGCCGGGTTGCCGGGATCGTGGCTTACCGAGAAGGGGCTGCGATCGGAGCCGATATCCTTGACGACGACCGTCGGCGCGCCCATGGCGCGGTCCATTTCCTCGGCGAAGGTCACCGTCTTGCGGCGATAGGGATCCGCGCCAGGAGTGCGCCCGGTCGATTGGGCATTGGCGAGGTTCTCTGAGACGACGCGCATGCGCGTCGACTGGGCCTGCATGCCCGAACCGGAAATCCTGAGCGCGGCGGCTAGCTGGTCCATCGGTCAGCCCTTTACGGCAGAGGTCAGCATGCGGCCGAAGGCGGCGACGATGCTGCGGTTGAGGGAGAAGCTCGTGTGGATGTCGCCGGCCTTGATCATCTCCTGCTCGAGACTGACCGAATTGCCGGAATGGGTGATTTCCCATGCCTCCTCCCGGCGGACATCCGCCTTGGCCGCATCGAGACCGCTGGGCGCCATGTGCGCTGGGTTGGTCGAGGCGAGCTGAAGACGGGTCTGGGAGAGGACGTCGCCGAAGGGTTCTACGTCGACAGCCCGATATTTCGGCGTATCGGCGTTGGCGACGTTCTGCGCGACGGTCGCCTGTCGGATGGATAGCCAGTCGGCTTGCCGGGAGGCGATGGAAAAGAGATGGATGGGCTGCAAGACGATCCCTCCGAATGTTCGAGAGGGATCATGGGGGGGAAATCTTGCCCGAGGCTGGTCTCGTCGACCAGCACCGAACGATCAGCCGATCGGAACCAGGCGCGCGTCGGCGATCGCCTCGATGAGACGGCGCGTGTTCTCTTCCGGATCGCCGGAGGAATCCGAGACGGCGAAATAGTGTATCTCGATGCCCGCGTTCAGCGGCCCCAGGATCAGGCTGAAGAACACCGTCACGCCCTGGTTCTGGAACTCCATGTCGAGCGTCACCGTGGTCGGGCCGGACCAGTCGGTATCGACGGCGGCGCGCCAGCCATAGCGAAGGCTGTCGGGCTTGAAGTAGAGCTCGACCGAGGACGCCACGAGATCGTCGAGGTTGCCGTGCTTCTCAAGCTGGATGTAGACGACCAGATTGACGATGTCGATCAGGCGCAACTCGGCCGCGACGTCCTTGACGCCTTCGGCGATCGCCTTTTCGCGAGCAATTGAACGGTGGTCGTGTCGCGTATCCGTCATGGGTGACCGTTGACGATGGCAGGCAGGTTACTGTCGGTCGACCGAGCCTGAAGCAGATAGATGATTTCCGCCACTGCCCGGTAGAACTCCACGGGGATCATTTGGTCGAGTTCCACCTTACCGTACATGGCCCTGGTTAGCAATTTATCCTCGACCACCGGGATTCCGTTCTCTTCGGCGATCTCGCGGATTTTCAGGGCGACGAGGTCCTGTCCCTTGGCGAGCACCACCGGCGCGCCGCCCTCCTCGTAGACGTAGCGGAGGGCGATGGCATAGTGGGTCGGGTTGGCAAGCACCAGCGTTGCGCGGGGCACGTTGGCCATCATGCGATGGCGGATACGGTCGCGGGCGAGCGACCGCATTCTCGCTTTGACGAGCGGATCGCCTTCGGTGTTCTTGAACTCGTCCTTCACCTCCTGCTTGGTCATGCGCAGGTTGCGCCGCCACTGGATGCGAGCCCAGATGAGGTCGGCGGCCACCAGAAGCACCGTGGCGATGCAGACGGCGGAGAGCAGGTGGATGGCGATGCCGACCGTGGAGTCGACCAGAGCGCCGGGGTCGGAGAACATGGCGTTCACCATCCGATGCTGTTCGGTTTTGAGGATGATCGACACCACGAGGGCCATGGCGCCGAACTTGAAGAGTGCCTTGCCGAATTCGACGAGGCTCTGCACGCCGAAGAGACGCTTCCACCCCTTGGCGATCGACAGACGACTGAGTTCGGGCTTGATGCGGTCGAACACCACCTGGGGCACGTTCTGAACGAAGGAACCGGCCAACCCGGCGACCGCGAAGATGACGATGGTCGGAACCAGGAAGGTCCCCATTTCGAGACCGACCGCGTTGAGCAGCAGAACGGCATCCTGTCCTTGTTCAAGGCGGACGTCTCCGGGGTTGTCGAGGAAGCCGCGCAGGGTCGCCGCCAGCCGGCCGGCGCCGCTGCCGATCACCCAGACCATGACGATCAGCATGGCGCCGAGGGAGAACAGCATGGGCAGTTCGCGCGACTGGGCAATGTTGCCCTTCTCGATGGCATCCTGGGTTTTCTTGGGAGTTGCTTCCTCGGTTTTGCTGTCTTGATCCGGCTCGTCGCTCATGACGCACCTCAGCGTATGTAGGTGTCGTCATCCTGGTCGGAATTGAGCTCGATCTCGCCGCGACCGGCCATGTCGAGGGCGAGGTCGGCGATGACCCGACGTGCTTCGAGCACGTCGCGCTGGGGCGAAGGCTCGCTGGTGGCCAGCTCGTTCTCGACGATGCGGCGCGCGCGCGTTGCCAGGGACGACAGGATGGCGTCGCGGAAGTCGAGGTCCGTTCCCTTGAGCGCCAGCACCACCCGCTCTGTCGGGATCTGGTCGAAGATCGCCTGACGGGCGCGCGGCGCCAGGTTGATGATGTCGTCGAAGGTGAACAGCAGACCCTTCAACATCTCCGCCGATTCCGGCTTCACCTTCTTGATGCCTTCGAGCGCATCCTCCATGTCGTGGCGCTCCATCTTGTTGAGGATGTCGGCCATGCGGGCATGGGTATCGGCGCCCATGTTGCGCGAGAAGTTCAGCATGAAGTCCTCGTGCAGGGTGCGTTCGGCGATCGCCACGGTGTCCTCGACGATCGGCTTGAGGTTCAGCATGCGGCGCATCAGTTCGTGGCGCAGCGGCTGGGGCAGGTGGCTCATCGTGCGGGCGGCAAACGTCGGGCGCACCTTCGACAGGATGAGCGCGGCCGTCTGCGGGTGCTCCTTCTGCAGATAGTTGGCGAAGATCGCCTCGGAGACTGAGGAGATCCGATCCCAGATGGAGCGATTGGCGTAGCCGAGCACGTCCGACATTATGTCGGACACCTGGTCGGGCGGCAGGATGCCGGTCAGCATCTTCTCGACGTCGCTGACCGTGCCGAGCAGATTGCCGCCGGTGAACCGGGTGGCGAACTCCTCGACGATGTCGGAGATCTGCTTGGCCGACACGGCCCCGAGGTCGGCGATCGAGCGGGTGACCTGCTTGATTTCGCCTGTGTCGAAGTGGGAGAGCAGTCGGCCCGACAGCGGCTGGCCAAGCGCCAGCAGCAGCACCGCCGCCTTGTCGGGACCCTGGAGTGGGCGGTCGCCCTTGTTCTTTTTCGCCGAAGCCGAGGCTGCCATGATCTCCCGTCCGCTGTTCAGGCGTTGGAGGCGTTGCCGCCGACGATCTCGGTGAGCGAGATGCCGAAGCGGGACGTATCGTCTTCGACCACCACCACTTCGCCACGGGCGACGGTGCGGCCATTGACCACGACATCGACCGGCTCGCCGACCCGATGGTCGAGCGGAATGGCCGAGCCGCGCCGGAGCTTCATCAGGTTGGCGACCGGCATGACCGCCGAACCCAGGACGACCTGGATGGTCACGGGGATGCGCATTACCGCTTCGAGGTTGCGCACGGCGCCGAAGCTGTCCTCGACGCTTGGGCCGCTCTCTTCGCGAGGCTCGTCATCACCCCCACGGTCGACGATCGTTTCGACGGCGACCGCCTCCAGAACGTCGCCGGCCGGCGTTGGGGCGGCCGGGCCGTCCATCTCGGCCATGATCTCGTCGATGTCGCGCTGGGTCTTTGAACTGCGGGCCATGATCCTGTCCTTTGCTGGATTTCTGGGGAACCGGGCCGTCGTTCAGCGGCCGGCGCGCGCGCCGCTTCTGAGCGGTTCGGTCGTGGGGATGCCGGCGGCCTTCTCCAGCTCGTCGAGCATGGCTCGGGCTCGTTCGATCTCGACGATCAGGTTCTGGAGCGTCGTCAGGCCCTGCATGTTGATTTCGCGAATGGCATTGCCGACCGTCATCAGGGCGACGCCGGTCTCGTCGAGCGAGTTGGCGTAGGTCGCCTGGTTGGACTTGAGTTCGCGAAGCTCGCGCCGGAAGACCAGCAAGCCGGCGATGGTGCCGATCAGCGCGATCAGCAAGATGCTTTCAACGAGAAAGGATGTCATTGAGGAACTCCTGATCGGCATCGACGTGTTCGTCGATCTTGATGGTGTAGACGCCGTTGCTCTGCCCGAGCTGGCACCAGAAGAGCGGTTCGCCGCGGCATGTCAGCTTGACGCGGCTGCGCGGTGTCGCCTGCAACTCGATGACTTGGCCGACCTCGAAGTTGGTCACGTCGGACAGGTCGATGAACCGTTCCTCGAGGATGGCGTCGACGCGCATCTCGGTGCGCTGCACCTCGCTCTGGATCTGGCGGGCCCAGCGCGGATCGCGCGGCGCCGCTTCGCCGGCCATGGTGTTGGCCAGCGTTTCGCGCACCGGGTTCAGCGCCGACTGCGGCAGGATGACGAACATCTCGCCACCGCGGTTGAGCGCCTGCAGGAGGAACTTGGCCACCAGCGCCTGGCTGTTGCGGCGCCCGATGATGGCGAAGTCCATGCGGGTTTCGATGCGCTCGAACTTGAAGGTGGTGTCGTGCGGGGCACCAAAGGCGAGCGGCAACACCTTGGCCATGCGCTCGAAGATCGCCTGGGCGATGTTGATTTCGATGTTGGAGAACGGACGCTCGACGTCGATCGGCGGTTCGCTGCCATCGGCACCGAACAGGACCTCGACCATCGAGAACACGAAGTCGCGGTCGAAGCCGACGAGAATGCGCGAGTCCCAGGCGGGAACGTGGAAGACGCCGGCGATGGCGTTGGCCTCATAGTCGTCCAGCACGTCGTCGATGCGCGACGGCGCGATGTTGGACAGCGAGAAGTAGGCCGGCGACGACGACATCTGGCGCAGACTGTCGGCGCAGTGCGTCGCCAGACGGTCGAAGGCCACGTGCAGCATCGGAATGCGGTCGACGGAAATGCCGCTCGCATCGAGAAGCTTGTCGGAAACGGGACGGGTGGCGGTATGCAGGCTGGCCATCAGGCGGCACTCCGCTGAGCAGTTTCACCGGCCTTGGTCGCGGCCTGGGCGGGCGAGGAGATCACCTCGTCCTCGACGTCGTCGATGGTCGGCCGCTGGTGCGCGGGGATGGTCTTGCGTCCGTATTCGAGAGCGATCTGCGGCACGGCGCCGTTCATGGAGGCGATCAGCGTCTGCTTGATCAGGATGTAGGGGGCGAGCTGCCGTTCGCGCGTCATCTTGATCTTGCCGGCGATCGGGGCGACCACGCCGTAGGAAAGGAAAATGCCGCCGAAGGTGCCGACCAGGGCGGCGCCGATCAGCGCGCCGAGGATCTGGGGCGACTGGTCGATGGCGCCCATCGCCTTGATGACGCCGAGCACGGCGGCGACGATGCCGAGCGCCGGCAGCGCTTCCGCGATGGCTCCGAGGGCAAGGTAGGGCATCAGCCGCTCATGGGCGATGGTCTGGATTTCTTCGTCCATCAACTGCTCGACCTCGTGCGGCCGCGCATTTCCGACGATGATCAGCCGGAAGTAATCGCAGATGAAGGCCCGCATTTCCTTGTCTTTGGCGACGAAGGGAACCTTGCGGAAAATGTCGGAATTCTCCGGATCCTCGATATGCTTCTCGACGTCGCTGCGGCCCTTGGACCTCAGCTCGCGCATCAAGGCATAGAGAACTTCGAGCACACCGAGGTAGTGCTCGCGCCGAGGCACATTGCCCAACACCGCATCGAGCACGCCACGCCCCGTGTCACGCACGGTACGCAGCGTATTGCCGACGACGAAAATGCCGAGGGCCGTGCCGCCGATGATCACGAACTCCCACGGCTGCCACAGCACGGTGAGATGCCCGCCAAGCGCAGCATAGCCGCCGAGCAAGGAACCGATCGCGATAATGAAGCCGATCAAACTACCCAAGTCCCTGCTCCTTCTCGTGGTTGCCTGCCGTCGGGTCTAGGCGGCGAGGCTTGTGCGAGGCTTGGGGAGGCTCTCGCCAGCCACGAGCAAGGTTCGGCGGGCAATCCTCAGGGCAAGATAAGGAGAGAGGTCATGCTGTCGGCACCGCTGAGCTACCAGATGATCACGCGCGACATGTCGGCGACGCTGAAGCGCACGGCGGCGCAGCCGGACGTCAAGCTGGCATCCGAGTATTACCGGGAGAACATCGACAAGGTGACAAGCCTTGAGGAGTTCTTCGACGATCATCGTCTCTACTCGTATGCCATGAAGGCCTTCGGCCTTGAGGACATGACCTATGCCAAGGCGTTCATGCGCAAGGTTCTGGAGAGCGACCTCACCGACTCCAAGAGCTTTGCCAACAAGCTGGTCGACAAGCGCTACCAGGAGTTCGCCAAGGCCTTCTCCTTCCTGAACCCGTCGGCACAAAGCCCGGATGCGCTGTCCGACATTAAGACGAGATATGCCGAGAAGGCTGCCGAGCAGGGCGATTCTGAATCGCTGATCAAGTTCGGCACGCTCGCCTACGAGCAGTCCCTGCCGGCCGTGAGGACGGTCGACGACTTCCTGGCCGACAACAGTCTCGTTGGCTATGCCATGACGGCCTTCGGCGTCGAACCGCCAAGCACCGGGGCCAGCGCCAAGCTGTTTCTCAGGCGCATTCTCACCTCCGATCCCAACGATGCCGACAGCTTTGCTGCCCGCCAGACCAAGTCGGCATGGCAGGATTTCGCCGCCGCCTTCAACTTCTCAGCCGACGGGACCGTCCGGGTCCAGACGAGCGGGCAGGTGGAGAGCACGATCTCGAGCTATCTTCGACAGACGATCGAGACACAGGCCGGCAAGGAGAACGAGGGCGTGCGCCTCGCGCTCTACTTCGAACGCAAGGTGCCGACCATCACGTCGGCCTACAGCATCCTTGCCGATCCCGCGCTGCTCAAGGTGGCGCAGACTGTGCTCGGGCTGTCGTCGCAGACCGGCAACGCCGATATCGACGTCCAGGCAAAATACATCGAAAGCCGGATCGACATCGAAAGCCTTTCGAAGCCCGAGGACCTCAAGAAGTTCATTACCCGCTTTACCGCCATGTGGGAGGCCGCCAACCCCAGCGCCACGGCGACGACCTCCGTCGCCACGCTGATCAGAGGCCAGACTAGCGCGGTGATGAGTGCCGATACATTGATGAGCCTGCAAGGGCTGAAGCTTGGAGGCCGTTGAACCGTGCAGAGTTCGCTTTACGTTTCGCTGTCGGCGCAGGTCGCGCTGGCCAACCGTCTGGATACCCTGGCGAGCAACGTCGCCAACCTTTCCACGGCCGCCTATCGTGCGGACGAGGTGAAGTTCGATACCTACCTGTCGCGGGCGGGTACCGATCCCGTCGCCTATTCCTCGATGGGCGAGACCTTCATTTCCCGCGACAAGGGCGGGCTGCGCGAAACCGGCAACGACCTCGACGTTGCGGTGGATGGCGACGGCTGGCTGGCGGTTCAGACCCCCGCCGGCAACGTCTACACGCGCGATGGTCGGCTGCAGGTGTCGGCCGACGGCGTTTTGCAGACCGTCGCAGGCAATCCTATCCTCGATCCGGGCGGGGCCTCGATCCTTGTCGATCCCGATTCCGGCCGCCTGTCGATCGGTCGGGACGGAATGATCTCCCAGAACGGCCGGGCGATCGGCGCCTTAGGCTTGTTCTCCATCCCAGACGAGGCGAAGCTGGCGCGCGGCACCAACTCCGGCGTGATCCCCGACCGGCCCGCCGTTCCCGTGGTCGACTTCGTCGGCCAGGGCGTCGCGCAAGGCTTTGTGGAAGAGGCGAACGTCAATCCCGTGCTGGAGATGACGCGCCTCATCGAAGTGACGCGGGCCTTCGAACAGGTCACCGCCGCGTCGAACAAGTCGGAACAGTCCATGCAGGACGCCATCAAGAGACTGGGTCAGGTCACGTGACGAAATCCTCCGGCCTGGAAACTCTCGCCGACCGTGTCGCAACCGCCGCCCACGAGCTCGGCTACATCCGTGTTGGCGGGCGCGTGTCGGAGGTCGCTCCCGATGCGTTCCGTCTTCGGGGACTGTCGCGCCACGTTCGCCTGGGCGATCGCGTCGAGATCGCCGCCTCGGATGGTGCGCGGCTTGCCGAGGTGCTGCGCATCGATGGTGACGGCGTCACCGTCAAGCCGTTCGCGCCGCGTCTCGATGTCGGCCTCGGTGCATCTGCCTGGCACGCCGGGCCGGTGGTTCTGGCCCCGCATCCATCATGGAAGGGGCGGGTCATCGACGCCATGGCCGCGCCGGTCGACGGGCTTGGTCCGCTGACGCCCGGCACGGCGGCGGTGCCGGTGGACGGCCGCCCGCCGAATGCGCTTCGCCGGGCCCGCGTCAAGAAGCCGATCCGCACCGGCGTACGCGCCTTCGATCTCTTCACACCCATCTGCGCTGGCCAGCGCATCGGCATTTTCGCCGGTTCGGGCGTGGGCAAGTCGACGACACTGTCGATGATTGCCCGCTCGCGCGCCTTCGATACGGTGGTCATCGCCCTGGTCGGCGAACGTGGCCGCGAGGTGCGCGAGTTTCTCGACGACTCCCTTGGCGACAACCGCGCCCGTTCGGTAACGGTGGTGGCAACCGGAGACGAGAGCCCGATGATGCGCCGGCTCGCGCCGCGCACCGCCATGGCAGTCGCCGAGTATTTCCGCGACCGGGGCGAAGAAGTGCTGCTGATCGTGGACTCGGTGACAAGATATGCCCACGCGGCTCGCGACGTGGCGCTCGCCGCCGGCGAGCCTGCGGTGGCGCGCGGCTATGCGCCCAGCGTCTTCACCACTCTGCCCGAGCTTCTGGAGCGGGCTGGCCCCGGAGAGGAGGGTGGCGGCTCGATCACTGGCGTGTTCGCCGTTCTCGTCGACGGCGACGACCATAACGACCCGGTGGCCGACAACATTCGCGGCACCCTCGACGGCCATATCGTGCTGGACCGGGCGATCGCCGATCAAGGGCGCTATCCTGCCGTCAATGTGCTGGCTTCGATCTCCCGCCTTTCTCAGCACGTCTGGAGCCGCGAGGAGCGCGATCTGGTGTTGCGCCTCAGGAGCCTGATCGCCCGCTTCGAGGACACGCGCGACTTGCGCCTCATGGGTGGATACCAGGCCGGGCAGGACCCCGAGCTCGATCAGGCTGTGTCGCTGGTGCCGCGCATCTACGATGGCCTCCGTCAGAACCCGACGGATCCGCTCAGCCAGGACGCCTTCCGCGAACTTGCCGAAAAGATGCAGCCGGCGCCGGCCACAAGCTGACCGTCCGCTCATTGCCTCGCCAAAAAGGCGGCGCTCCGAAATGGAGAGCCGCCTTTTCTGCGCAGATCGTGTGGGAAGCGGGAGCTACTGCTTCAAGGCATCGCGGGAGAAGTAACTGATCTGGTCGACAAGCACGTCCTGGACGATGTCGCTCTTCAGGCGAACATTGACCTTCTGGCGAATGTCTTCGGCGAATGCCTTGAGGTCGTAGCGCTGGATGTGGTCGAGATCGACGCTGTCGTCGCCGTAGATGGTGCGAAAGGCCTCGTCGGTGACGAACAGCTCCGGCGGTACCGGAGCCTCCTTGAGACGGGTACTGTCGGCGGTGAACACCAGCTCCAGGACGCTGTAGCCCATCAGCTTGCCGCCCCGGATCATCGGCACGTTGATCGGCTCGGTCTTGACGTATTGCAGCCCCTCCCAAGTCGGCTCGGACGCCGGCTTCGCCAGGCTGCCGTTCACCAGCCACCAGGCCGCGCTATAGGCCGACAGGAGCGTGACGACGCAGACCCAAAGGCCCGTGAAAAACAGGCGGCTCATTGCGGTAACGTCCAAAGGCGCTGCGGCGGCGCGTAGGTGCCGTCCGACTCGGCATCGCGGATAGCGGCGGTCAGGATGGCCGAGATCTCGCGCGTGGCGTCGAGATGGGTCTTGAGCAGCATTCTGTTGCGTTCGAGCTGGTCACGGAAGCTTTCCAGCCGGTCGCGCAGATCGTCGCCGATGCTCAGGGGATCGACGAGGCGCATGGCGCGCGTGAGCTCTAGGAGACCATGGCTCTTGCGGTAGTTGAGGTCCTCGAAGGCAGGCGTCTCGCCGGCCCTGAGGGACTGTGTCTCCTGATCAACAACCTGCTCCAGGCGGGCGATGGCCTTGAGAAGGGCAAGAACCTCGATCGGCGTGCTGCCGTCGGGGTTGCTCCAGGTGTCGAGGCTGGCGGACAGGGCCGTCGAGGCGGCGGGTTCGAAGGGGGTGGCGACGGCGGCGAGCGGTTCGTCCATCAGGAAACTCCGAAATGAGGTCGGACGTCAGATACGTGGGACGGTTGAGAGAAGGGCGGCGAGACGTAGCGGCGAGGGGCCGACCGAGGCAGGCTCGAGGTTGGCGACCTGTCCGGCGGCGAGGCGGTCGGCGATGCCGATGCCACCGGCCCTGGCCATTTGCCGACCGAGCTGGTCGGACAACATGGATTTCCAGACGTCGCCGGCGGTGCCGGATCCATAGACATCCTCAGCGCCTTCCGGCAGCATCGAACCGATGAAGGTGCTCAGCACCATCGCCTCGAAGCTCTCCAGCGTCTTGGCCCGGCGATCGCCGACGGCCGCGGCTGTTCCGTCCATGCGGGCGGTCATGGCCGTTTCGTTCTGGAGACGCAGGCGGGCGCGATGAAGGTCGAACGGCGCCGAGGGAGCTGGATCGATCGCCGGACTGGCGCTTGCCAGCGAGACAAGGGCGTTGCCCGCCTCGGACGCGGCTGGCATCAGGCTGGCGAAGGCCGTGCCGGCGGTCTCCGCCAGCCGATCGAGCTTGGCGGTGGCGACCTTGAGCCGCTCGGGGTCGGCGGCGCGGGCGACGTCGAGAATGATATCCGACGGGGGAGAGATGGCCATCAGCGTCCTCCGGAAACGTTGCGAAACAAATTAGCCGGCCGAGCTTAAGCGAGGCTGGCGTGATGGCGCCGGGCAAGCGCGCCTTCGACGAGGCTTTCGAGCTGGCGCTTCTCCTCCTCGGCCGCGACGCCAGTCTCCAGCCGGCCGATCATCGTCTCTGCGAAGCGCGTATGGCGTGCCTCGGTCATCACCGCGGCGATCTGTTGCGCCTTCAGCAGTTCGAGCAGCGTGCGCCGCTCGGTGAGACGCTTGAGGCGGCCGGCCATGTGACCGGCGAACAGGCCGTGCAGAGGCGTATCGTCGTTGAGTGTAGCGATCAGCGCGACGCATTTCTCATCGATCTCGGCCTCCTCGCGCATCACGCGGGCAAGGCGCAGCTCCTCGATCTGCTTGAGCTGCCGGCGAAGCTCGGCGATGCGCCGCATGGCATCGAGGCGTTTCCTGTCGGGTACGGTCATTGCGAGGCCACCCAGTCTGCAAAGCCCAGCACGAACAGCTGCTGGAACTCGACGGCGGTAAAGTAGAACAGCATCAGCCCCCCAAACAGCACGAAGGGCATCGAGATGAAGTAGACGGGAATGGAAGGCGTCATCTTGTTGACGAGGCCGAGGGTGAAGTTGATCACCAGGCCGTAGATGATGAAGGGGCTGGCAAGGCGCAGCGCCAGCCAGAAGGCGGCGGAAAGCGTATCCGTCACTTCGATGAGGCTGCCCTGCGGATCGAAGGCGCCGGCGACCGGAAGCACGCGGTAAGAGGAAATGACCGCTTCGAGCACCTTCACGTGCTGATCGGTCAGGAAGAACATCAGCGTCGCCGTCAGCATGATCAGGGTGGTCATGGCCGGCAGCGCCTCCTGATCCTCGACGGCGGTATCGGGCATCGAGAATCCGACGGTCATCGCCATGGCGTGGGACAGCATCTGCAAGGCCAGAAAGAACAGGCGTCCGAGAAAGCCGATGAAGAGGCCGGTGAAGGTCTCGGCAACGATGAGACGCAGCAACGTCACCGGAGCATCGTCGGTGATGGCGGCCGATGCCTGGCCGAGAAGAAGCGGAGCGACCGCAAGCGTCAGGCCGAAGGCAAGGAACAGGCGAACCTGCATCGGCACGCGGGCGCTCGACACGCCGACCATCAGCATCAGCACACCGCCGATGCGGCAGAACAGCAGACAGACGGCCAGAACGGTGGTCGAACCGATACCGGTCATGAGATGGTTCCGAGCGCTTCCACTTCGACGCCGCGTGCGATTTCCACGTGGCTCAGCACCGGCATCGACGGGAACAGCCGTTCGACGATGAGCCGGACGTAGGGGCGCGCCTCGGGCGCGGTGACGACCGCGAAGCTATGGCCCTGCGACAGGCGGCTGCGGACCGCTTCCGACACCTCGGTGCCGAACTGCTCGACGAGGCGCGGATCGATGTCGAACTCGATGACGTCGCCCTTGCCGTCGCGCTTCAGGCCCTGATGGAAGGTGAGGTCCCAGCGGTTGCCGAGGCGCAGCACCTTGAGCGTGCCGCCGTCGGCGAGGTCGCCGCAGATCTGCTGGGCGATGCGCATGCGGACGTGCTCGGCAATCTGCTCGGCGCGACGAACGTGCGGGGCGATCTCGGCGACTGCTTCCAGGATGAGGTGGAGGTTGCGGATCGATACGCGCTCGGCAAGCAGGAGCTTCAGCACCGCCTGAAGGCCCGAGAAGGAAATCTGCGACGGGCAGATGTCGTCGACGAGACGCTTGTACTCCGGATCGAGGCGATCGATCAGGATCCGCATGTCCTTGTAGGAGAGGAGCTGCGGCAGGTTGTTGCGCAGCACCTCCGAAAGGTGGGTAAGCATCACCGACATGCTGTCGATCGGCGTGTAACCTTCGCGCGTCACCTCGTTCACATAGTCCTGCGACACCCACATGGCCTTCATGCCGAAGGCGGGCTCGCGCGTATCGTCGCCGGGAACGTCCGGGCCGGCCGTATCGCCGGTGATCACCATCACCTCGCCAAGCCTCAGTTCCTGGGCGGCGATGACGGTGCCGTGGATCTTGATGCGGTATTCCTTCTGCGGCATGGCGACGCTGTCGCCGAGCTTGATGTCGGGAACCACGAAGCCGTACTGCTGAGCGAACTTGCGCCGCATCTTGCCGACGCGATGGGCCAGCTCTCCGTGATTGTTCATCATGCGCGCGGCAATCTGCTTGCCCAGGCAAAGCTCGATCTCGTTGGTGCGGAGCTGCTCCTTGACCGAGTCCTTGGTTTCAGACTTGGTCGCCTGCTCGACGCGCGTCTTTTCGGCAGCCTCGGCGGCGGCGCGTTCGGCGCGGCGCTTGGGGATGGCCCGGGCGACGAAGCCCATCAGGACGGCCGGAATGAGGAAGGGCAGGAGGGGCAGGCCGGGCACCAGCGACAGGCCGGCAAGCAGGCCGGCCGCGACGACGAGTGCGCGCGGATAGCCACCCAGCTGGCCCATGACCGCCTGCTCGGCCGAGCCTCGGGTGCCGCCCTTTGACACCAGAAGGCCGGCGGCCAGCGAGACGATCAGAGCGGGAATCTGGGTAACCAGACCGTCGCCGACGGCGAGCTTGACGAAGGCGTCGGCCGCTTCCGACACCGGCAGGCCGTGGCGCGTGGAGCCGATAACGATGCCGCCGAAGATGTTGACGGCGGTGATGATGATGCCGGCGATGGCGTCGCCACGCACGAACTTCGACGCGCCGTCCATCGAGCCGAAGAAGGTGCTTTCCTCCTCGAGTTCGCGCCGGCGCAGCTGGGCCTCCTTGTCGGTGATCAGGCCGGCCGACAGGTCGGCGTCGATGGCCATCTGCTTGCCGGGAATGGCATCCAGCGTGAAGCGGGCCCCCACCTCGGCGATGCGGGTGGCGCCCTTGGTGATGACCACGAAGTTGACGATGATCAGGATGGCGAAGATGACGAGGCCGATGACGAAGTCGCCGCTCATCACCAGGCGCGAAAAGCCCTGGATGATGTGACCGGCCGCCCCGTCGCCCACGTGGCCGCCCGACAGGATCTGCCGGGTCGTCGCCACGTTGAGGGCAAGGCGCAGCAGCGTGGCGATCAACAGGACCGTCGGGAAGGAGGAGAAGTCGAGCGGGCGCTGGATCCACAGCGCCACCATCAGGATCAGCACCGACAGGGCGATCGACAGCGCGAGGCCGGTGTCGATCAGGATCGGCGGGATCGGCAGGAACAGCACCGCCAGAATGGCGACGATGCCGATGGCGAAGCCGATGTCGCGGGAGCCGGAGGCGCTCTTGGCTCCGGCGGGGGGCGACAGGCTGAGGTTCGACATACGGTGCGCTCCTGAATGCGTCCGGGACCAAGGCAATATCGATAGAAGGCACGGGGCATCGGCCCCGTTGCCTGTTTCGTCAGAATCCGCTCTCGATCCGGCCGTAGACGATTTCCGTGAAAGCGTAGATCTGGGCGCCGATGAACGGACCCGTGGCGACGATGGTCAGCAGGATGGCGACGATCTTCGGAATGAAGGTCAGCGTTATTTCCTGCACCTGAGTCAGCGCCTGAAGAAGCGCGATGACCACGCCCACCGTCATGGCGGCGAGGACGGCCGGTCCGGAACCGATGATGATGGTCCAGATGGCGTCGCGAACCAGGTCGAGAGCGTCGAACTCGTTCATCAGGTGATGATCACGCCGGGGCCGAGCACCACCGACTTGCCGGAGTCGAGATCGGCGAGCGCGCCGCCGTTGACGATGCGGACCGCGGTGACCTTGCCGGAGACGCTGCCGTCCTCCGAGGTCAGGGTGCGGCCGATGATGCCGTCGGCCTGCGACAGGGCGAGCGAGGACAGGAGGCCGTCGAGCTTGGTGTTCGTCTGCATCGACTGCTCGACCTGCGAGAAGGTGGCGAACTGCGCGATGTATTCGGTCGAACTGGTGGGAGCCGTCGGGTCCTGGTTTTTCATCTCGGCCATGAACAGCTTCAGGAAGGAGTCATAGTCGAGGGAGCCGCCCGTACCGGACGTTTTCGAGGTCGAGGGCGCTCCCGAACTCTGGCTGCTTGAGGTGTTCACTTGCATGGTGCGTCTCCTGGTCAGGCGGCGATGAGCCCGCCCAGCACACCGGCCTCGACCGGAAACAGCGAGCGGATGGTTTTGAGGGCGTCGAAGGGGCGTTCGGCGGCGAGTTGAGCCTCCACGGCCCGCAGGCCAGTGCGGATGTCAGGGTTGATCAGCGTCCGGTCGAGCGAGGCGATCAGGCCGGCGGCGATCGAACGGGCGCTGCGGTTGTCGGCTCCGTCGATCATGATCATCTGAACCGCGAAGTAGAGTTGGCGCAGCGGCGTCGTCGTCTCCTCGGGCTGCATGACGTGGGCTTCGAGCAGGAAGCTCACATCGTTCAGAAGCTCGATGGAGACCTTGCGATCGACGCGAATCACCGCGCCGTTGATGTAGAGGCGCTCGCGGGCGCGGAGACCGATGTGCATGGAACGGCTGCTCATGCGAGACCCGCCCGGATAATGCCGTTGATCTCGATCAGCCCGTCGAAGTTCTCGGACTCGTTGCGGCGGATCTGTTCCGCTTCCTTGATGATCCACAGACCGATCGAGATGAGATCGGCGCGCAGCCTGTCCGGCAGATCGTTGTCGGGACTGGCGAGATCTTCGATGAGATAGCTCCAGAGGCGACGGAGATAGAGGATGGCGTCGGTGGCCTCCCGCGACCGACTACCCTTGGCCTTGGCCCGTTGGAGCAGTTCGACGGCATGGTCCATGGCCTCGGCCTCGTGCTGGCGCGCGAGGTTGACGGCATCGCCGACGATGTCGGCGTAGGAAAACTGATGCATGAAACACCCTGCGGGTTGACGTGGGACGGGCGACCCCGGCGAACCGGATGGGTCAGAGATAGTTGAGCAGACTGAGCTGCTGCATGCGGCTGGTCAGGGCGAACGCCATGTCGAGTTGGGTCTCCAGCGCGGAAATGCGCGTCTGAGCCTCGAGCGGATCGACCTGTTCGAAATTGTTGATGTTGCGGTTGAGGATATCCATTTGCGCCTTGATGCGGCCGTTGGCGTTGCTGAGCCGCTCCTGCGCGGTGCCGAGGCGAGCCTTGACGACGGTGACGTCGACGGTGGCGTCACCGACGATCTGCGCGGTCTTGTCGATGAGGGTCTGATAGGCCTTCTCGGACAGGCCGGCGTCGGCGAGTTCGCTGATCATCGTGTAGGCCATCGCCAGCTTGCGGAAGGCTGCGTCGTTGGCGTTGGCAGAGGTTTCGATCAGTTCGGAGGTCGAAATGCGGCTCTTGACGTTCTGGCTTGAGGCCGACGACCAGCCGGTCGCCGGATCGGACCAGCTTGCGGCGTCGAACAGACCGGCGAGATTGACGTCGATGAACGTCTCAAGATCGCTGGCCGAGAGATCTCCTGGCGTCGCGGCTCCGACGCTGGTGCAATAGTTGGCGAGCTCGCTGTCAAAGGCGGTCTTGGTGGCCGAGGTCGGCGTTGCGTAATAGTCGGCGACCGGACGAACGTCGGTGTTGATGCCGGCAAACAGATACTCGCCGTTGATCGATGTATTGAGCGAGGCGATCAGCGACTGCAGATTGTTCTTGGCGTCGTCGGCGATCACTTCGGCTCCGACCTTGCCGGAGCGGACGGCGATCAGCGACGCCGCGAAGTCCTGAGCGTTTTTCAGTACGCCATCGAGCGCCGCCTGGCTGGTATCGAGGCGGGAGGCAACCAGGCCGTTGGTGTCGCGGATCGCATCGAGCCTCTGGTAGTCCTGGCGCAACGAAATGGTTCGTCCGGTCTTGTTGCCGAGTTCGAGGCCGACATCGGCCCACCGACCAGAGCTCAACTCCTTGGTGTTCTTGGCGAGTTCGGTCTGCATCTTCAGGATTGAAAGGCGGGACGCCGTGGACGCCGCCTGGGTCGAGATGTAGGTGGTTTTCATGTCTCACTCCTCTCTCAGACGGCGTTGAGCAGGTCTTGAAGCATTTTGTCGACCGCAGCGATGAGCTTGGCGGACGCCGCGAAGGTGCGCTCGATTTCGAGCTGCTTCGACAACTCGTCGTCGAGGTTGACGCCGGTGGTGTTGGACAGCGCTTGGGAGGCGCGCTGCAGCATGGTCGACTGGTAGGTCGATGCGGTATCGACCTGCTGTCGGTTGAACTCCAGCCAACTGGCCGAGGAAGCGGCGTAGTCGGCTAGCGTGTTGGTGGGATCGGCACCGGAGTTGGGGTCGAAGACGCGCGCTTCGCCGAGCTCGGTGACCAGGGTGTTCAGCCGCTCGGTGAAGCCGGCCTCGTTGGTCGTGTTGTAGTCGTAGGTGATGCCGTCGCGGATGAGGTCGAGGCTTCCGCCGGTCGTCGGGTCGACGGCCGAGTTGACCTTGATGACACCGGCGAGGCCTGTCTCGATGGTGGCGCCGGCCGGTATGGTTCCCGCCGGCCATGTGAACAGCCCGGGGACGTCCGGTCCGGTGCCGGACGGGTCGCGTTCGGTGAAGGCTTCGATCAAGCCGCGGGCGATCTCGTCGAGCTGGTTCTGATAGGTGGTGCCCACATCGTCGCGCAGGGTGGCAAGGCCGGCCAGGCGCCCGGTGCTGCTGGGCATCGACGATGGGCCGCCGACCACGGCCACACCGTCGACGTAGACGGCGTTGCCCACGGTGGAGGCGCTGAAAATGTTGGTCGCCTGGAACGTGACCTCGCGTGGATGGGTCTCGAACAGCGCGACGCCGCCGTCGGTGTAGATGGCGACGTCGTTGTTGTCGCGCGTCACGACGGAAATGCCGATTTCCTCGGAGAGCTGGGAGATCAGGTTGTCGCGGCTATCCAGGCTGTCGGTGATGTCGGCGCCCGACACGGTGCCATGAACGATGCTGGTGTTGAGCGTGTCGATCTTGGCGAGCAGGTCGTTGATGCGCTGGACCGACGTGGCCATGTCGGCATCGGCGAGCGCCCGGGTGGCCTGCACCGTCGTCGTTGCCTGGTTGAGCGTGGTCGCCAGCGTCGAGGCCGAACTCAGCACGGCCTGGGCGAGAATGGTGTTGCTGGGGTTGGCCGCGTATTGCTGCAGCTTGTCATTGAGATCGCCAAGCTTGGCAGCCGGGCTCTGGTCGAGCTCGGGATCGCCGATGGTCTGGGACAACTTGGTGAGACCATCGAGCAGCGCGTCCTGGGTGGCCGAGGCCGAGGTGGCCTTCAGCATGGTCTTGTAGAGGGCGGCGTCGGTCGCGCGCTGTACGGACACCACCTGGACGGTTCCGCCGATGCCGGTGATCACCGTTGCCGTCTTGCGCGAGTAGTAATCCTCCCTGCCGCCGGCGATGTTGCGCGACGTCGTCGCCGTCTGCACGCCGGAGGTCTGCAGAGAGGAGTTGGCGACGTTGAGGGCCATCGAGAGGGACATTGGAGGGATCCACCAGTGGTTTGAGGTCAGCGCTTCAGGTTGACGAGCACGTCGAGCAGGTCGGAGCCGGTTTGGAAGACCTTGGAGTTGGCCGTGTAGCCGCGCTGCGCTTCGATCATGGCCGTGAGCTCGCTCGCCATGTCGGCATTGGACTGCTCCAGCGAGTTGGACTTGATGACGCCGAAGCTCGACGAGCCGGCGAAGCCGACGCTGGGATCGCCCGAGTCCATGGAGATCGAGTAGGCATTGCCGGCGACCGGCGTCAGATTGTCCGGGCTCGGCACATTGGCGAGCGGGATCTGGAAGGTTGCCTTGCGGGTACCGTCGCCGAAAATGGCGTAGACGATACCCTTGTCGCTGATCTCGATGCTGTCGACCGCCTGGGCAGAGTTGCCGTCGGTGTCACCGGTCGGATTGAACTCCTGGGTTCCGAGCTGGGTCATGGCGGAGAGATCCAGCGTCATCGTCTGCGACGAGCCGTTGTTCGGCACGGAGAAGGAGGCGATCGCCGGCGCCGTCAGCTTGCCGTTGGTGGCATCGAAGGTGAGAGTGCCGGAGGCCAGGAGCGGACCGACGGCCGGGGTGCCGGTCGCGGCGTAGGGGAAGCCGCCGGCAGAGGCGCCGGCGCGGTCGAACACCGCGTATTCCCACTCGTTGGAGCCGGTCTTGGTGAAGTAGACGTCCAGCATCACCTCGTTGCCTAGGTTGTCATAGGCCGTCAGAGACGTCTTGTTGGTGTAGACGGACGCAGTGGTATTGGCGCTGGCCGGTGAACCAGCGGGCGTGGTGGCCGTGACGTCGGTCGCATTGGAATTGAGTGTGGCGGTGATGTAGCCGCTGGTCGTCGGCGAGGCCGTCATTCCCAAGGCGTTGACGTTGACCGGAACCAGTCCCGTCAGGCTGTTGGCCGAGGGGGAGGGCGTGCCGGCCGACAGATCGTAACCGAGCAGGGTGAACCCGCCGGCATTCTTCAACGTGCCGTCGGTCTGCTCCACAAAGGAACCCGCTCTCGTCAGATACGGCGTTCCGCCGGCATCCTGCACGACGAAGAAGCCGGAACCGGTCACCGCAAGGTCCAGGCCGCTGGTGGTCGACAGATAAGAGCCGGCCTCGCCGATGGCATAGCGTGTCTGGGTGGTGACGCCGGCCGGCTGGTAGGCGCCCGAGCGGCTATTGCCGATGACCATCGACGAGAACTCGGTGGAGGCGCGCTTGTAGCCGACGGTATTGGCATTGGCGATATTGTCGGCGGTGGTGGCCAACCGGCTGCCCTGGGCGTTCATTCCGGAAACGCCGCTGCGCAAGACACCGTAAAGACTCATCGCTGATCTCCTGAAGCACTGTCATTGCTTGCAGGAAACACCGCCACCCTTGCGCGAAGCTTGTGGTTTGAAAGATAAAATTGGAAGTAAAAAGCTATTAAACCAGATGTTATTTCAGCTTCTTCTGCCAGCATAGCTGGCGTTAACACGGTGTTTGCGTTCTCTGCTATCCTCGTAAAAAATGCCTAGGGCGTTGAGCCGCCGTTTACGACGTTCGGGCCGGCGGGCACTCGCGGAAGCGTCCTGGTGATCATTTTCCCAACAAGTGTGCCGAACTGGTGCAAGTTTTCCTCGCATCCGGACATCTACTACAACCACAACCATTGATTGATTTCACTGCTGGCTCGATCCGCCCCGGAGCCGACGTCCGGAGGCGCGTGTTTGCCGCGACGCAAGGCTGCGACCCGCCGCAAAAATACGGACCATGTCACATCCCGTTGGTCTGTCTTGTCATGACATGTGCAACACCCAAATAGGAGATGCAGATGCCCCGCGGACCAATCGCGACGATTGACGCCGAAACCCAATGCCTGACGCTGATCAATCTTTATGAGGTCGAGCCAACCAACCAGGCGGATCTCGCCCGGCTGCTGTCCGAGATCACCGACAGCGCCATTCGCAAGGAACCAGGCTTCCTGTCCGTCAGCATCCACAGCAGTGTCGATGGCACGAAGGTTGTGAACTATGCCCAATGGGCTTCGAAGGAGCATTTTGAAGCCTTCATGGAAAAGCCGGAGACCAGGGAGCTCTTGCAGCGATTTTCGTCGCTGGCCAAATCGGTCTCGCCCGCGCTCTATAGGGTGAACTCGGTCCATGCCGACAATTGACGCGGAGGCGTCCTCATCATGAGTGAAGAGTCTCCCGAACGTATCCTGTCGAGCCTGCGTCCAGGCCTGATCCGGATTGCCTATCGCATGCTGGGATCGCTGGCGGAGGCGGAGGACATCGTTCAGGAGACAGCCATTCGCTGGCTTGCCGCCGATCATCGGTCGGTGCGCGAGCCGGCGGCCTTCCTGCGACAGATCGTCACGCGGCTTTGTCTGAACGAGCTGCAATCGGCTCGCCGCCGACGCGAGACCTATGTCGGTCCCTGGTTGCCCGAGCCGATCTTCGATCCGGAGGATCATGATCCCGCCGACGACATCACCTTGCCCTTGATGATCGCCCTCGAACGGCTATCGCCGCTGGAGCGGGCGGCGTTTCTGTTGCACGACATCTTCGGAATGCCGTTCGACCAAGTGTCCGATATCGTGGGGCGCGAAGCCCCCGCTTGCCGAAAGCTGGCCAGCCGTGCGCGCGCCCATATTCAGGAGGCTCGCCCTCGGTTCGCCGTCGACAGGGATCGCGGCCTTGAGTTGGCGCGGGCGTTCTTCACCGCGTCGAGAAGCGGCGACACGACCGCTCTCCGCACACTCCTGACCGAGGATGTCGTGGCGATCGCCGATGGCGGCGGCAAGGTCGAGGCCTCGCTGGCGCCGCTGATCGGCCTCAAGGCCGTGATCGCTCGGCATGCCGAGATGGCCCGTGGCTTTGCCGTCCAGCCTTCGCGCCTCATCCGCTATGCGATGATCGACGGTTTGCCCGGCTTCGTCACCATTGAGGCTGGCGGCGTCCTGCAGACCACCGCTCTGCACCTCGTGGACGGGCGGGTTGTCGCCATTTACGTGACGCGCAATCCCGACAAGCTGCGGCATTTGTCCGAAGCTCGCGCCCAGTGACGGATGGGAGGGTTTGTGGTGTCAAGTTGGATGGAGGACTTCAATCATCCGCCGCGCCCGATCCGGCGCTTCGATCGGCGGCGTGGCGTCGGTGATCTGGTCTATCGAGCCGATAACGGGCCGTCCGCGAAGAAGCGGATCGGCAATGTCGGAGGCGAGACCGTTGCTTATGTCCTCCGCGTTGATCGTCAGGAAGGGCCGTCCGAAAAAGGGGCCGATCCTGGGCGTGACGGAAAGCGGGAAGCCGGCCGGTCCGTGCATTTCGGCTACGGCGAGGTAGGCCTGCGCCAGGGGAATCTGCCGTTGATCCCACGTTTCGGCCTTGATCGTCGCATCGAGCAGGGGCGCCAGTGCCCCGGCTCCGGCGAGGCGGGCGAAGGCGGAACCGAACCACTTGGGGTAGGGCGCGTATCGCCGTTCCAGCAGGAAGCATAGGCGCATGACGTCGCGCGCGAGCCGGGCTGCGATCACGCGGGACCCGAGGTCGTCGCCGGCATGGCCGGCTCGTCCGACGAAGGCCTGCTCGTCGGCGATGCGTCGCCATTGGGCCGCGAGCTTGTAGAGACTGACGTCGTGCGGGCAGTTGGCAAAGGTTTCCCTGAGGCGAGCGAGCTCTCCAAGCCCGCTGTGGAAGACCTCTCCGGCGGTCAGTTCCAGCAGCCTTTGCTCGGGCAGGGATAGCCATGTCAGCGTGTCGAGCGACGAAAGTCGATCGAGGGAGAGGCGCGTCCTCAGGATGCCGGCGGCGGTGAAGACCTCGACGCCGTGCCCGGAGCGCCCCAAGGCATCGTCGGCGACGATGGGCGGATGGGGACGCGAGCGGTAGCCGATCGGTTCGCCGAGGAACTCCGCCGGCTTGATCGCGTCGAAGCCGTCGACAATCGCCGGGGCAAGGGCCGCAAAGTCGTCTTCAGCGACCACGATCTGAACGCGGGGGCCCCAGTTGTGGTCGCGCGACATGTCGTCGTCGAAGCCGAGGAGTTCCGAGCCGTAGCCGAAGAGTCCCGCGTCATGCCTGAGGCCCGGAAACGTCCTGTCCAGCCAGGGACGGACAAGATCGCGGTAGAACAACCTCGATAGCTCTATGCCTTTCATCGCCCCCTCCGGCTCAATGGGTGAGATGCGTTTCGCTCACCACATTGGCGAACAACTGGGTCAGAACGGCGCTGACGTCGCCGGATGGCGCGACTTCGGCGTAGAGGCCGGCGGAGGCGCAGGTTTTCATGTTGGTCGCGATCTTCGACTGGAACGGAGCGATCCAGGTCGTGTACCAGGTGTTGCTCGGGATCTTCTGATACGTGGTGTAGAGGCTGGCGAGCTTCACGGCGTTGGCCTTGATCGAGGCGCAGGGGGTGGTGTCGAGCGGCTGCTGGCAACGGTTCCCCGTGAGCTTTTCCTTGCAGTTTTTCGGCCGCTCCGCGTCCTCGACACCATCGCTGATCAGGAACAGGACCTTGATCGGATCCGATGCCGACAGTCCGCTGCCGCTCGTGCCTATGATGGTCTTGATATCGTTGAGAGCGGTGAGCAGGTCGGTTTGCTGGTCGCTGTTGTAGTTCTGATAGGGAATCGTCATCAGGTCGACGCTGGCCGCCGCCGAAGCAACGGATGAGAGCGAAGACGACATCGCGGCAACCGTGGTGAGCTTTGTCACCTGCGCATCGGCTCCCAGCGAATAGACCGCCATCTTGTACTGGTTCGACACGAGCTGGCTTGCCGCGGCGTTGGTGATCATCGATTGCACGGCGCGCGATACCACCTGATAGCGCAGGGTGATGCCCCGCTGCTTGGCAAGGGCATAGGTGTCGTAGCTTGCGCCCGTGATATGGCAGGCAAAGGCGCAACCGCCGTTCACGGCTTCAAGGGCGGAAATGTCGGCCGCCGTGGCACCGAGTCCCATCGAGGGGCTGTTGTCGATCAGAACATAGAAATTATAGTAATAGACCGGCTTGTTCTGCGCAGTGGCTCGCACCGAAACGGTGACGCTGTCCACGCCGAACAGGCGCACAAAATACGTTGGAACCATCGACGTCAGCGTCACGTCGGAGCTGAAGGTGTTTCCGACGTATTGCACCGAAATCTGCGACGAGGTGATGCCTGAAAACCTCGATCCGCTGAAGTTGGTGTTGGCAATGTTCAGGGCGTCTGCTTCCGCCACTTTGATCTCGCCGGATACGCCGCTCTGAATGACCTGCTTCACGGCAGTCGAACTCATGGATATGGCGCCAACCGCGGCGGCATCGGCGGCTGCCTGGAGCATTTCCTTGGTTCGAGCCGCGATGGCATAGTCGACCGCAGCGCCTACGGCGATCATCAATGGCAAAATGACCAAGGCAAAGATGACGCTGACGGCGCCGGACCTATCGGTCCCCGCCCGTCCCAGGACGCACCGCAACCATCTGTGTAGTCCGGCCACTGGCATCGCGAAGAGCACCTATCCCCCCGTATCGGTGGAGCTCCTTTTGGGCAGCTCATGATGGTGGCGCGCTTCGGTCCCCGTCCGACAGGCGCGACCACGCTAGCAATGAGTGCATGGGTCGGTGAAATATTCGCTAAAAACGCGCAGAAACCTGCGATACCGCTGCCGGCAGTAGCAACTCCAACCGATCTAGACGATCAGAACGGCCCGGAAGTCGTTGACGTTGGTCAGGGTCGGCCCGGTAACGACTGCGTCGCCCAGTGCGCCGAAGAAGCCGTGCCCGTCGTTGTTGTCGAGTGCGGCCTGCGGATTGATGCCGAGAGCCCAGGCGCGGGAAAGACTGTCTGGCGTCAGGAGGGCGCCGGCGATCTCCTCGACGCCGTCGACACCATCGGTATCACCGGCCAGTGCCCAGATGTTTGGGGCTCCACGCAGATGCAGGCCGAGCGACAGGAGGAACTCCACGTTCCGGCCTCCGCGTCCGTTGCCGCGCAACGTCACGGTCGTTTCGCCGCCCGACAGCAACACGCAAGGCGCCGTGAACGGCTGGCCACGTCGCGCGACCTGACCGGCAATGCCTCCAATCACCGCACCGACGTCGCGGGCCTCGCCCTCGAGGGAATCGCCGAGAATGTGCACGGCGATGCCGGCGTCCCTGGCCACCGTGGCCGCTGCTTCAAGCGAGGCTTGCGGGGCGGCAACGATATGCGTTTCGTTGCGCGACAGACGCGGATCGCCCGGCTTGACGGTCTCTCCGCCGCCAGCCTCGAGCAGCGCCTTGGCGCCTGCGGGAAGGTCGATGCGATAGCGGCGAACGATGGCGAGCGCGTCGGCCGACGTGGTCGGGTCGCCAATGGTGGGGCCGGAAGCGATGTCGGTCGGATTGTCGCCGGGAACGTCGGAAATCAGCAGCGTCACCACCTTGGCCGGATGGGCGAGGGCGGCGAGGCGGCCGCCCTTCACCGCCGACAGATGGCGGCGGACGCAGTTCATCTCGGATATCGGTGCTCCGGATGCCAGCAGAGCCTTGTTGATCGCCTGCTTGTCTTCAAGGCCGATGCCGTCGAGCGGAAGTGCGAGCAGGGCCGACCCGCCGCCCGAGATCAGGCAGAGCACCGTATCGTCCGCGCCTGCGCTCGCTGCTAGGTCGCATATGCGCCGCGCCGCCCGCTGGCCGGCGGCGTCGGGCACCGGATGGGCTGCCTCGACGATCTCGATGCGCTCCGTCGGCACGGCATAGCCGTAGCGCGTTACGACCAGCCCCTCGACAGGCCCGTCCCAATGCCGCTCCACAGCCCTCGCCATGGCTGCCGATGCCTTGCCGGCTCCGAGCACGATCAATCGCCCCTTCGGGCGGGACGGCAGGAAGGGCGGTACGCACCGATCCGGCTGAGCGGCGGCAATGGCCGCATCGAACATGGAGCGGAGGAGCGCGCGCGGATCCTGCGACATGGACCGATCCTCAGCCGAGCGAGCGAATGGCGGACTTGTAGCTCTCGACGATGCCGGCATAGTCGGCGTCCGCCGCGACCAGTTTGGATGGGTGTCCGTCCCATGCATTGGGACCGAACGTGTGCCCGTCGAGCTTCTGAATGGACTGGCCGATGGCGATGCCCTCGGTCAGAACGCGCACCGCCCCCGAGCGGAGCTTGAACAGTTCCGGCGCAACGAGATACGCGGCGGCCGCCACATCGTGCAGGCAGCAACCGTCCACCTGATTATAGTGACGGTAGACCGCCTCGTAACCGCGGGAGATATCCCAGAGGAAGCGGCCAGCCTCGCCGCAGGACGCCAACTGGGCCGCGTCGTCGTGGGACGCCACGCAATGGCTGGTGACGTCGAGGCCGATGGCCGTCACCGGCCAGTCGGCGGTGAAGACGATATCGGCGGCGTGTGGATCATTGTGAATGTTGGCTTCGGCCACCGGGGTGGCGTTGCCGCGCCGCCCACCCCAGGCGAAGGCGCCGCCCATGATCACCACGTCCTTTACCAAGGCGGCGATGCCTGGATCGCGCTTGAGAGCCAAGGCGAGATTGGTCAGTGGCGCCACGGCGAGTATCGTCACCTGGCCGGGGTTGGCCTTGATGATCTCGACCATCCGGTCCGCCGCATGGCCATCGGCCGGTTGGGCGGAGAACCCCTGGGCAACGGCGGTGTCTCCCAGTCCGTCCTCGCCGTGAATGAACGTCGGCGCCGGCCGGCGGCCGATGGTCAAAGGCGCTGTCGCTCCGGCATAGACCGGCACGTCGATGCCGAAGCGCTGGGTAAGATAGAGGGCGTTGCGGGTGGTAACGTCGGTTTCGACGTTCCCGAATACCGTGGTGATGGCGGCAAGTTTCAGACTTGTCTGGGCCTTCAGGAACAAAAGCGCCATGGCGTCGTCGATCCCCGGATCGGTATCGAAGATGACGAGGTTCTTATCCGTATCGACCATTCCCATTCCTTCTGGCGCAAACTGACGTGTCCGCCGATCAAGCCGGGTTTCGGCCTGATCGGCGGATGCTCAGGAAGTCGGTTCATCCGAGCCGATCTTGTTTATGCCGCAACGGTTCCACGGACAACGGCGGTCATCCGATTTCGGTCCAGACGTTGCCGGCCGCATTGGACGTCAGGCAGGCCTCGACGAACTTCGAGCCACTGACGCCGTCGAGGGCTGTCGGAACCACGGTGCTGGCAGCCTTGCCCGAGAGGAGGTCGGCGGCATCACGGTAGAGATTGGCGAACGCTTCGAGATATCCCTCGGGGTGGGCGGCCGGTACGCGGCTACCGGCGATGGCGCCGCTGGTTGCGCCGGCGCCGTTGCGGCGGATCATCTGGCGCGGTTCGCCGAGCCGGGTGAACCACAGCTCCTCCGGCTTTTCCTGCCACCATTCGAGGCCGGCCTTGTCGCCGTAGATGCGGAACGACACGTTGTTGCCATTGCCGGGCAGCACCTGGCTCGCCAGGATCGATCCCTTGGCGCCGGAGGCGTAGCGCAGGAGGATGGCCGCGTCGTCGTCGACCCGGCGCCCGTCGACCAGGGTCGACAGTTCGGCAAGAAGGTGGGTCGGCTCTTCACCGGCAACGAAGGTGGCAAGGTTCCAGGCGTGGGTGCCGACATCGCCGATGGCGCCGCCGACGCCGGCCTTCTTGGGGTCGGTACGCCACACGGCGCCCTCGGCACCGGTGTTCTCGACCGGCGCGGCCAGCCAGTCCTGAAGGTACTCCACCTCGACGCGACGAAGCTTGCCGATCTCCCCGGCGGCGATCATCTCGCGGGCCTGCCGCACCATCGGATAGCCGGTGTAGGTGTGGGTCAGGAAGAAGCGGCGGCCGGTCGACTGGACCAGCGCCGCTAGGGCCTTCGCATCGTCCAGCGTTGTGGTCATCGGCTTTTCGCAGATCACGTCGAATCCGGCTTCCAGCGCCGCCTTGGCAATGGGGTAATGCAGGAAGTTGGGCGTGACGATCACCACCGCGTCGACGCGGTCCGGACGCAACGCCTCCTTGTCGATCAGCTCCTGATAGGTGGCGTAGGCACGATCCGGGGCAATGCCCAGCGTGGCGGCAAAGGCGCGGCCCCGCTCGGCGTCGACGTCGAGTGCGCCGGCCACCAGCTCGAAGCGATCGTCCATGCGCATGGCGATGCGATGCACCGCGCCGATGAAGGCCGTGGCGCCGCCGCCGACCATGGCGAGTTTGATGCGGGTTTGGCTCATGTCCTGTCCTCAACCGATGCCGAGCAACCGGCGGTTCGTGGCTGCGTCGGCGCCACTCTGGGCGAAATCGTCGAAGGCGTGTTCCGTGACGCGGATGATATGATCGGCAATGAACGGGGCTCCTTCGGCCGCGCCATCCTCGGGATGCTTCAGCGCACACTCCCACTCGAGCACCGCCCAGCCCGGATAGTCGTATTGCGCCATCTTGGAGAAGATCGACGAGAAATCCACCTGGCCGTCGCCGAGCGAACGGAAACGTCCGGGCCGGTCCACCCACGATTGATAGCCGCCATAAACGCCAGACCGACCGGACGGGTTGAGCTCGGCATCCTTGACGTGAAAGGCCTTGACCCGCTCGTGGTAGATGTCGAGGAACGCAAGATAGTCGAGTGCCTGCAGCACGAAATGCGACGGGTCGTAGAGGATGTTGGCCCGAGGATGGTTGCCGACGGCGGCGAGGAACCGCTCGAAGGTCGCACCGTCGTGCAGATCCTCGCCGGGGTGCAGCTCGAAGCATGCATCCACGCCGGCATCTTCGAACGCATTCAGAATGGGCCTCCAGCGGCGGGCAAGCTCGGCGAAGGCTTCCTCGACGAGACCGGCCGGCCGTTGCGGCCAGGGATAGACGTAGGGCCAGGCGAGGGCGCCGGAGAAGGTCGCATGGGCTGAAAGACCGAGCCGGCGAGACGCCTCGGCGGCGAGCTTCAGCTCACGGGTCGCCCATTCGGTACGGGCAGAGGTATTGCCCCGCACCGCCTCCGGCGCGAAGCCGTCGAACATCTGGTCATAGGCGGGATGGACGGCGACGAGCTGCCCCTGGATGTGGGTTGAGAGCTCGGTGATTTCGACGCCGGCCTCTCCCAACCGGCCCTTCAGTTCATCGGCATAGGTCTGCGACGTCGCAGCCTTCTCCAGATCGAACAGTCCGGCCGTCGTCGGCAACTGCAGCCCGACATAACCGAGGCCGCTCGCCCAGCGCGCCAGCCCGTCGAGGCTGTCGAACGGCGGCGCGGCGCCCACGAACTGCGCGAGGAATATGCCCGGTCCCTTGATCGTCTTCATGGCGGTCCCTTTGTATCTCAAAACGCACATACCGCCCTGGTCTCGATCGCGAGTCAGCCGGACGGCTGTTGCAGCATCTAAATCAGCCCGGCCGCCTGGGAGAGCCTTCGAAAGCTCTCCATCCAGCGACGGACGAAACGGTTGAAGTCGGCCGGATCGTCATGCTCGGCGACACAGTAGTCGAGCTTCGGCAGGCGCGTCAGCTTGCTGAAGATCGGCCTGTAGTCGGTGGGCCCATAACCCAGGTCGGCCCATCCCCCTTCACTTTCCCCTCCGACATAATCCTTCAGGTGCACCGAGACGACTCGGTCGGAATAACGATCGAGCCAGGCGAGTGGATCCTGGCCGGCCCGAATGAGCCATCCGATATCAGCCTCCCACAGGATAGCCGGCTCCGCGCCCAGCAATACCTCCATCAACAGGCTGCCATCCTCAAGAGTTATGAACTCGAAGTCATGGTTATGGTAGGCAAGCCTAAACCCGGATGCGGCCGCGCGGCGCTGCAGGACCGCAAGGCGTCGGCCGAGGTCGTCGGCTGCGGCGCGCGTAGTGGGGCGTGCCTCCTCCGGCAACCAGGGAACCACAATCAGTTCCACTCCAAGGGTATGGCACACGTCGAAGGCCTGTTCCGGCTGTTCTTCCAGGAGCTTGAGCGGCACGTGCGCCGCCGGCAGAGCCAGAGCGTTGCGGTCGGCCAATGCGCGGAAGGCGGTAGCGTGGTCGAAGACGGCGGCAAACGGTTCGACACCGGTGAACCCCGTTGCAGCTGTCTGGGCGAGCACGCCTTCCCATGGCTGGTAGTTTCGTGCCGAGTATAACTGAAGCAGCGTTTTCATGACTTTCTCCCAAAGTTATCCGTTCGCGGAAAGGCGATGTCCGCTTGCCTTGTCAAAGACGTGTAGGTGCGCGGGATCGAAGGAGAGCGAGAAGCTTTCGCCACTCCCGACCACAACGCGTTCGCGAAACGCCGCTCGAATGTGGTCGCCGCCAAAGGCGAACTCGATCAGGGTTTCGTCGCCGGTTGGCTCCTGAAGCAGGACCCTTGACGAGAACGAGATCGGCACTCCGGCCGTGGCCGGTACCAGGTGTTGCGGCCTGACGCCGAGCACCAAGTCGCGATCCGCGGGGAGGAGGCCGGGTGGAAGCGGGATCAGGCCGCCACCATCGGATCGGAACCCGTCGGCTTCCATCCGCCCCGCCATGAGATTCATCGACGGCGAGCCGATGAAGTCGGCAACGAACAGGTTTGCCGGCCGATCGTAAAGTTCGAGAGGCGCTCCGACCTGTTCGATATGGCCGCGGTTGAGGACGACGATCCTGTCGGCCATGGTCATCGCTTCGACCTGGTCGTGCGTCACGTAAATCATCGTCGTGCCGAGGCGGTCGTGCAGGGCCTTGATCTCTGCGCGCATCTGCACCCTGAGCTTGGCGTCGAGATTGGACAGCGGCTCGTCGAACAGGAACACCTCGGGGTCACGCACGATGGCGCGCCCCATGGCAACGCGCTGGCGTTGGCCGCCGGAAAGCTGTTTTGGGTAGCGGTCGAGCAGGCCGCCGAGATTGAGGATGTCGGCAGCCTCCCTGACCTTGCGCTCGATCTCCGCCTTCGGCCGTTTCGCTAGCGTCAGCGAAAAGCCCATGTTCTGGGCCACCGTCTTGTGCGGATAGAGCGCGTAGGACTGGAACACCATGGCGATGTTGCGGTCCCGTGGCGGGACTTCGTTGACGAGGCGCCCCCCGATCCGAAGGTCACCGCCCGAAATCGACTCCAGCCCGGCGATGATCCGAAGCAGAGTTGACTTGCCGCAGCCCGACGGTCCGACAAGGATCAGCAGTTCGCCATCGCGTACGTCGAGATCGAGGTCCTCGATCACGCTGACCGAACCGTATCGCTTGCAGATCCTGTCCAACTCAACAGATGACATGAATTCAATCCTTCCTGTCGTGCTGCCGATCAAGCCAGCGCGGCCATGATCTCGCGGAAGATCGCAAGATCCTGACGGGCGTCGTCGATGTTGGATTTTGGGCGGCTGCCGTTGACGATGTGACCATGAAGGCGCCGCCACTCGATGACGAAGTTGTCTTCGAGCGTGTCGTGGCCCGTCGTTCGATAGAGGCCGTGTCTGCCCTCGGCACTGGTGAGCGTCAGCTCGGTCGCCTGGTTGCGAACATAAGGCGTGTCATACCTCACCTCGACCACCCGATCCTGCGAATAGACCGCAAGGTAGCTGTCGAAGCGGGCGATCCGGTCGATGCCGGTTTCGAACTGGCAGACGAAGTCGCCGTAGTCGAAAGCAACGGTGAGAAACGTCGGATTGGCGCCTCGCGTCGCGTGCAGGACGCGCTTCGGCATGCCGATCAGCTCGCGCATTGCCGAAATGTCGTGCGAGGACAGCCCGAGGAGGAGCGAATAGGTCTTGTGGGCCAGAGGATCGTCGGTGCCGAGCGCTTCGGTGAGTTTCTCGGCAAGCGCTCTGTCGGCCGCTTCAATCTTCGTCTTGGGAATATCCGTTCCGCGCTCGACCTTGGATGTCGGCTCGATGAAACCTGCATTGGGGCCGATTATCGTGTGGACGCGGGCGAAGTTGATCGTCTCCATGGCGGCGACCTCTCGGACGGCGCGTTCGAACGCCGGCGCGTGGCGCCTCATGTAACCGACCCCAACCACCACCCCCATCTTCTTTTCGGCGGCCGCGAGGGCGTCTGCCTCTGCGTCCGTGATGCACATCGGCTTCTCGATGAAGACGTGCTTGCCGGCGGCAATGGCGGCCAGCGCGGTATCCGCGTGGAAGACATTGGGACTGGTGACCAGGACGACATCGACATCGTCGCCCGCGACGAGTTCGTCGACCTCGGTCGTCCGGCGAGCCCAGGGCAAGCGAGAGCCGACGGCGTCAAGGACGGCCGGGCTGGCATCGCAAAGGGCGGTGACCTCGAACAGATCGGACAGATAGGCGAGCGAGGGCAAGTGGAGAATTTGCACAGCTTCGCCGCAGCCGGCGATGCCGACTTTCAGACGTTTGGACATTTTTCGGAACTCCGGCTTTCTAACCTTTCACGGCGCCAGAGACGGCTCCGTGAACGATGAATTTCTGGATGAACAGGAAGAGGATCAGCGTGGGGGTCATCATCAGAGTGGCCGCCGCCATCAGGCCACCCCAATCGGTCGAGAACTGCTGCATGAACATCTGGATGCCGACCGGTAACGTCATGGCATCACGGCTGCGTAGGAAGACGTTGGCAACGAAGTACTCGTTGTAGGAGAGGAGAAAGGCGAATATCGACACCGCGGCGAGCCCCGGTCCTGACAGCGGCAAGACGACGCGAAAGAAGGCGCCGTAATGCGAGCAGCCGTCTATCAGGGCGGCTTCTTCAAGCTCGCGCGGAATGGTTTCGAAGTATCCACGAGCCATCCAGGTGGCAAACGGCAGGTTCGCAACGCCGTAAACCAGTATAACGGACAGTGGATTGTCGATGAGACCGAGCGGCCGGAACAGCAGAAACAAGGGAATCAGGGCCAGAATGATCGGAAACATCTGCACCGCGAGCAGCATTCGGGCGTAGCCGGTGAGCAACGATCCACGGAAGCGGGCGAGCGCATAGCCGGCAAGCACGGCTGCGAAGACCGCGAAGACGGTCGAGCCGGCAGCAGTAATCAGCGAGTTCTTGAGGTAGATGAGAAACGGAGTGTCGGCGATCAGTCGGCTGTAGTTGATGGCGGTGAGAGATTCCGGCCAGAGACTTTGGCGCGCGAGGATGTCTTCCGTCGTCTGGAAAGAGTTCATCACCATCAGTATGATCGGAGCGTTGAGGAAGATGACGATACCCGTCATGGCAACGCTGAGTAGGCCACGCCTGCGGGGCGAGTTACGCATTGCGGTCCTCCCTCTGCAGTCTGAGGACAAAGGTGAACAGAGCCATCAGAATGAACAGGGTGATGAAGGATACGGCCGCGCCGGTTCCGACGTCGTTGCGGGCGAATGTGTAGCGATAGGCAAGCACGACGAGGTTTTCGGTCGCATTGGCCGGGCCTCCTTGGGCGAGCAGCCAGGGCGTGTCGAAGTCGTTGACCGACCAGATGGTCATCAGCAGGCAGAGAATGACGGAGATGTTGCGGATGTCCGGCAGCGTGATGTGCCAGAAGCTTTGCCAGCGGTTGGCGCCATCGATTTCCGCCGCCTCGTAGAGAGAGCGATCGATGGTCTGAAGAGCGGCGAGCAGCGACAGCATCATAAACGGAAACGAGCGCCAGATCTTGATGCCGATCACGACCACCACCGCCCATGTGCTGTCGGACAGAAAGTAGATCGGCGAGCCGCCAAAGGCCTTGATGATCTGATTGAAGAGCGCGCTCTGATCGGCAACCATCCAGCGCCAGCTGACGATGGCCACGACGGACGGCACGATCCACGGCAGAAGGAGCAATACGCGGAACAGGCCGCGGAACGGCATGTCCATTTGCATCAGCAACGCGAGACCGAGGCCGAGCAAGTAGCAGCCGACAATGTTGCAGACCGCGAAGACGATACTGAACCGAACCGAGTGCCAGAAGCTGGGGTTCGTCATGAGCTCGACGTAGTTGCCGAGAGCGACGAAGCGGCCCGGGCGCAGCAGCGAGCCATCGGTCAGGCTGTACCAGAAGCCCTGTACGATAGGGTAGAGGATGAGAAAGGCGATGAGGCACAGAGACGGTATCAGGAGAACCGTCGGCGTGACGATTTCCGGCCTGGTGAACTGCCTGGCGCGCTCGCGCCAGGCAATCCCCGTCACGGCCGTTTGCTGACGGCTGGACATCACTTTTTCAGCAGCTCCTCAAGATGGGCCTGGGCTTCCCGTGCGGCGTCGGCAACGCTCTGCCCCTGCCAGATTTTCTGGATCAGGGTTCGCAGGAAGCCGTCGCCATCGACTTCGTTCATGGCGGGGAAGGTGCCACCGGCCGTGGCGCTCATCGGCTGGGCGACGGGGAGGTAGTTTTTGATGATGTCCGCGACGTGCTCGCGGCCTTGGAAGTAGGGATCCTTCTGGTATTCAGCCCGCGCGGGGATCCCGTTGGCGTTGCCCTTGGTCCAAAGAGCGAGCTGATTGTCCGACCACCACCGCAGAAAATCTTTTGCCTCCGTGGGATGCTTGGACTGCTTGTAGATCATGATGTTGTTGACCCAGTTGACAGTGCCAAGATCACCGTGCGGGCCTTTGAGCGGCGGCAGCACCGCCGTTTGAGCGCCGGTGGCGCCCACCAGTTCCGGCAGGTTCGGGCCGCTGAGGATGAAGGCGGCCTCGTTGCGCTGGAAGGAGCCGCGGGCGTCATCGCTGCTGTAGCCGGCGCTTGACGGATTGACCGAGCCGTCGGCGACGAGACTGCCGATGAAATCGAGCGCCTCCATCGAGCGTTCGGAGGTCACGGCGGCATTGCGTTCCTTGTCGAACATGCCAGCGCCATTGCTGATCATGAAGGTGGGCACCCAGTGCGATCCGCCCGAGTCACCGGAGGCAACGACACCATAAGTGCTGCCGTTCGACAGCTTCTTGGCGGCGGCGCGGAACTCGTCCCATGTCGTCGGAGGGTTGATGCCGGCGGCTGCGAGCAGATCCTTGCGGTAGAAGATGGCACGAATATCGACCATCCAGGGCAGGGCTACGTAGTGGCCATCCCATTTGACGGCCTCAAGCGTGCCCTTGGAAAAGGCGTCTGCTCCGATGGCATCGACGACGTCATCGACCGGCAGGATCTCTCCGAAACCGTAGAACTGCACGGCCTGAAAACCGGCGCCGGTTGAAATGTCGGGCGCCGATCCAGACGCAATGGCCGTGACGTAGGTCTCGTACCAGTTGGACCATGGAACCGAGCGGTAGCTCACCTGAACGTCGGCGTGGCTCTTGTTGAATTCGTCGACGAGCGCCTTCGCGGCGTCGACATAGGCGGTGTCGCCCCAGTTCATATCCCAGAAATTGAGTACGGTCGGCGCAGCATTGGCGGCGGCAAGACTGATGGTCATTGCAGACGCCGCCGCGCCCCAGGCGAGCCCTAGGCGGAATAATTGCACGATGGTTCCTCCATTATTTCGCGCCGGCATGCCCCTCCTGACCATGCGCGCCGCGATGTGGTGACGTCACCATATGCGCTATAGCGAGTCAAGTGCTTTGTGGTGACGTCACCATATGTACGTGTTATGAGACTCCAGATAGGACACACGAATGAAGCAGAAACCCACCATGGCAGATGTGGCGCTCTACGCTGGCGTGTCGCCAACGACGGCCGCTCGCGTGCTGCACGGCAACGGCTATGTGTCGGACGCCAATCGCGAGAAGGTCCTCAAGGCTGCTGCCGACCTTGAGTATCACCCGAACATCCAGGCTCGCAGCTTGCGCTACAGCCGCAGCTTCCTGATCGGGGTCGTGCTGAGTTCGGCGGTGCGGAACCCGTTTTTCGCGCGCATCAGCCACGCAATACGGCTCCAGGCCAATGCCGCGGGCCTCTCGATCCTCAACTTCAATCACAACTACGATCGTGCCACGGAGGTGGATGGTCTCCGTCGCTTGCTGGACCATCGCGTCGAGGCGGTCATCCTGTGCCACTCCTTCGAGATCGGCAATCTTGCTCCGATCCAGAAGGCCGGCATTCCGATCATCGAGATCGAGCGGGCCTTCCTGCCCGAAACTCACAAGATCCTGATCGATCCGAAGCCGGGACTGACGGCGGCGCTCCGCGACCTCGGAGCGCACGGACACCGGCGAATCGACTTTTTGGGCGGCTCGGCGGCGCGCGGCAGTTACGGCGGCAGCAGTTCCCGCTCGCGCGCCGACGAGGAGCGTGCCGACGCTTTCCTCCAGGCCGCTTGCGACGCCGGCCTCGATCCCCGCGATCTCAGAGTGTCGACCGGACAATATGACGAGGATTCCGGTACCACGCTGGAAGGGCTGGTGCGCGGCAGGGAGCTACTGACGCGCGCCGACAGGCCCACAGCGATCGTCGCCGGCTCCGATGTTCTTGCCGCCGGCGTGCTGCAGGCCGCCTACGAACTTGGCTTGCAAGTGCCGCGCGACATTTCGATTGTCGGCTATGATGACAGTCTGGGCCTGTTCCTGGCCCCAGCCTTATCGAGCGTCCGCCAACCTTATGAAGATATTGCCAAGTTCGCGATCGAGATGGCGCTCGCGGGAGGGAAGAAGCCTTTGTCGGCCCGGACCATCGAGACGACCTACGTCCAGCGCTCCAGTGTCGGTGCGGCGCGCAACTCTGACGCCCATGACAAATAACGCCGATAGCTCGGCTGTTTTTAGGCCGGCGGCAGGATCTTGCCCGGGTTGAGGATGCCTTTCGGATCGATGGCCGTTTTTATGGCCCGCATCACCTCGAGGGCGGCGTCGCCGTACTCTTCGCGCATGTAGTCGATCTTGCCCGAGCCGATACCATGCTCGCCGGTGGAGGTGCCGCCAACGGCGATTGCGTGATGGATCAGTTCGGCGTTGATCGATCGGATACGGGCAAGCTCGGCCGTGTCGTCGGGATCGACGGCAAACATGACGTGAAAGTTGCCGTCGCCGACGTGGCCTAGGATGGCCGCCGTGGCGCCGGCCTGTTCGACGAGGTCGCGAGCGAGCGCCACCGAACCGGCCAGCTCGGAGATCGGCACGCAGATATCGGTTGCCCAGCCCTTCGAGCCGGTACGGGCGGCGAGCACGGCGTAAAAGGCGTCGTGGCGTGCCTTCCACAGACGCGAGCGTTCCTCCGGCGTCGTCGCCCAGACAAAAGCAGCTCCGCCGAAATCGGCAACGATATCCTTCACGGTGGCGACCTGCTCCTCAACCCCCGGTCCCGAGCCGTGAAACTCGAATACCAGAGTGTCGCCTCCCTCAAGCGTCAACCCGGAGAATGCGTTCGTATAGTCGATGAGCCGCTTCTCCATCAGCTCGACGCGGGCGATCGGTATGCCATACTGAATGACTGCAATGGCCGCCTCGGCGGCACTGATGAGATCGGGAAAGCGGCAGGTGGCTGCAGCGGCCGCTTCGGGAATACCGTGAAGGCGCAGCGTCACTTCGGTGATGATCCCCAGCGTGCCCTCCGAGCCAACGAACAGCCGGGTAAGATCGTAGCCGGCGGCCGACTTTCGGGCGCGGCTCGACGTACGGATCACCTCGCCATTGGCAAGCACGACGGTCAACGACAGCACGCTGTCGCGCATGGTGCCGTAGCGGACGGCATTGGTGCCCGAGGCGCGCGTCGCCGCCATGCCGCCGATGGTGGCATTGGCGCCGGGGTCGACTGGGAAGAATAGGCCCTGATCTCGCAGATAGGCGTTGAGCTCCTCGCGCGTCACGCCCGCCTCGACGGTGCAATCGAGATCGCCGGGACTGACGCGCAGCACCTTGCGCATGTGCGTGAGGTCGAGCGATAGACCTCCGTGGGGTGCCGTCAGATGCCCCTCCAGCGACGTTCCGGCGCCAAAGGCGATGATCGGAATGTTCTCGGCGGCACAGAGCCTGACCGCTTCGGCGACTTCCTCCGTGCTTTCGGCAAAGAACACGGCATCGGGGACGGCGGCGGCATGATGGGTCTCGCCGCCACCATGCTGAGCGCGAAGCGCCGACGAACGGGAAAAGCGGTTACCAAAGCGGTTGGCAAGCGTTTGAAAAGCTGTGGACAAGGTGTGCCTCAATTTCCCGATCAACCGCCGTATTCGATGATCTCGAGACCGGCGTTGTAGTCGGTCGCGTAAACCAGCCCGGCCGCGTCGACGAACACGTCGGCTGACTGAATCACTCTGGGGCGTCCGGGTCTGCGGTCGGTCATGACGGTCGGTGCCGCCGGCACCAGGGCACCCGTTTCGCGAGGACGGTAGGGGTCGGAGATATCGAAGGCGCGGATGCCGGCATTCTGCCAGGTGGCGAAGATCAGCGTGTCTGAGACGAAGCTGCCCGGACGGTTTTCATGGAGGTTGTGCGGGCCGAAATGACCTCCCTTCCGGGCATAGTCGATCTCGTCCGGTACCGGCAGCGTCGAAATCGAAATGGGATTGGCCGGTTCGCGGATGTCGAACAGCCACGTCAGCTTGCGACCATCCTCTTCGTTGTCGAGCACGGCCTCGTCGGCCACCACCAGAAGATTGCGCGCAACGAGCGGCAAGGCCGAGTGGGTGCCGCCTCCATAGGGCGGGCACCAATTGCGATGGACTATGAGCTTAGGCTCGGAACGATCTGAAATATCGAGCAAAGTCAAACCGCCGTCACGCCAGCAAGCATAGGCGGTATCGCCATGAACGAGCGCGTGGTGCAGAGCCCAGCGCCGTCCCTCCGGTGCGCCGAGCACTTCGCCCGCCGCCTTGTTCATGCCCGGCAGCCACCACTTGCCGGCAATGAAGGGTTTGCTTGGGTCGGCGAGGTCGATGGTGACGAAGATATAGTCCGTGAAGCCGGGCAACAGCGCCGATGCGTAGGCCCAGCGGCCACCGACATACCAAAGGCGATGGAAGCCAATGCCGCCGGAATCCAGCTGACCGATCTTGCGGGGGTGGTCGGGCCGGGAGATGTCATAGACGGTCATGCCGGCCGTCCACGCCTGCTTGCCGGATGCTTCGGCAAAGGTCTCGCCCACCGACTTGGTGTAGTAGACCTTCTCGTCCTGCGAGAAGTCGACGTCGGCGAACAGGTCGAGCGCGTTGATGACCAGCAGCAAGTCGTCGTGGGCCTGGAGGTGAATGTTCCAGGTGTTTTCCGGTGCCGGAACGTAAGTGACCTCGCCCGGCCGCTTGGGATCGCGGACATCAACGATCGAGAAGCCGCGCGACCAGGGATGGCCCACATAGGCGAAGCCGCGATGCACCATCAGTTGCAGGCCATCGCCACGGCCGCCGATATCGGAATGGCCGATCAGCTTCATGTTTCGGGAATAGTCGGGTGTCGGCAGGTCGAAGCTCATTGAAGCACCGGAGGAAACACTGAACGGATCGAGCGCCGCCTGAGGCGACGCCCGTTTGCGGGAGAGGCGCCGGCTTACTTCTTCGGTGCCGGGATCCAACTGGCCGTGGCGGCGTCGGAGGCGCTGAAGGCCGGGAACTTCTGTTGCAGGTCCTCGATGGTCTCGATCTTGTTGTTCACGAGATCGTCGCGGGTGACCAGCGTCGGCTGCAGTAGAACCGAGCGGCCGGGATCCTGGCCGGCGATGGAGAGCGAAACGGCGCGCACGGCCACTTCGCCGACCACGGCGGCATTGGTGGCGGCCGTGGCCACCCAGGCGCTGTCCGGCTCGATCATCAGCTGGATGTCGGCGGTCGACGTGTCGACGCCATAGATCTTCACCTTGTCGGAGACGCCCAGTTCGTCGGTGGCGAGCTTGACGCCCTTGGCGAACTCGTCCCACGGCGTGAAGATGACCGAGATGTCCGGGTTGGCGCGCAGCACGGCCTTGGTCTGGTCGGCGACGGAGGCCGGTACGGTGTCGTTGACGACGCCCCAGACGGCCTTTTCCGTCAACTTGTGCTTCTCGACGAAGTCCTTGAACACGGCGTAGCGGCGGTCGAGCGGCGCGAAACCGGCGACGTAGACGGCGCCGGCGGTGAAGCCGTCACCCTTGTCCTTGACCGCCTGCTCGAGGACGAGGCGGGCCATGTCCTTGTCGCTCTGCTCGATCTGCGGGATGGCCGGATTGTCGAGGTCGACGTCGTAGGCGACCACCTTGATGCCGGCGTCGAGCGCCTTCTGAGCGACGTCCTTCAGCACTTCGGGACGGCCGTTGTTGATGATGATGCCCTTGACGCCGCGATTGATCGCCTGCTCGACGAGGTTGCGCTGGGTGTCGTTGTCGTTACGGGCCTGCGACAGCGTCAGCGTGACGCCGAGCGCCTCGGCCTGGCGCTTGGTGCCGGCTTCGAAGGCCTGCAACCAATCGCCGCTACCGAGAAAGGAGACGACGGCTATCTCGACGCCGCCCTTGTCGAAGGGAGCAGGGGCGCCCGCAAGACCTTCGGCGGAAACAGGCGAAGCGAGGAGAGCGGCGCCGACAGCGAGGCCGGCGGAGAGGATCGAGGTCTTCATGGGATTTCCGTTGGCTTGAAGTTGGTAGGGAGGCGGTCAGGTGCGGGCACGGCCGAGGCCGTAGGTCATGGCAAGCGCGCCGACGAGCACGGCGCCCTTCACGAAATCCTGCGTGTAATAGGGGGCGTTGAGCATGGTGAGGCCGTTGAGCAGCACACCGACGAACACGGCGCCGACGACCGTGCCGAATACGTTGGGCCGGCGAAGCCCGAGCACGGTGAAGCCGATCAGCGAGGCGGCGACGGCGTCCATCATCAGCGACGAGCCCGAGGAAACGTCGCCACGGCCGACGCGGGCGGCCACGACGATGCCGCCGATCGAGGCGAGGGTGGCCGAGATCACATAGGACAACACCTTCAGGCGGGCAGTCGAGGCACCGGCGAGGCGAGCCGCCAGTTCGTTGCCGCCGGTGGCGAACATCAGACGGCCGACGCGGGTGTGCTCGGTCAGCACGTAGAGAACCACGGCGACGAGCAGCGTCAGAAGCACCGGCACGGGAATGACGCCGCCAATGCTGGACCGCCCGATGGTCAGGAACAGCGGATCGTACTTGCCGAGCGCGGTCGAGCCATCCTCCAGGATGAGGCCGGCGGAGATGGAGCGGCCGGCTGTGGGAATGAGCTGCAACCCGGTCAGCAGAAACATCATGGCGAGGGTCGCCAGCATGTCGGGAATGCGCAGCCGAACAATCAGAAAGGCATTGATCAGGCCGATGGCGGCACCGAAGGCCAGTACCAGGGGCACAGTGACGAACACGCCGAAGCGCCAGACGATCATGGAGTAGCTCGCCGCCATCACCGACGAAGCGGCAACCGCGCCGACCGAAAGGTCAAAGCCGCCGACGGCCATCGATATGGTGACGCCAGCGCCAAGAATGGCCACGACGGCGACCGCCTGCAGGATGCTCATCAGGTTGTTGATCCCGATGAACGCCGGCTGGACGAGGGTGAACCCGATCATCAGAGCCGCAAGCAGAATGAAGATCGCACCATTGCGAACGACGTCGCCAAGGCGATGGACCGGATGTAGAGCGGCCGCTACGGCCGGCACGGCGTCGCTTTCGGACGTCATGGATGGGCTTCCTGAAGGCTGGTCGTTTCGCCCGGAGGGGCCGAAACGAGAGAATGACCGTCGAGCACGACGACCCGGTCGGCGACTTCGGCCGCTTCCTCGGGATCTGAGGTGGCAATCAATGTGGCGCGGTCGGCGTGCCGCCGAAGGGTGGCGATGATGTCCTGCCGGGCGCCGAGATCCACTCCCTGGAAGGGCTCATCGAGCAGCAATACGCGGCTCGGCTCTGCCTCCCAGCGGGCAATGACCGTCTTCTGCTGATTGCCGCCGGATAGCGACCAGACCGAGGCGGCAGGTGAGCCGGCACGAATGCCGAGACGAGAGATCGCCCCGTGCCCCTCGACGGTCTCGCGGTCGCCGACAAGGAACCCGGACGGGAACCAGCGATGGAGGTGGGGCAGGCTGATGGTGGCGCGCACCTCTTCGCCCGGCCAGCCGGCGGGCATCAGCGACGTGCGATGACGGTCCTCCCCAGCCATGACCACCCCGGCGGCGATCGCCTCGGATGCACTTGCCGGCGCATAGGGACGCCCGTCGAGGCTCATCTTTCCGGCCGAGAAGCGACTTTCTCCGAAGATGCCGGTGAGAAGGCGGCTCTTACCCGCGCCCAGTACGCCGGTAATGGCCACCACTTCGCCGGCGTGAAGGTCGAGGTCGAAGGGCCGGGCATGCGGCAGGAGGCAAATACTCCTGAGGCTGAGGACCGCAGATCCGACTGGCGGACGGGCGTCCGGATGTGCAGCGGTGAGCGGCCGCCCGATCATCGTCTCGACGGCGGCGTCGAAGTCGACGGGACGGCGGAAGCTTCCGGCATTGCGACCACCACGCAGCACCTCGACCCGATCGGCCAAAGCCTCTAGGTCGGCGAGGCGATGCGAGATGTAGAGGATGGCGATGCCCCGGGCCGCGAGATCCTTCAGCACCGCGTAGAGCCGCCTGGCTTCGCTGCCCGACAGGCTGGCGGTCGGCTCGTCCAGAATGAGAAGCTCCGCCTTGCGGCCGATGGCACGCGCGATGGCAACCAGTTGCCGGTCGGCGGCCGACAGATCGGCAAAATCTCGGTCGAGCGGCAGATCGAAACCCGCCTCGTCGACAATGGCTTGCGCCCGTTGGCGCACGCTGCGCCGGCTCAGGAAGAACGGCGTGGCCCGGTCGGCGTAACGGTCGATCAGCAGGGAGTCGGCAACCGGCAGCCCCGGAATGCCGACGACGCCAGTCGACTGATGGACGGTGACGATGCCGGCCGCTGCCGCTTCGGCCGGAGAGCGGGGGGTGAAAGGCCGGTCGTGGAGGCATATCTCGCCGGCATCGGCTTCGATCACGCCGGCCAGGACCTTGACCAGCGTCGACTTGCCGGCGCCGTTCGAACCCATCAGCGCGACGATCTCGCCGCCCTCGATATCGAGCGAAGCACCACCGAGCGCTCGCGTCGATCCGAAGGCCTTGTAGATATTGCGAAGAGAGACGAGCGCCATCTGCCTGTTCCGGGGAAGGCCGGTCGTGAAAACCGGATTGCCGGCCGATAGTATCGATGCGTCATCAGGGCACAAAGCATGTGGGGCGAATTGTCCCGCGCAGAAGGAAATTTGAATCCTCTTTGGTTCTTTTGAGTAGGATTTCGTTCTCACAACGCGTCTTGATATCTGCGGTTGCGATAGCCCGTGGATGCGCCTCCGGTGCTGATCCAGTGGGCCGCTGCGGAATGCTCCCGCCGGGGGTGTGGCCGAGATTTCCCAGTAAAATCAGTGATATTGCGTAGGTTGCGTCCGCAAGATCGTCCGGCTTTCCGGACGACCGTCGATAGGTCGTGTCCGGAATTTCGGACCGGCAATTCAAACGATCCAGAAATTGAGCCGATGGAACAAACGTTTAGCCAGCACGGCAAGTTGGCACGCCTGATGCCATTCATTTCTCATGCGACGGCCGCCTTCCGAGGAGGGAACGAGGACGGAGGGTCGGGGCATATCGGCTGGCGGATGCGGGCTTTGGAAGCCCCAAACCTCGGACCGAAGCCATTCCGGCGCCGCGAGCAACGGACCGCCGGACAGTCCCTGAAAAGGCCCCGCCGCAGAACGCTATGCGCCGGGCAGGAGGAATGAACATGACGGACATCACGCAGAACGACGCGATCGCGGCGGAGACGGGCGGCAGCCTTCTGTCCCGCATCGCCGCCTACAAGGTCGGCCCGGTGCCGCTTCCGCTCTATCTTGCGATCGCTGGCGTCGTCTTCGGCGCCTCGGTAATAGGCAAGCTGCCGGCCGACATGATCGGTGGCTTTGCCGCCATCATGGTGCTGGGCTTCCTGCTCGGCGAAATCGGTGGTCGCATTCCCTATCTGAAGAGCATCGGTGGCTCGGCCATCCTCTGCCTGTTCGTGCCGTCGGCCATGCTCGGCTATCAGGTCATGAACCCGGCGACGTCGGACGCCATAAAGGCGGTGATGAAGACGTCGAACTTCCTCTATCTCTACATCGCCTGCCTGGTGACCGGCTCCATGCTCGGCATGAACCGCAAGGTGCTCATCCAGGGCTTCCTCAAGATGTTCGTGCCGCTCGCCGTCGGTACGCTTGCCGCCGTCCTGGTCGGCGGGCTCGTCGGCATGGCCTTCGGCTACGAGTTCAAGCACACCTTCTTCTTCATCGTCATGCCGATCGTCGCAGGCGGCATCGGCGAGGGCATCCTGCCGCTGTCGCTCGCCTATGCCGACATCCTCGGCACGGCGCAGCCGGAACTGATCGCCTCGCTGATCCCGGCGGCCCTGATCGGCAATGTGGTGGCCATCATTTCCTCGGGCGTCCTGAAGCGCATCGGCGAGAAGAAGTCGCAGTACTCCGGCAACGGCCTTCTGGTTCGTACCGGCGACGACAACGAGCTTCTGAAGGAGATGGCCGTCGAGAAGAAGATCGAGCTGCCGCTGATGGGCGCCGGCCTGCTGATGGCCTGCACCATGTTCATCCTCGGCGCCTTCCTGTCGCCGTTCACCGGCATCCCTGGCCCGATCCTGATGATCATCGGCGCGGCCCTGCTCAAGGTGTCGACGCTCATCCCCGAGCGGATGGAGACCGGCGCCCACCAGATGTACAAGTTCATGACCACCAACATGACCTTCCCGCTCTTGGTCGGCCTCGGCACGCTCTACGTTCCCTGGAACGATCTGATCGCCGCCTTCACGCCGGCTTACTTCGCCATCTGTGCCGCCACGGTGCTGGCCATGGTGTCGTCGGGCTGGTTCATCGGCAAGCTGCTCAAGATGTACGAAGTCGAGGCGGCCATCGTCACCTGCTGTCATTCGGGTCTTGGTGGCACCGGTGACGTCGCCATCCTCTCGGCGTCGAACCGCATGGGCCTGATGCCCTTCGCCCAGATCTCCACCCGCATCGGCGGCGCCGCCATGGTGGTGCTGGCGGTCTTCCTCTTGAAGATCCTCGGCTGATCGCGAGCTAGCTACTGTCACGGCCGTCCAGCTTTTCCGCCGGACGGCCTTGCGCTATCGATGGATTGTGGAGGACGGCGGGAGGAGCCGTATTGGCGGAGAAGACCGAGAGCATCGCACCGAAACGCCGCCGGTTTCGCCTCGCGGCGATTTTGCCGTTGGCAGGCGCCCTTGCCATCGCGGCCGCCGTCGCCTTCGTCGCTTACCGTGCCGTCTTTGAGTTGTCGCTTTCGGAAACCCGCGCCAGTGCCGGCCACCGGCTCGATCTCTATGCGGCGAGTTTCGAACGCGAGATCGGCAAGTATGCGAGCTATCCGTATGTGATGGCGCTCGACGGTACCATCCTCGCGCTGCTCGACAACCCCAAGGACTCGATGCAGCGTTATCGCGTCGACAGCTATCTCGAGGCGCTCAACGACCGCATCGGCACGCTCGACGTGTTTCTTCTCGACAAGACCGGCCGGGTGATCGCATCGAGCAATTGGAACAAGTGGGACAGTTTTGTCGGCCGCGATCTCTCCTACCGCCCCTACTATCAGAATGCCGGCGTCGGCCGGGTGTCGCGCTTTTACGGCATCGGCACCACCAATCTTCAGCCCGGCTATTTTCTGGCGACGGCCATTGTTCGCGGCAATGACACGCTGGGCATCGGGGTGGTGAAGGTCAGCCTTGAACAGCTCGAACGCTCCTGGGCGTCGGCGGAGTCGCCTGCCATCCTCAGCGACGAGCACGGCGTCGTCGTGCTCTCCTCGGTACCGGCCTGGAAATATGGAACCCTGGTTGCGCTCGACGAGAAGGCCCGCAAGGAGATCGCCGAGGCCCAGCAGTACAACGACCGATCGCTCGCGCCGATCGGTCTCTCGACCTTGCGCGACCTCGACAGCGGAACGCGCATCGTGCGTCTGCCGGGCGTCGCCGGCTCGGACAGCGGCTTCTCGACGGAGGGCCTTTTTCTCGCCGAGAGCCGCGCGATGCCCGAGACGCCCTGGACCCTGACGGTCTTCACCAATCTCTCGGAAATGGACGATCTTGCGCGACTTTGGGCGGCGCTTGCCGGACTTGGCAGTCTGCTGTGCCTCGGCCTTCTGGCGATCTACCGTCAGCGCCGGCGGCATCTTCGCGAGATCCTGGCAGCGCGGGCCGCGTTGCAACGGGCTCACGATCATCTCGAAAGCGAGGTGGCGGACAGGACGGCGGCGCTGTCGGCCACCAACGAACGCTTGCTGCGCGAGGTGGAGGAGCGCGAACGTGCCGAGCGAACGTTGCGCGACGCCCAATCTGGCCTCGTGCAGGCCAGCAAGCTCGCAAGCCTCGGCCAGCTTTCGGCCGGCATCGCCCACGAGCTCAACCAGCCGCTCGCGGCGCTGGTGACGCTATCCGGCAATGCCGTGAAGTTCCTGGAGCGTGGCGAGCTCGGCACCGTGCGCGGCAATCTCGAACGCGTCCGTCCGCTTGTCGAGCGCATGGGACACCTGACCGGCGAACTCAAGACGTTTGCCCGCAAGTCGTCGGGCGAACCTCAGCTCATCGGTCTGCGCAAGCTCGTTGACGACGTGCTTTTCCTGCTCAACCATCGCCTGACGCGTGGGGGTGTGGCGGTGACAATCGACATCGACGGCGGCGATATCGACCTCTGGTGCGACGCCAACCGCTTCGAGCAGGTGCTGCTCAACCTCATCGGCAATGCCGTCGATGCCATGGAAGGCGAAGAGGATCAGCGGATCGTTCTCTCGGCCCGGCGCGACGGCGATTTTGCCCGGATCGATATCCGCGACAGCGGACCGGGCCTGCCACCGGAACGGCTCACCCATATGTTCGAGCCGTTTTTCACCACCAAGGCGCCTGGCGTCGGTCTCGGCCTGGGGCTGACGATCTCGGCCGGCATCATTCGCGACTTCGGCGGCGAGCTCGTCGCCTCCAACGCCGAGGGGCGGGGCGCCGTGTTCTCGATGACAGTTCCGGCGGGCGCCAAGGAGGCGACATGACGAAGGCAACGATCGACGACCTGCGGGTTCTGATTGTCGAGGACGACCCGGACGTGCTGCTCGGTTGCGAGCAGGCGCTTCAGCTGGAGGGAGTGCCGACCATCGGCACGGGGTCGGTCGAGGAGGCGTTGCGGCGGATTGCCGAGGCGCGACCGGGCGTCATCGTCTCCGACGTGCGTCTGCCCGGCCGCGATGGCCTGTCGCTCCTCAAAGAGATGCAGGCGGCCGACGTCGACTTGCCCGTCATTCTGATCACCGGTCACGGGGATGTCTCGCTCGCCGTCCAGGCGATGCGCGCCGGCGCCTATGATTTCATAGAGAAGCCCTTTTCTCCGGAGCATCTGGTCGACGTGGTTCGCCGGGCGCGCGAGAAAAGGGCGCTGGCGCTCGAAGTTCGCCGCCTCCGCCACAAGCTTACCGATGGCGGGCGCCTTGAGGGGCGCATCATCGGCCGCTCTCCGGCCATGGTGAAGCTTCGCCGGGTCATCGCCGATATCGCCAGCACGAATGCCTCAGTGCTGATCAGCGGCGACACCGGCACCGGCAAGGAGTTGGTTGCCCGCTGTCTGCATGACGAGAGCCCCCGCCGCAAGGGCCACTTCGTGGCGATCAACTGTGGCGGCTTGCCCGAGCATCTCGTCGAAAGCGAGCTGTTCGGCCACGAGGCCGGCGCCTTCACCGGCGCGACGAAGCGCCGCATCGGCAAGATCGAGCATGCCAGTGGCGGCACTCTGTTTCTCGACGAGGTCGAGACCACGCCGGCCAGTGTTCAGATCAAGCTCCTGCGCGTCCTGCAGGAGCGGACGCTGGAACGGCTGGGCTCCAACACCTCCGTTCCCGTCGACTGCCGCATCGTCGCAGCCGTCAAGGGCGACCTTGGCAAGATGTCGGCCGAGGGGCGCTTCCGGTCCGACCTCTACTACCGGCTCGCCGTCGCCTCGCTGGCGCTGCCGGCCCTCCGGGATCGGCGCGAGGACATCCCGTTGCTGTTCGCCCATTTCGCCGAACAAGCCTCTGTCGTGCACGGCCGGCCGGTGCCGGCGCTCGACGACACCCGCCTGCGCACGCTGATGGCCTACGACTGGCCGGGCAATGTTCGCGAGTTGCGCAATGTGGCCGACCGCTGCGTTCTCGGGATCGAAGCTGGCTTCCCGCCGTTTGCCGAGGCGCCCTCCGTGGAGCCTCTGTCCCTGACGGAAGCAGTGGCGGCGTTCGAACGGGCGATGATCGTCGACGCGCTTGGCCGCAGTGGCGGCAGCCTCGGGCCGACCGCCCAGGCGCTGCGAGTTCCGAAATCGACCCTCTACGACAAGATGACGCGCCTCGGTCTCGTCGACGGCGACCGGGACGCGCAGTAACCAGGCGTCAGGCGAAATCGGGCAGGCGTGGCGTACTCTCTAGGAGGCGCTGCGTGTACGGATGCTTTGGCGCCGACAAGATGTCGCGGGCCGGCCCCTGCTCGACGATGCGCCCCTTTTCCAGGATGACGAGATCCTGACAGAGGAGGGCCACAAAGCCGATGTCGTGCGAGACCAGCACCAGGGTCGTCTTTGCCGACAGGGCCTTCAGAAGCTCGACGATGCGGATGCGCGTCGTAAGGTCGAGGGCGCTGACCACCTCGTCGGCCAGCACGAGCTCGGGCTGCGAGACAATGGCGCGAGCGATGGCGATGCGCTGACGCTGCCCGCCGGAGAACTCGTGCGGATAGCGGCCGGCGGCGTCGAGCGGCAGATCGACGGAGGCCAGAGCCTCGGCGACCGCGGCGTCGACATCGGTGGCTATCTTCAGCGATCGCAGGGGTTCGGCGACGATGTCGGCGATCTTCTGGCGTGGGTCGAGCGACGAATAGGGATCCTGGAACACGGCCTGGACGGCCCGTCGGAAGCCGCGCATGAACGAACGGTCGCCGGGATCGAGCGCCGCGCCGCGAAAGCCGATCCGCCCGGAGGACGGTCGGGCAAGGCCGAGCAGCAGGCGGAGAAGAGTGGTCTTGCCCGATCCGCTCTCGCCGACGATGCCCAGGTTTCGGCCGGCCTCGATGCGAAGGTCGATGCCGTCGAGCACGGTGCGGCCTCGCCCGTAAGCGAAGGATACGGCGGTAAGGTCGACGAGGCTCATAGCGCCGCTCCTATGGCTTGGTCGAAGGCACGCGCCGCCTCGACGAGGCCGACGGTGTAGGGGTGGCGCGGCCGACGAAACACCTCGGCGACAGGCCCTTCCTCGACCAGCTCGCCGGCCCGCAGGACCAGCACCCGATCGACGGCGGTGCCCACCACCGGCAGGTCGTGGCTGATGAACAGGAGCCCCATGTTCTCTTCGCGCACCAGCGTTTCCAATAGCTTCAGCACCTCGGCCTGTGTCGTGACATCAAGAGCGGTGGTCGGCTCGTCGGCGATGAGCAGGCGCGGCCGACAGGCCAGTGCCATGGCAATGGCTGCCCTCTGGCGCTGGCCGCCGGACATTTCGTGCGGATAAGCGCGCGCGAGACGGGCGGGATCGGGCAGGGCGACGCGGGCCATCAGCCCCGTCACTTCGGCAAAGACGTCGGCTCGCGAGGGGGACCGCCCATCGCGGCGGGCACGCCGACGCACGACTTCGGCAATCTGGTCGCCGATCCGCATCAGCGGGTCGAGAGCGGTCAGCGGCTCCTGGAATATGGTGGCGACGGCCGCCCCCCGTAGGCCGACGACCTCACGGTCGGTGGCGCCGATCACCTGACGGCCTGCAAGTCTTACCGACCCCGACGCGGTCATTCCCTCGGGAAGCAGGCCGATGGCCGCGAGTGCCGTCAGAGACTTGCCGGATCCGCTTTCTCCGATCAACCCGACGCGCTCTCCTGCGGCGACGGATAGCGACACGCCGGAGACCAGAGGGCGGCCGGCATGGCGGATCGAGAGACTTTCGATCGTGAGCAGATCGTCCATCAGCGCCTCCGCCGCGTCGGATCGGCGACGTCACGAAGACCGTCGGCGAAGAGGTTGAGGCCGATCACCAAAGAGACCAGAGCCACGCCGGGTGCAATGGCGCCGAAGGGGGCGGTGTAGACCGTCGCCTGCGCCTCCTGCAGAAGCCGCCCCCAGGACGCATTGGGCGGCGGGGCGCCAAGCCCGAGATAGGACAGGGACGCCTCGGCGATGACGGCCAATCCGAACTGCAGGGCAAAGTTGACGATCAGCGTCGGCCAGATGTTGGGCAGCACGTGGATACGGACGATGCCGAGCCAGCCGGTTCCCGACACGCGGGCCGCCGTGATGTAGTCCATGGCGAGCACTCGCCGCGCCAGAATTCGGGTGAGGCGGGCGACGATGGACGAAGAGGCTATGCCGATGGCGAGGATGGCGGTGCCGAGGCTGGCGCCATCGCTTGCCGCCACGATCAGCATGGCGAGCAACAGCGTGGGAAAGGCGATCAGGATATCGAGCGTGGCAGCCAGCACGTCATCGACGGTTCTGGATGCGAAAGCCGCCAGAAGTCCGATTGTCACGCCGATGGCCGCGGCGATCGCCACGGCGCCGGTTCCAACGGCGAGAGCGATGCGCGCGCCAACCATGATTTCCGTGAAGAGATCGCGGCCGAGCCGGTCGGTACCGGCCCAGTGAGCAAGAGACGGCGGGGCGAGACGGCCTCCCGTCATCGCCGTCGGATCGTATGGCGTCCAGACGAGCGTCAGCAGTCCGACGACGACATGAAGGCCGACCAATGTCGCGCCGATCAGGAACGTCGGCGTTACGCGCATGGAGGTGGGAGGAGCGAGGACGGGCGTCGCGGCGGTCATGACCTGCCTCCGCTTGGCCCGCGCAAGCGAGGATCGACCAGGCGCTGCGCGAGATCGGCCGCGAAGCCGACGAGAAGGACCAGGAGCGTCGAGATGAACAAAACGCCCTGAACGCTCGGATAGTCGCGCTGCTCGATGCCGCTGAGCAGCATGGAGCCGAGGCCGGGCAGCGAGAAGACGCGCTCGACCACGACTGCGCCGAGCAGCGTCGAGGCGAGCTCGATGCCGAGAATGGAGATGACAGGCACCGCGCCGTTGCGAATGCCGTGACGGATCAGTGCTTCGCCGTAGCCGGCGCCCAGCGCCCTGGCAGTCCGAAGATAGTCGGAGCCGATGACGTCGAGCGTTGCCGAACGAACGTAGCGGATGAGCGATGCCGACATCACCAGGGCAATGGTGAGGATGGGTAGGGCAAGCTGATGCAGGGCCGTGAGCGGATCGCGCCAGCCGGATGTCGGAAAGCCGCTCGACGGAAAGAGGCGCAGCTTCACGGCGAACGCCGTGACGAGGAGGATGCCGATCCAGAACACCGGCACGGCCACGCCGAGCTGCGAGATCACCGAGATGAGGTTGCCGTACCAGCGGTCGCGCTTGACCGCCGCTAGAATGCCGAGCGGCAGGGCAAGAAGTATGGCGCAGGTGAAGGCGAGGGCGGTGAGCGGCAGCGTCAGGGTCAGGCGGCGGCCGATTTCCTCAAGGACAGGCACGCCGGACACGAAGGAGGCTCCGAGATCGAAGCTGCCGAGCTGACAGATATAGCGGACGAATTGCGCGGCGATCGGCAAGTCGGATCCGACCTGGCGACGGGCGGCCTCGATCTGCTCGGGATCGGCCCCAACGGAGACGAGCGCATTGGCCGGATCTCCCGGCAAAAGGCGCAGCAGCAGAAACAGGACAGCGGCGGCGATCAGCACCGAAACGAGGAGGATCGCCGTCCGACGGACGAGATAGGCGAGAATGGCGGCACCTTTGGAAAAGCGTCAAACGCCGCCCGACATTAGGTCGGGCGGCGATGGGTGTCGAGCGATTGAACGAAGCCGCGTCAGCGGAGCCCGGTAGCGACCGGCGCCTGAGGCCCGAAGAGAAGGGTCAATCCGCCTTCTTGATGCCGTAGGCGAAGAACTGCGAGTTGAGACCGTTGAGGGGATAGCCGCTGACCGACTTCTTGGACACCACGATCTGGGGATAGAGGTAGAGCCAGTTGCTGGCCGCGTCCTCAGCGATCTGGACGTTGGCTTCCTTCAGCTTCTCGGTCTGCTCGTCGACCGTCTTGGCCTCTTCCGATGCCTTGATCAGATCGACGACCTTGGGGTTGTTGTAGCCCCAGTAGAAGTCAGGATTGCCGTAGAAGACGATGTCCCGGTGGTTCACGTGCTCCTGCAAGGTCGCCTGGAAATCGTGCGCCTTGTAGATCTTGGTGTACCACTCGTTGGCGGTGATGACGTTGATGTTCACCTTGACGCCGATCTTGGCGAGCTCACCCTGCAGGAACTGCGCTGCGAGAGGATGCGGGTCGTAGTTGGGCGTATCGATGGTGAAGGTGAAGCCATCGGGGTAGCCGGCCTCTGCAAGGAGCGCCTTGGCACTTTCGGGGTCGTAGGCATCGACCTTGGTGAGATCGACGTACCAGGGATCGGTCGGCGGCACGAAGGAACCGATCAGAGTGCCGTAGTCGCCCCACACCGCTTCCAGCAGCTTCTTGTCATCGACGGCACGGGCGAGCGCCTTGCGCACCTTGACGTTGTCGAACGGGGCGACGCGGTCGTTGTAGGCCAGCAGCAGCTTGGTGGTCGACTTGCCTTCGGCCACGGTGAAGTCCGGATTGTCCTTGAACTGGGCGAGCGAGTCCGGGCTCTGGACGGACGTTATGACGTCCACGGCGCCGGTCAGCAGGGCGTTGTTGAGGGCGGTCGCTTCGGTGAAGTACTTGAAGACCACCTCGCCGTTTTCCGGCTTCGGGCCCCAGTATTTGTCGAAGCGCTTGACGGCAAGCTGGGAGCCGCGCTGCCAGCCATCGAGCGCATAGGGGCCGGTGCCGTCCTCGGTGGACTGCAGATCCTTGGCCGCGTCGTTGATCACCCAGACATAGGAGAGATTGTAGGGCAGGGAGATCGAACGCGAGGAAAGCTTGATCACCACGGTCGCGTCGTCGGGCGTCTCGATCGAGGCGATCGGCTTCAGAGAGTTCTTGCGCGAGCTCTTGCTGTCGGGCGACGTCACGCGCTCGATCGACCACTTGACGTCGGCCGACGTCAGGGGATCGCCGGAATGGAAGGTGACGCCCGGCTGGAGCGTGAAGGTGTAGGTGAGGCCATCGTCGGACACCGTGTAGTCCTTGACGAGGCTGGGCGACACGGAACCGTCGTCGTTGAGGCGGAACAGCGCTTCGTAGACGTTGCCGTTGAAGGCTTCGTTGATGCCCTGGCCGGCGCCGGCCGTGTTGTCGAGGTTCTGCGGCTCGTAGAGCGAGCCGATGCTGATGGTGGCGTCGGGCCCGCTCTCGGCGGACAGCGCCGGCGCAACGCCCATGAGGAGGAGCATGGCGGCCGTTGTGGCTTTCAAGACCGAACGGTGGGGTCGGTTGGCGCGGGCGGGCAAAGCGGTCATGTTTCTCTCCTCGGATGACGGCCGACTGGGCGACCTTATTGGCGGCCAGTCTAGCCGAGGCAGGGGAAATGAGAATGTCGGCATCGTCTCTAGTGGCCGGCAGTCAGGAAACAGGTTTGCGCGAAGCGAGCTATAATCGGATTAATTTACTCGTACGGCCTTCCATAGACAAGCGGGCTCAATCGCCCGCGCTCAAGCGAGCGGCTCGCCGTCAATGATGTCTATCGACGCGTGATAGCTGTTGCCGATGGTGCAGACCTTGTGCGCCTCCTCGATGAGGGATCGCCGCTCCGCGTCGTTGAAATCGCCCTCGATGGAGAAGCGGCAGGTTTGGCGGGCAATGCGGGACGGCGGTTCGCTGGCCTTGGCGCCGATCACTTCCACCGAGACCGCCCCCAGGCGTTCGTTGAAACCCAGGTTGCGGGCGGCAATGCGAACGCTGAGCGCCAGACAGCCGGCCAACGAAGCGTCCAGCAATTCCAACGGGTTGAAACCCTCCATCGACGGCGAGCCCGCCAGCGTCATGCTGGCGCCCGAGCGAGCGACGACGCCGCCGTGGCCGTTGCGATCGAGACTGGCGGTAGCACCCATCGGGCGAACCCGGACCTGCGACATGAAAAATCTCCTTCTCGGGCACCGGCCCGCCAAACAAGAATAGCCACATTGCCGGTGGGTGGCGAGAAACGAAAGCCCAACAAGAAGCGGCGGCGAACCGTTGCCGATACGCCGCCGTCAGTTTGTGGGGGAGGTGTCGTTTCTTGGGGAGGATCAGATGTCGAACTGAGCCGGCAGGATCACCAGATCGCGGACGATGACGTTGCGCGGGCGCGTCAGCATGAACATGACGGCATCGGCAACTTCCTCGGGCTCGATGAGGCCGCCGGCGGCCTTCAGGGCGGCGAGCCGCTCCGGCACCCAGTCCTTGAGGAGGGCAGTGATGACCGGGCCCGGCTGCACCGCGCCGACGCGCACGTCATGCTTGGCCACCTGGCGCCGCACGGTGTGCACGAAAGCCTGAACGGCATGCTTGGAGGCGGTGTAGATCGGCTCGACCATCACCGGAACCACGCCGGCAACGGAGCTGGTCATCAAGATGTCGCCGTGCTTGCGCTCGATCATGTAGGGCAGGACCGCGTGAACGGTGCGGAAGGCGGCATTGATGTTGAGGTTCAGCATGCGATCCCAGGCATCCGGATCGCCGGTGGCGGCGTCGCCGCCGATATAGGCACCGGCGTTGGCATGCAGGATGTCGAGCTTGCCGGCCTTGTCGATGATCTGCGGCAGCATGGTGGCGACGCTCTTGGGGTCCAGGAGGTCGATGCGAACCGGGAACGCCTTGGCGCCGATCTCGGCGCATGCCTTGGCGAGACCTTCCTCGTCGCGGTCGACGACGGCGACACGGGCTCCCGCCTCGGCCATGGCCTTGGCGCACGCCAGACCGATGCCTGACGCGCCACCGGTAATGGCGGCAACCTTACCTTCGATACTCACAGCCATTTCAGTCTCCTTTCGTCCGTCTCCGACGGACATTCACTTTGTTTGTTGGGCGTTTCCTCAAATCGTCTCATGCGGCTTGGAGCAGGCCGCCGAGGCGCATCTGCTCGATCATCCAGCGTCGCGCCGTGGCGATTTCCACCACCGGCTCGTCGGACTTTTCCGTCCACATCTCCATCAGGAACGGGCCGCGATAGCCGAGGTCGGCCAGCGTGGCGAAGCAGGCCTTGAAGTCGACGCAGCCGTCGCCGAAAGGCACGTCGCGGAACTGGCCGGGGAAGTCGCCGGTTACCTTGCGCGTGTCCTTGAGATGGATGGCGACGATGCGGTCGATGCCGGCCCTGAGTTCGGAGTCCACGTCGTTGCCCCAGGCCGTCAGGTTGCCGAGGTCGGGATAGACGCAGAAGTAGGGCGAGTGGATGAGCTGGTCGTACTCGCGCCAGCGGGTGATCGAGTTGATGAAGGCGGTGTCCATGATCTCGACCGCCAGCATCACCTGCGCCTTGGCCGCCTCGCGCACCGACCACTGGAGCCCTTCGATGAACCGCTCCTTGGTGCCGACGTCGGCCTCCTCGTAGTAGACGTCGTAGCCGGCCACCTGGATGGTTCGGATGCCGAGGTCGACGCAGAGATCGATCGCCCGGCGCATGATGTCGCGCGCCTTGACGCGCGTCGCGGGGTCGCGGCTGCCGAACGGGAACCGGCGATGCGCCGACAGGCAGACGCTCGGCACGGCGACGTTCAGGTCGCGTACTGCCGCGCAAAAGGCGGAGCGTTCGGCTTTCGACCAGCTCAGGCGGGTCATGCGCTCGTCAGTTTCGTCGATCGACATCTCGACGAAATCGAAATCCAGTGCCTTGGCGAGCGCCAGCCGCGCCGGCCAGTCGAGGTCCTTCGGCAGCGCCTTCTCGTAGATGCCCAGCGGGTTGGGCAACGCCTCTCGGGTCACGTCGTCCTCCAGATCTTGTTGGCTTTCAGCGTCCGGCCGGCAGGGCGGACAGGGTTTCGGCCAAGCGGCGGAAAGCCGCGTATTTCTCGCGATAGGCAGTGAAGCTCTTGGCATCGGGCTCGATCAGCGCGCCGGACGGGCACATGGCGGCCATGGCCTCCTCGAACCCCTTGTGGGCGCCGGTCCCGACGGCCGCCGCGATCGCGGCGCCGAGGCAGCCCGACTGCTCGACGTGCATCACCTCGACCGGCATTTCCGAGATGTCGGCGACCATCTGCATCCACGGCTTGGACCGGGTCGGTCCGCCAGTCAGGCGCAGCGTCTTGTCGCGGCCGGACAACTTGACGATCCGTTCCAGGTGAACGTGCTGGGAGAAGCAGATGCCCTCGTAGACCGCCTGCAGAACCTGGCCGAGACCATGGGCATTGGCGAGGCCGTGAAGGCCGGCAGACAGGTCGTCGCCGAGGTTCGAGGCGAAGAGATAGGGCAGGAACTGGATGTCGGTCCCGGCCTTCGGCAGTGCCGAAATCATCAGGTCGGCCTGACGATAGCAGTCGGGCATGCCGCCAAGGAACGTGCGGACGAACCACTCAAGATTGCCGGCCGACGTCGGGCTGCCTTCGTGGACGAAGTAGCGATCGGGCATGCAATAGCGGCCCCAGATGTAGGGCCAGGCGCCGCCTTCCGGCTTCAGGATGCGATCGGTCGTCCAGGTGACGATGGTCCAGGTGCCCATCACCACGTTGACGAAGCTCGGATCGGCGAGACCGGCGCAGACCGCCGCCGACACGACGTCGAAGAAGCCGCCGAACACCGGCGTGCCGATCTTGAGACCGGTTTCCTCGGCCGCCTTGGCATTCAGGCCGGCAACGCACTCCTCGGACCCGACGACCGGCGGCAGGCAGCCTTCCATCTCGTCGATGCCGAACATCTTGAACAGGGCGGAGTCATAGGCGCCCTTTTCAACGTTATAGAGGTTGCTGCCGGAGATGTTGGTGACCTCGGCGGCGAAAACGCCCGTCAGCTTGTAGCGGATGAAGTCATGGGCCATCAGCACGTGGCGCGTCCGGCTGTAGTTGTCCGGTTCGTTCGCCTTCATCCAGGCGAGCAGGGACACCGGATGGCCCGTCCAGAGCTGCTGATAGCCGAAGGGGTAGCTCGCCGCGTCGAGCCCCTTTGCCTTCCAGTCCTTGACGATCGACAGCGAGCGGTTGTCCGAGGAAATGATGCCGTTGCGCACCGGCTCGCCATCGGCGTCGAGCGCATAAAGTCCCTTGCCATGGGCGGAGAAGCTGACGCCCGCGACCTCGTCGGCGGAAACTCCGGCCTCGGCGATGACGCGGCGAATGGTCCCGACGACGATCCGCCACATGGCGTTCATGTCGCGCTCGGACCAGCCAAGGTGGGCGGCAACGCCGTTGTCGACCTCGGAGGCTACGGCCTTTTCGTGTCCCTCGGCGTCATAGAGGCCGCTCTTGATGACGGTTCCGCCGATGTCGATTCCGAGAAAGTAGGTCACGGCTCTTGGTCCTCTGGAGAAACGCGAGACTGGTCCGGCTGGCGCCGGGCAAGGAGAGGGCGTTCACCGGACGGGCGGTCCGGCGCTGGGGTGTTTTCGTTCGGTTCGGGCGGCTTGGTTGGCGGTCAGCCGACGTCAGATGGGGCTGGAACGCGCGACTGACTGGCCGCTTTTGTCCGACCGGGCCGGAGCCCGGTCGGGTGGTCGTGAATGCCGGATCAGCGAGAGTTCTGCTTGCGGAGGTAGCCGATGAGGACGGCAACCAGCAGGATCACGCCCTTGACGACGCGCTGGCTGTAAGGCGACAGGCCGATCATGTTGAGGCTGTTGTTGAGCACGCCGAGCAACAGGGCGCCGATCAGGGTGCCGACGATGTGTCCGCGACCGCCGGTGATTGCCGTTCCGCCGAGCACGACGGCGGCGATGGCATCGAGTTCCACGCCGATGGCCGAGTTGGGCTGGCCGGACAGGAGGCGCGAGGTCTGGATCATGCCGGCGATGGCGGCGGTGAAGCCGGAGACGGCATAGACCATCAGCTTGATGCGGGCGGTGCGGATACCCGACAGGATGGCCGCGTCCTCATTGCCGCCGACGGCGTAGACATAGCGGCCGATCGGCAGACGGTTCAGCACGAAGTAGGCGGCTGCGAAGACGATCAGCATGATCAGCGTCGGGATCGGCAGGCCGAGGATGTACTCGCGCCCCAGGAAACCGAACTCGCGGTCGATCGGCAGCGGATAGCCGTTGGTGTAGATGAGGCCGAGGCCACGCGGAATTTCCATCATCGCCAGCGTGACGATGATCGGGGGCAGGGCAAAGCGGGCAATGAAGAAGCCTGACACGGCTCCCGTCAGCGCGCCGCCGAAGACGGCCACAAGGGCAGCTGCCCAGAAGGGAAATCCCATGTTGGCGATCATGCCGGCCATCAGCGTCGAGGCAAGCGCCACGATGGCGCCGACGGAGAGATCGATGCCGCCCGTCAGGATGACGAAGGTCATGCCGACGGCGATGATGCCGGTGGTGGAGACCTGACGCGTGATGTTCATCAGGTTGTCGACCGTGAAGAAGTTCTCGTTCATCGTCGCGGTCAGGACCATCAGAACGATCAGCGCCACGAAGGACACGAACTCCGGCCGGGCGACGACGGTCTTGGCGAGGCCAACCAGTCCGGCGGGCTCTTCGCGCGGCGTTGCACCGGTGGCAGCAGCTTCACCCATTTTCACCTCCCGAGGCGTAAGTCATTATTTTTTCTGAGTTGATGTCGGCGCCGGTCAGCGTGGCGCGGATTGAGCCGTAGCGCATGACGAGCACGCGATCGCAAAGACCGATCACTTCCGGCAGGTCTGACGAAATCACGACGACGCCAAGGCCCTGCGCCGCCAGCTCCTGCAGCATGACGTAGATTTCCGCTTTCGCGCCCACGTCGATGCCGCGGGTCGGTTCGTCGAAGATCAGGAGCTTGCAGTTGCTGGCCAGCCAGCGGGCGATGATGACCTTCTGCTGGTTGCCGCCGGACAGCTCCGATACCGTCTTGAGATCGGAGGTGGTGCGGATGCGCATGCGCTCGATGAAACGGTCGCTGAGTGCCTTCTCCTCGCGCGGCAACACCATGCCGAGCTTGTTGGTCAGCCGATTCAGCGTGCTGATGACGATGTTGGAGCGAATGGAAAAGGGCAGGAACAGGCCCGTCCGCTTGCGATCCTCGGGCAGGTAGCCGATGCCGTGGCTCAGCGCCTCGTGCGGTGAGCGCAGCTCGATCGGCTGCCCCTGGAACAGCACCTCTTTTTCGATGGAGGCGTCGCGGCCAATCAGCGCCAGGAAGCTCTCGGTGCGCTTGGCACCCACCAAGCCCGCCACGCCGAGAATTTCGCCACGACGCACCTCGAACGAGATGGTCTCCGAGCCCGGAAAGCGCAGCTTGCGCACTTCCATGATCGGCGGTTCGGCGGCATCGGCGACGCCGCGCTTGGCCGGGAAGGCCTGCGTCACCTCGCGGCCGACCATCTTGGAGATCAGCTCGTCCTGTGTGCATCCGTCGACCGGACCGGTGTAGACGTGGCAGCCGTCACGCAGCACAGACACGGTGTCGGCGATCTCGAAGATTTCCTCGAGATGGTGCGAGATGAAGAAGCAGCCGACGCCGAGCGCCTTGAGACGTTCGATCACCTCGAACAGCTTCTTGACCTCGCGCGGCGTCAGGGTCGCCGTCGGCTCGTCGAGCACCAGGAAGTTGCACTTGAAGATGGTTGCCTTGACGATCTCCACCGACTGCTGCTCGGCAACCGTAAGTTCGGCCACCGGGCAATCGAGGGGAAAATGCATGTCGAGCCGGTCGAGCGCTTCGCGGGCCATGCGGCGCATGGTGCGGCGGTCGAGCGTGCCGAGCTTGGTGCGGATCTCGCGGCCGAGAAAGATGTTCTCGAAGGCGTTGAGATCGGGAACCAGGCTGAATTCCTGGAAAATGATGTTGATGCCGAGCTTTTCCGACTCGCGGGTCCGCGTCGGATGCACTGCCGCCCCGTCGATCAGCAGCTCGCCCTCGTCGGCCTGATAGACGCCCGACAGGATCTTCATCAGTGTCGACTTGCCGGCACCGTTCTCGCCCACAAGCGCATGAACTTCGCCGCGTTTCAGCGAGAGGGAGACATCGTTGAGGGCGACGATGCCGGGGAACCTCTTGGTGATGTGTTTCATTTCGAGCATGGCGAAACCCTCGGAACGCGCCGTCCGGGACGGCGGTGCAGATCGGACTGTCCGGAAAGCGGGTTCGCCGCGGGGAGGGCGTTGACCTTCCCCGCGGCGGATCGATTACCAGGCGAAGGTTTCCGCGTTGGACTTGTCGACGAGTTCGACGTCGATCGGGATCACGGCCGGGACATGGGCGCCCATGTACTTGGCAAGCGCGATCGAAAGACCAATGCGCATCTGGTCGCGCGGGAACTGGGCGGCCGTCGCCTTGAAGGCGGTACCGGCGGCGATCGCCTTGACGGCTTCCGGAGCGCCGTCGACCGACGTCAGGATCACGTCCTTGCCCGAGCCCTCGATGGCGGCGAGAACGCCCATGGCGCCGCCGTCGTTGACCGAGAAGATGCCCTTCAGGTCCGGATGCGACTGCATCATGTTCTCGGCGACGCCGACGGAGATGTCACGCTCCTGGCGGCCGTTCTGGATGTCGACCAGCTTGACGTCCGGCGCCTTGGCGAGGGCGTCCTTGCAGCCGCGCACACGCTCGAGGATCGGAACCACGGCGATGCCGTCGAGGATGGCGACTTCGCCCTTGCCGCCGATCTCCTTGACCATCGCATCGCAGGCGAGCACGCCGGCGTCGTAGTTCTTGGAGCCGACGAAAGCGTCGACACCGGCGGCCTGCGCGTCGACGGACACCACCGTCACGCCCTTGGCCTTGGCGGCTTCGACGGCGCTGCGCACGCCCTCGGAGTCAGTCGGGTTCACCACCAGGATGTTGACACCCTTGGAGACCATATCCTCGATGTCGCTGAGCTGCTTGGAAACGTCATGACGAGCGTCGGCGACGTAAACTTCAGTATTATCGCCAAGCAGCTTGGCGAAGGCCGTGACTTCCTCGTTCATCACGATGAAGTAAGGGTTGTTCATTTCCTGAAAGGAAACACCAATCTTGGGAGCGTCCTTGGCGAGAGCTGCGCCTGCCGACAGGGCAAGCGTCGCCGAAGCGGCGAGCAGCACCGCTTTTGCATGGATATTCATAACGTCTCCTCCGTAATTATTGCCTTTCGGCGAATTCCTTCTAGCCGAGTGCAACGGCACCCCCTAGACGGTTTTCCTGATTTGTCTGGTACTTTTTCTACCCAACCCTTGAGTCACCTAGGGAATTCGCTCTGCCGATTAGCCTTTGGTCTCAGTGGACGAGGGCAATGACGCCGTCGGCTTGACAGCCGCGCTTGTGGCTTCCGATCATTGACAACGGACGAGCCGGGACCGGCCGAGGGTGAAGGACAGACCATGCCGGAGATGAAGCCGTCGCTCGTGGTGAACGACAACAACCTCGGGAACTCCTTCCGCTTCGAGCGCTGCGGATGGCCGAACGACAGTGACAGGTGGCACTTTCATCCCGAGTACGAACTGCATCAGATCGTCAGAACCAGCGGCAAGCTGTTCATCGGCGACAACGTGCTGAGTTTCCGCCCCGGCAGTCTGTTCCTGATCGGCCCCTACACGCCGCACAACTTCGTCAGCGACGCTCGCAGCGGAACGATGGTTCCCGAACGCGATCTGATCCTGCAGTTCCGAAAGGAATGGATCGAGGCCAGCGCCAACGTGCTGACGGAGATGCGCCTGCTCCGGCCCGCCTTCGACGAGGCAGTGTTCGGCGTCGAGTATGGCGGAGAGACGCAGCGGACGGTCTACGGGCTGATGAACACCATCGACGCGCAGGAGCCGCTGGAGCGATTGATCTCGTTCATACGCATCATCGACCAGTTGAAGCAATGCCGCCGCAAGACAATGCTCGGCACGTCGCGCTACTTCATCGACATGCGCACCGCTTCGCTCAGGCGCTTCAACAAGGTGGTCGACTACATTCGCGAGCACATCGAGGAGGACGTGTCGATGGAGACGGCGGCCGACCTCGTCGGCATGAGCTACAAGATGTTCTCCCGCTGGTTCATCGAATGCACGGGCATCGGCTTCCGCCGCTATGTGATCAAGACGAGAATCAACAAGTCCTGCGAGTACCTGTTCTCGACGTCCCGCTCCATCCAGGAGATCTGCTACCTCGTGGGTTTCAACAACGTGTCCAACTACAACCGACTGTTCCGGCAGGTGATCGGCGTTACGCCCAGCGAGTTCCGCCGCAAGTCGCAGGAAGCGCAGGAATACGAGTTCCCGCTCGAAGGCTTTGCCGCCGCCTGAGGCGGCGTCAGGTCTCGGTTGCCGTCGGGAAGTAGGACTTCATGTGCTCGTAGAGCCGCTTGAAGTTCTCGAAGCTGCGTTCGTAGACGGCGCTCGCGGCGGCATCGGGCGTCAACACCCGCGCCGGCTGGACGCTCAGCCAGTCGCCCATCTGTTGCCGGTCGATCATGCCGATGCCATAGGCGGCGATCACCGCCGCGCCGTAGGCCGCCTTGCCGCTGTTTGGCAGGACGCGCACCGGCCGGCCGGTGACGTTGGTGATGATTTCCACCCAGAGATCGGACTTCGAAACGTCTCCGACGACGGTCAGTTGATCTTCCAGGCCTCGGAAGGCGGCGCTGCCGTATTCGATGTTGTTTTTGAGCGCGTAGGCCACGCTTTCCAGCATCGCCCGGTAAAGGTGCGACTTGGTGTGGTTGAGTGTCAGCCCGGTGATGGTGCCTCGCGCGTCGACGTCCCAGATCGGGCTGCGCTCGCCCATGAAATAGGGCAGCACCATCAGACCATTGGAACCCGGCTGAATGGTCGAGGCATGTTCGTCCAGAAGATCGAACGCCGAGATGCGCCGCTTGCCGCCGCTGGTCAGCGACTCGACCAGCCGCTCGTTGTCGGCGAAATTGTCGCGGAACCACTGGACGACAGAACCCGATGTCGCCGAACCGCCGTAGGAGTAGGTGAGCGTCTCGCTGTCGATCACGTAGGGCATCGAGACGAGGCCGGGGAAACGATCCGCACTGGAATGGATGAACCCCCAACAGGTCGACGAACTCAGCATGGCGGCGTGCTGGCCTTCCCGCACGACACCGGCCCTAAGCGTGGCGACCGCCGCATCGACGCCGCCGGCACAGACCGGCATGCCCTCCACCAATCCGAGCATGCGGGCACCGGCCTTGTGCAGGCGCCCTACGACTTCCTGCGACCCGACGAGCCGCTCGGGAAAGAAATAGGGCGGGATATCCAGGATATCGGCCATTTCCTCGGACCACGCCCGCTTGCCGAGATCATAGACGCCGCCAATGTTGCAGGCCTGCGAGTGGTCGATGGCGATTTCGCCGGTCAGCCGGTAAATGATGTCGGCGTTTGGCGGCAGGAAGTAGTTGATGCGCGACCAGACCTCGGGCTCGTGGTTCTTGATCCAGAGGATCTTGGTGAAGCCGAAATAGGAATCGGCGCCGTTGCCGGTGATGGCGTAGAGGTCCTCCTCGCTGATCATCTGGCGGACGCGCTCGCTCTCGATCTTGGCGCGTCGATCGAGCCAGAGCAGGCAGGGACGGATCGGCTGCATGCCGACGTCGACCGGTATGCCGGTGCCGCCGCCGATCGCGGACACCGCCATGCCCCTTACATTTTGCGCGGCGACGCCCGAACGGAGAAGCGTCTCCCGCACCGCCTCCGTAAAGGCGTGCAGCCAGACGTCCGAGGACTGTTCGGCCCAAAGGCTATGAAGGCTGACGAAACCATACTCGGCTCGGCCCTGGCCGAGAATACGGCCGTCCCGGTCGACAAGCACGGCCTTCACCGAGGACGTGCCCAGGTCCACGCCCAATACGCAATCGGCCCCGGTCATCTCGTACCAGGCCTCCCTTTTCGCTTCATCCCTGCGGCGACGGGATTCTTATGCCCGCCTGCTCAAGTCCAGTGATAGTAGTCCATTCCGTCGCGCCGGGGCAATGAAGGGATTCAAACAATTGGGCGATTGCGAAAGCTAAAGTTCGATTTCACGTTCCCTTTTCTGACTCGGTACAAATTACAAGTCTGTCTCGACATCGAGTATCGGCGCGTCTTCGCTACTTTATTTTGTGCGCCTCATGAAATACACTAATTCGTGGTGTGGCTCACTCGGCCTGTTTCCCAAGCTCCCTTGATCGCAACGAATCCCGTCGACCATTGCCCAGCTGGAGGCCCCAATGACTGCAAAGTCGCCTAATCCGATCGACATCCACGTTGGTGCGCGCGTGCGGATGCGCCGGTTTCTCTTGGGGATGAGCCAGGGCAAGCTGGCGGAGCAGTTGGGCGTCACGTTCCAGCAGGTGCAGAAATACGAGAAGGGGATGAGCCGGATCAGCGCGTCCCGGCTTCAGATGATCGCCAACGTCTTCGGTGTTCCCGTCGGCTTCTTCTTCGAGAACATCGCCGATCACACGCATCAGGAAACCGATCCCCTGTCTGATGCCGCAGACGCGTCGCTGCTGACACAGGACGGCGTGGCGCTCAACAAAGCTTTCGTTCGCATCAGGAGCGCAAAAGTCAGACGCTCCATCGTGGAACTCGTGAAGTTGCTCGCCGACGATGGGGATGCATCTTTCGCAAGCCATTCGATCGACGCGGATTTCCGTGGGCTTCGCTCCAACTGAGCCTCGGAACGCTCTAGGACAAGGGGGGAGGGCCCGCGTGCCGTTCGGACTGAAAACCTTCGGCGAAATGCGGTTGACGGGGGGCGACGGTCAGCCGGCCACGTTCCCTGACAAAGGGCTCATTGCAATCGTCTTTCTCGGATTCCGGCCATCCGGCCGGGTTTCCCGAGCCGAACTGGCTTCGTTCCTTTGGGGGGAAGGCGAAGATGGTGGCGCCAAGGCGCTCGGCAATCTTCGCCAGCTTCTGTCGCGGGTCAGGAACCGCCAGCGCGAGTTGGGCGCAACCTTTCTCGACATCGAGTCCGCCGACATCGTGCTCTGCCGAGACGACATCAGGTTCGATTTCGAAGACATGCAGCCGCAGCATGTCGAGGATTCGGTCGCGCGCCTCGATACCTTTCTGCGCAACATGTCGGGCCAGTTCCTGGCCGACTACGATATCCCTTCGGAACCGGGCCAACTCTGGCTTCTCGAACGGCGCGATTTCTGGCTGGCCGAGTTCGCTTCCGCGTTGGAAGAGGCGGCGGGTGTGCTGTCGCGTCAGAACGCCGCGTCGATCAAGGCCGCCGCTGCGCGGCTCATCGAGCTCGATCCCTATAGCGATGTCGCCCATCAGGTTCTGATGCGGGTTTACGCCAAGGATCGGAGATTGTCGCAGGCTCGCCTCATCTACGATCGCTACCGGCAGCAGCTGTGGTCCGAGCTCAACACCCAGCCGTCGGAAGACATGCTCCGGTTCGCCCGCCTGCTTTTCAACGACGAGGAAAAGAGGGTCGCCGCCGTCAGCGTGGCGCCGGAACGAACGGACCAGCGTGAACCGGAGCCGACAGCGTCGCGGCCGCAACTGCCGCGCCTCTTGCTGCTGCCGCCGAGGCGACCCGACGGGCAGCGCAACCTGGCGCTCATCTCCAGTCTGATCGAAGACGTGACCATCGGCCTCTGTCGGGTCCGCACGATGGCCATCGTCGCTCCCTATACCGCGAGGCGGATCGCGGCCATGGCGGCGGAGGAAATCGACCTTCTAAGACAGTACGATGTGTCCTACGTTCTGGAGACGCGTTTTCAGGAGCGCACGGGCGAGGCGGCGCTCTACGCGACCCTCGTCCATGTCGCAGGCGACGAGATTCTCTGGTCGGAGAAGTTTCGCGGCCATCCGGACGACTTCCCGAACACCTATGGCGAGCTCGTCGCCCGCATCGTGCTGGAGACTGCCGGTTCGATCGAGAGGAAGGAACTGGCCAAGATCCACACGGTGTCGAAGCCGACCGCCTACCAGAACTATCTTCTCGGCCAGCACAGCCTTTCCGTCGCTGATCTTCCCGGGATCCGCCGCGCCAGGAAGTTCTTCCGTGCCGCTCTTCACGATGCGTCGGAGTATGCCTCAGCCATAGCCGGGCTCGCGCGAACCGAGCATCTCGAATGGCTCCTGACGGCACGCGGCGACGAGGAGTTGCTTCGGTCAGCGGAAGCTCATGCGCGGGATGCGATCCGGATCGGTGCGGACGATGCCGGCGGTTATCACCAGCTCGGCGTCGCCAAGCTTTATCAAGGGCAGTTCTTCGAAAGCATGGAAGCCTTTCTGGAAGCGGAAAGCCGCGCGCCATCGCATGCCGATCTGATGGCCGACCACGCCGACACGCTGGTGCACGCGGCCGACCCGATCCTGGCCCTCGACAAGATCAAGCGGGCGATCGAGCTCAATCCGCTGTGCCCGGATCTCTACTGGTGGACAGCGGCCGGAGCGAACTTTTTCCTGGAAGAGTTTGGTGAGGCCATCGCCTGCATCGGCCGCATGGCGGATCAGGCGAAAGCGGGGCGGCTTGCGGCCGCCGCCTACGCCATGCTCGGCGATCAGCGCAATGCCAAACGGGAAATGCGCCGGACGCTGGCGATCTATCCCGACTTTACCGTCGACGACTGGCTGAAGAAGGTGCCCATCCGCGAGAAGTGGAAGATGGACATGTTTCGAGATGGCCTGCGCAGATCGGGCTTCAGGTGATGCCCGTTTTTTGAGGAGAGACGAACATGGCTAAGTTGGCAGTTCTGGGTATCTCTGGTGAGTCCGGCTATTGGCTTGTCGATTTCGAGAATGGCACGGTGTCGGCTCTGCCGGATACCGCCAAAGAACCGTTCGAGTTTTCCAAGACCGCCCGTGACAAGGGTGCGAAGCTGGTGGCCGGCGTCGATCTGGCCGTGGCGCTCGACAGCGGCGATGAGTCGTTCGCTGGAAACGGCGAGGCGTTCTCCGGTCGTCTCAGTGCCTACTCGGGCCGTCTCAACGGTTAATTGCGCCGGCGGTCCGACCTAAGTGACATCCAACGGACATACCTATTCGGACCGCATGTGCCGTCCGGAAGAAACCTTGGCGCGCGTGACACCTGCTCTTGCCGAGCATGGAGTCACGCGTATTGCCAAGGTAACCGGCCTGGACCGGATCGGCATTCCGGTCTGGAACGCCTTGCGTCCGAATGCCCGTGCGCTCTCGGTTCATCAAGGCAAGGGCATCACCGACATCGACGCCAAGGCCTCGGCCGTCATGGAAGCGCTCGAGCGGGCCTGCGCGGAGCGGCCGCGCTTGCCGGTACGGTCGGCTTCGGCCGATGAGCTTCTCAAAGCCGGGGAGCGATGCGATCCGCTCGATGATCTCATCGCGATCGGTCATCAGCCGATGGATCGCGCATGCCGGTTGAACTGGGTCGCAGGACGAGACCTGACGGATGGCGGGGTCGTCTGGGTTCCATTCGATGCCGTCCTGCTCGACTTCACCCGCCCCTCGCATTTCTGGCAGTCGTCCGACGGACTCGCATCCGGCAACACGGAGACCGAGGCGATCTTCCATGGCTTGCTGGAACGCATAGAACGCGATGCCGATACCCTTTGGTCCCTGGGGCGCATGGAGCAACAAGCCGAGACCTGCATATCCGCCAGCGATTTCGGCGACACCGTCGTGAGCGCACTCACCGACCGGGTAGAGCGCGCCGGATTCCGACTTCAGCTCTTCGACATGACCAGCGATCTGGGCGTACCGACCTTTTCGGTCCTGATGTCGCCAGCCGAGGCGCTGGAGCGCCGATCCCTGCGCTATATCGACGTGACAATGGGAAGCGGCACTCATCCCGTAGCCTATCGCGCAGCGCTCCGCGCCATCACCGAGGCCGTCCAGTCGCGCCTGACACTGATCACCGGCACGCGCGATGACGTCGGGGATGACGTCTACCTGGACCAGGCGTCGGACTATCTCCGTCAGAAACTGCGCCTGCTTCCCCGGGGACACGTTTCCAGCAACTTCTGCTCTCCCGGGGACGGTGTGGAGGCGATGCTTTCGCGCGTTCTCGACCGGCTTCGGGACAGGCGGATAGGTCGCGTCATTGCCGTTCGCATGAACCCCGACGAAGATCGCTTCGCGGTGGTGAAGGTGATCGTGTCGGGTCTCGAACATCCCGAAGGCCGGCGGCAGCGTCGGTTCGGTGCAAGGGCCCTCTCGCGTCTTCTGGTGTTTCGATGAAGCTGATATTCGCCGGTCCCTCGCTCCATGGCGCCGATTTCCGCATGCCCCAGGGTACGCAGTTGCGTCCTCCCGCGGCGAAAGGAGACATCCGTCTGGCCGTGGAAGAAGGCGCCAACGTCATCGGGCTCGTCGACGGCTATTTCGAAACGACGGCAGCGGTCTGGCACAAGGAAATCCTGCACGCCCTGTCTTGTGGGGTGCGTCTGTTCGGAGCTGCGAGCATCGGCGCCCTACGCGCCGCCGAATGCGCCGCCTACGGCATGACGGGCATAGGTGCGATCTACGAGGCATATGCCGCAGGCCTGATCGAGGACGACGCGGAGGTGGCGCTTCTGCACGCGCCGAGGGAGCTCGGCTATGCACCGCTGTCGGAACCCTTGGTCAACATCCGGGCGACGTTGGAGCGTCTTCTCGTGGCCGACCTCATCGATGACCAACAACTCCAGGCGCTTTTGAACGCGGCGTCTTCCATTTTCTACAAGGAACGGACCTGGAGAGCGATCCTCGCCGCGGCGAGGATCTCCGCAGACGAGCGCGTTCGCGTCGGCGAGTTGGTGCGGCGCTCTCGTGTCGACCAGAAAGCCATCGACGCGGCGGCGCTTGTGAGGGCGGTGGAACAGGCCGAAGACATTCGTTCGGATGGGGCGCCGGCGTGGGAGTTCTCGCATACGTCATATTTCGGCATGCTTGCTACCCAGAGGTAGCCTCTTGTATCTCGTCTGTAACGGTCCTGTCACGGCGGGCTTGGTTATGTCCCCTCCATCGTCGCAGTTTCGTGGGCAAGGAAGGGTACTGAGATGCTGGATAGAACCGCCGACAAGGCCATCTTGGCCGACACTGAGGAATTTGCCGCCCTTGCGCGCCTGATCATCTATGCCCGGCAGACGTCGAAGACGCTGAATGCCGAGTTCACCTCCTACTGCCTCGACCTCGCCCTGGCCGCCGTCATCGACGAAATGGAAAAGGCCGGTCTCGACACGTCCATCATGGCGCCGAATGCGGAAGCCGTGATCGGCGAGTTGCACTGAACCCACCCTCCGTCCGCGCCCAGTGATGGACGCGGCAAGGATGCTCCGGGACGGGGGCTATCGATTTGCTTCCAGGCGCCGAAACAACAGTTTCCGGCGCCTTCCTTTTGGCAATCAGCCGGTAAAGCGGATCTCGCTCAGCGGGGCACCGCCCCCGTGTCGAGCCTTTGGCCGCTGACGGCATCGAAAAGATGCGCCTGTCCGTCCTCGAAGACGATAGGAAGCTTGTCGCCCACTGAGATCGACATTCGACGCCGGATGAGGGCGACCAGCTTCTCGCCGCCGGCGTCGATCACGACATGCGTCTCCGAACCGGTCGGCTCGACCACCTCGACTTGGGCATCGAGGCCGGCGGCATCGGCGACCTGAATGTGCTCCGGACGGATGCCGACCTCCACTTCGCGCCCCGCGAACTCCGCCGGATAAGCCCCGACGGCCATGACCGCACCCGAGGCGACCTTCAGACCGGCCTGACCAGCCTGAAGCGTACCGCGAATGAAGTTCATGGCCGGAGATCCGATGAAGCCGGCAACGAAGCGATTGACGGGACGATCGTAGAGGTCGAGCGGCGTGCCGATCTGCTCGACCCGCCCGGCATTCAACACCACGATCTTGTCGGCCATGGTCATGGCTTCGATCTGGTCGTGGGTGACGTAGACGACCGTCGTGCCCAGTCGCTGGTGCAGCCCCTTGATCTCGGCGCGCATGGCAACGCGCAGCTTGGCATCGAGGTTGCTGAGCGGCTCGTCGAACAGGAAGACCTTGGGATTGCGGACGATGGCCCGCCCCATGGCCACGCGCTGGCGCTGGCCGCCGGACAGTTGCGCGGGCTTGCGGTCGAGAAGCGGCTCAAGACCGAGGATGGCGGCGGCGGCATCCACTTTCTGGCGGATCGTCGCCTTGTCGACCTTCGCCAGCTCCAGCGCGAAGCTCATGTTCTGGGCGACGGTCATCTGCGGGTAGAGCGCATAGTTCTGGAACACCATGGCGATGTCCCTGTCCTTGGGCTCCAGATGGTTCACCACCCTGTCGTCGATGGCGATGGTGCCGGCGGAGATGTTTTCCAGGCCGGCGATCATGCGCAGGAGCGTCGATTTGCCGCAACCCGACGGGCCAACGAGCACGACAAACTCGCCATGACGGATGTCGATGTCGACGCCGTGAATGACGGAGACGGCGCCGTAGTTCTTGCGAACGTTGCTGATCGTTACGCTGGCCATGGCTCTCTCCTCAGCGGCGCCGACGAACGCGGATAGCAAGATGCGGCTTGCCGGGCAGCTCGACGGCAAACACCGCGTCCGGCCGCCTCGACCGCGTCTGCGCGCCGTGGCGGGTGGGGTGGTTGGCCGGCGCGTCGACGATCTTGGCCGGGGTGACCGTCATGTTCCACGTGTCGATCACGTCCACCTCGTAGTCGCCGGGCTCGGTCGGCAGCCCCGGCGCCCAGATCACCGGCTGGTGCTCGCCGAGATAGATGTAGACGACGTCGACGTCGCTGGCGCCCGAGACGCGGCTCCACGGCCAGTTGTCGGACGGGGCGAGAGGGGTGAGACCTTTCTTCACGTCCTGCTCCAGAAGGTCGCGCAGGAAGCCGATCCGCTTCCAGGCCTCGCCGTGCAGCAGGCCACCCTTGGCCCACCACAGGATGTCCTCGGGGTGCATGAAGGTTTCGCCGTGGCCCGCGTAACCGCCGCGCAACAGCGTGATCCAGTAGCGATGAACGAGTTCCTCGGCCGAAATGTTGCCCCAGGACAGAAGAATGTTGCCCTCGTATTCCGGCTCGTCGTTGACCACCGGCTTGCCGTAGGCATCGCGCCATTCCTGGGTGCGCTTGACGTCCCAGTTCTGGATGCAGACGTGGCTGACCCAGGGCTTGCGATGGTCGTAGTTGGCCTTGACGTCGCCGTTGTGGATCGACTTCAGATGCCGGTAGGGGTCGTTTTCCTCGATGATCTGGAAATAGCGGTCCCACTGCGACATCGGCTTGGAGTTGAGCAGGAAGTCGTATTCGTTGGCGAGCGACCACCAAACGTTCCGAAAGGCGGCAAGGCGTGCGGTGAGGTAGGCGACGAAGCGGTAGTCCTGCTCGGCCGACATCTCGCAATAGCCCCAACGATCATAGGGGTGGAAGATGATGATGTCGGCCTCGATGCCGAGATCGCGAAGGGCGCCCACCTGCGTTTCGAAATGGCGAAAGGCGAGCGGGTTCGGCCGATCGAAATCGAGTTCGCCCTCTTCATCGCGCTCGAAAATGTCGAACAGCGGCTCGTTGACGTTGAACGGATAGTCCTTCGGGAAGACGGCCATGCGCATCTTGTTGAACCGCGTGCCAGCCAGCGTCTTCAACGTGGTGGCCTGCAGGTCCAGAGGCTGGTGCGTCCAGGCATAGCTCGTCGTGCCGAACGGGAGATAAGGCGTGCCGTCGGCGTAGGCGAAATGAAACTGGTTGGCGACATGGACGGGGCCGTGACAGCCGGCCGCCGGCGCCTTGACGCTGAAGGCACCAGTCTGCCCGTCGAGTTCGGCAACGTTGGAAATGGTCGTGAAGGTCCATTCGCCTTCGTTGTCGGGCATGAAGCGCACCTTGTAGGTGCCGCCCCCGTCGTAGAAGCCAGGCACACGCACGACGCGGCTGTTCTGTTTGAAAAATGCCTCGAAACTGGCACCGAGGTAAGGGTTCCCGGCCTCGGGGCCGCTGAAGCTGGCCTCAAAGAGATCCCACTTGGACACGCTCTGCTTGGACATACTCTTGTTTTCCCGGTTGAGGCTTCAGCCCTTGACGGCGCCGGACGTCAGGCCGGACACGAAATAGCGCTGGAAGATCAGATAGACGATGGTGGCGGGCAGCACGGTCATGACGATCGCCGCGTTGAGCTGGCCGTAGTCGCGCGAAAACTGCCCCTGGAAGGCGGATAGACCGAGGGGCAAGGTCCACATTTCCCGATCCTGCAGCAGGACGAGCGCCATGGCGAACTCGTTCCAGGTGGCGACGAAATCGAGGATGAACAGAGCTGCCAGCACCGGCAGGGATACCGGCAGGAACACGCGCCGGAAGGTCACGAAGTGAGAGGCACCGTCGATGCGCGCCGCCTCGCTGAGTTCGTGCGGGATGCCGCGGAAGAAGCCGTGCAGAATGAACACCTGGTACGGAATGCCGAAGGCGAGGTAAGGCAGGATGACCCCGGGGTAGGTGTCGATCAGGCCGAGGCCGTTCACCAGCGTGAAGATTGGCGCCAGCATCACCTGGAACGGGATCATCGTTCCGAACAGGATCAGCACCAAGGTCAACCGGCCGAAGCGCATCGGTATCTTGGCCAGGGCGTAGGCGGCCATGGCCGAGATGAACAGGCCAAGCGGCACCTTGATCGCCGCGATAATGGCCGAGTTGACGAAGGTCGTCTCGAACCGCCCGCGCGCCCAGGCCGAGGCATAATTGCTGAATTGCGGATCGACCGGTGGGGAAAAGGCGCTGGTCGTCATCACCTGTGCCGTCGACTTCAGTGAGGTGAAGACGATGAAGACGAACGGGGCGATCCAGATCACCGCGACGACGAAGAGCGAGATCCAGAGGCCGATCAGCACCCAGTCGCGCGGCGGTCGTCCAGTTTCGGCCTCAGGGACGGGCAGGGTAGCGGATGTCATTCCGAGGCCTCTTCGCGCTTCTGCGTCCAGCGCATGTAGGGGATGACGATGGCGAGCGTGACGCCCAGGAGTACGACGGAGACGGCGCTGCCGCGGCCGAAATCGAAAATCTGCATCGACTGGGTGAAGGCCCAGAGCGCCAGCATCTGCGTCGACTGCGCGGGGCCGCCTCCGGTGAGGCCGTAGACGATGTCGAAGGCCTTGAGCGAGGAGATGATGGCGAGCACCAGCACGATGGTGAGGGTTGTGCGCAAGGCCGGCAGGGTCACGTAGCGGAAGATGGCCCAGCGGCCGGCGCCATCGATACGCGCCGCCTCGACGAGCGATTTGTTGACGCCTTGAAGGCCGGCAAGAAACAGCACCATCGAGAAGCCCACGGATTGCCAGACATAGGCGCCGAAGGCCGAATAGAGAGCGATGTCTCGGTTGCCGAGCCAATCCATGATCCAGGACTGGAGACCGAGCGAAGTCAGAATCTGGCCGAAAAGCCCGAAGAAGGGATCATACATCCAGCGCCACATGGTCGCGACCGCGATCGGCGCGATGATGACCGGCAGGTAGTAGACGGCGCGCAACGTGTTGCGGCCGAAGATCGGCTGGTTGAGACCGAGGGCAAAGGCGAGCCCTATCATCGGCGGAATGGCTACGGACAGCGCGGTCCAGATCACGGTGTTCCGGAAAGCAACCCAGAAGACGGGATCCTTGGTGAACACATCGACATAGTTGGCAGTCCCGACATAGACCTTGACGGGGTCGAGGCCGTTCCACTTGAAGAAGCTCAACCAGATCACGTCGAGCATCGGAAAGACGGCAAAGACCACGTAGATGACCAGCGCCGGCCCCAGGAGAAGTGCGGCCTGAACGCGAGTGTCGGACCAAATGGCGCGCGAGGCCATGAGGCTCCTCCCAGTCTTGGGGCGGTGAAAAATGCGGCCGGCAGCGGGAAGGGCAACCGGCCGCGTCGGGCTTCAGGGGGAGATCAGCCCTTGTTGGCGATGAAGGTCTGCATGGCGGCAGCGGCGTCGGCCGGTGCCATGTTGCCACTGGCCACTTCGTTGATGACGCGGAAGTATTCGGTCGTCACATCGAGCGGGAAGGCCTGGTCGCCATTCATGTACACCTTGTCGTAGGTGTTGAAGATGTCGAGCCACTTCTTGTCCATCGGCCGGAGGTTGTCATAGACAACGTTCTTATTGATGGACGAGGTGCTGAACTTGCCGAGCACGCTTTGCTGTACCTCGGTCGAGTTGAAATAGTCGAGGAACTTGGCAGCAAGGTCCGGATTCTTGCTCTTCGTACTCACATAATGGTACTCGGCGAAGCCATAGAGACGATTGGTTCCGGTCGGGAACGGGAACAGATCGTAATCGTCAAGGTTTCCAGCCTCGGCGAGCTGTTGCACCAGCCAGTCGCCTTCCAGCATCATGGCGGCCCGGCCGGCGACGAACAGGTTGAAGGACTGCGCCTGGTCGATGCCCATGAAGGGCGACAGGATGTAGTTCTTGGCCCACTTGTCGAGTTCGGCGAAGGAGTCCGTCGCGCAGGCCTCTTTGGTCCAGTCGACCTTCATGTTCATCAGCGCGTCGTGCTTGTCGGCGCCACACTTGGCTTCGAGGATCACGTCCATCAGGCGCATGACGTGCCAGTTGACGGTGCCGCCGAAGGCGATGGCCGGTATGCCGGCTGCCTTGAGCTTCTCAGCGTCGGCGACGAGTTCGTCATAGTTGGCGGGCGTGGCGGTGATGCCGGCCTTCTCGAACAGCGCCTTGTTGTAGTAAAGCGCTTCCCCCTTGAAGGTGAACGGCACGCCATGCCGGCCACCCTCGTAGATGCGAGAGAAAGACGCGGCGGCGGGGACCAGTTCGTCGTCCCACTTGTACTCGGCATAGTACTTGTCGAGAGGCAGGCTGAGGCCCGCCTTCACATACTCGCCACCCAGACCAAGGCCCGCCCACATGAAATAGATGTCCGGCCCCTTGTCGGTGCCGGCCGCGACGCGGATGGCCGTCTTGTGATCGTCGGTGCCACGGGTGACGACGGTCACCTTGACACCGGGATTGGCGGCCTCGAAGCCGCTGGTGATCTTGCTGAATGCTTCGTTGGATGCCTCGGAACTGAAGTTCAGGGTCCAGAGCGTCAAATCCTCGGCCATGGACAGGCAGGTCCCGGTCAGCAGCAGCCCGCCGGCAAGCGCGGCGCGCGAGGCAACAGAAGTCAGTTTCATGTTTTTTCCTCCCAGTCGTTTCTAGCGCGACTGGTTACGGAGTATGGCCCGCCTTCACACTCTGTCAAGAATGATTTTGTCATCCACGACATAATTAGCTGCATAGTCTCCCAGCATTTACGGCGAATTATGAACTATGTGATTGAATTTGCCGACCATTCACGAGGGAATAAGCTTTTCGCCAAGCGAAGCAGCCGTATTATGTCATTGACGGCAAAAAGGCGCGGCACTACCGTTTTGTCATGAATGGCGTTAATGCATCGACGAACAGTATCCCTTAAGTTCGGTGGAGACGAAATTGGCCAACATGCTCACCAGCGAACTCGAGGGATTGCTGTATGGCCGCGAGCTGGACTCGCCGGTCGTGAAAGTGGTGAGGGCCCTGAGCGGGCATGGGGCGGTGAGCACGTCGCAGATCGCTCGCAACACCGGCCTCGCCCGATCGACCGTTTCCACCATTCTTGCCGACCTCAAGCGATCGAATCTCGTGGTGGAGATGGAGGCTCGCAACCCCGGTCCCGGCCGGCCGGCTGTCGCCCACTCGCTCAATCCCGAAGCCGGCACCTGTGTCGGCGCCTTGCTGGACGTGGACGAGATCAGGGTGATCGTGGCGGACGTGGCGCACAACGTGGTGGCCGACCTCGCCATGCCGGTCGAGCGGGAGTATTCGCCCACCAAGGCGGCCCGCGTCGTCAAGCACGCCGTCGATACGCTCTATAAGGAGCACAGCCTTGCCTATGCCAGCCTGATCGGCATCGGGTTCGCCCTTTCGGCTCCGTTGGCCCCCGATGGCCGCGTCATGCGCTCTTCGGCCTTGCCCGGTTGGCAAGGTACCGACTTTCGCGACGCCTTTCAGCCGGTTCTTGAAAAGCCGATCTTCGCCGACAGCGAGAGCAACTGTGCGGCCTTGGCCGAGATGATGTGGGGCGCTGCCAGCGGTTGCAGCGACTTCGTGTTGCTGAAGCTGAACCAGACCGTCGCCGGCGCCGTCGTCATCGACGGAAAGGGGCTCGTCGGCGCCTCCGGCTCGGCTGGCGAAATGGGGCACATCGTCGTCGATCCCCATGGGCCGCTTTGCCGGTGCGGCAACCGGGGATGCCTCGAGCTTTACTGTGGGGCCGGCTTCGTTTCGAAAATGGCCGCCGATTGGCTCGGCCGATCCATACCGGTCACCGAGATCGTCGCCCGGGCCGTGCAGGGAGATACGGGGTTCCGGCGCCTCCTCGCCGATGCCGGCGAGGCGGCCGGCCGGGGGCTCAGCATGGTCGGCGCCATGATCAATCCGCCGCTGTTCATCATATCGGGCATCCTGGCAAGTGCCGGCGAACTGCTGCTGGCGCCACTGCGCGCCAGCTATGAGAAGCATTCCTTCGTCAAGCGCGACGACGTGGACGAGATCCACTATCCTGTTTTCAAAGCAGGCAAGTTCCTCGACAACGATAACTGCCTCGGCGCGGCGGGGCTTGTTCTGCGCCACAGCAGCCGCCTGAAATGACGTGACCTATCCTGACCGGCTATCTCCGCGATCGGCTTGCGCGACTCCGTTCGTTGCCTGAAAGTGGCCGGAACCGTTCCGCTGCGAGCGGGACGCTTGCGTCGATGGCGCAGGTTAGCAACGCCCTTTCGAAGTGTCAGCCATGAACATTCTGTCCATCCAGTCCCACGTCGCCTATGGCCATGTCGGCAATGCATCGGCCGCATTCGCCATGCAACGCCTCGGACATGAAGTGTGGCCGATCAACACTGTCCAGTTCTCCAACCACACTGGCTACGGTTCGTGGAAAGGGCAAGTGTTCGACAGTTCGCTGATCGACGATTGCGTCGATGGCATTTCCGAGCGTGGCGTGTTGGGCAATTGCGATGGCGTCCTGTCGGGCTATGTCGGCGCGCCCGGCATCGGCGACTCGATCCTGAGGGCCGTGAAGCTGGTGCGAGATGCCAACCCCAAGGCGGCCTACGCCTGCGATCCGGTGATCGGCGATGTCGGACGAGGCGTTTTCGTGCGTCCCGGCGTCCCCGAGTTTTTCCGTGACCGAGCGGTGCCCGCGGCCGACCTCGTCACTCCCAACCACTTCGAACTGGAGTTTCTGGTCGGCCGGCCATCGACGACCATGGACGCGGTGAAGGCATCGGTCGCGAACCTGCATGCGCTCGGCCCCAAGGTGGCGCTGGTCACGTCGCTGATCGTCGACAGCACGCCGGATGATGCGCTCGATATCGTGGCGTCCGACGGCAGCAACTTGTGGTTTGCCCGCTCGCGGCGACTGCCACTCTCGATCAATGGCGCAGGAGATGCCATCGCGGCGTTGTTCTACGTGCACTGGCTGACGACGCGTTCGGTACCGGAGGCATTGTCCCGCTCGGTATCGTCGGTGTTCGGGCTGCTCAGCCGAACCGTCGAGGCCGGCAGCCGCGAGATCGTGCTGATTGCGGCTCAGGACGAGATCGTTCGTCCGTCGACCATCATTCCCGCGGTCCCGATCTGAACGCAGCTCGCGCAACGAACCTCACGCCCTGCGTCCGATCCTCGACAGCACGACGACGGGCAATATGCCGACGGCGACGATGGCCAGTGCGGCAATCGAGGCTTCTTCATAGGTGCCGCGCGCCGCTTCGCCGTAAAGGTGCGTGGCGAACGTCTCGAAGTTGAGCGGTCGCAGCAGCAAGGTCGCCGGCAGTTCCTTGACGCAGTCGACGAAGACCAGAAGCGCGCCGGCCGAGAGCGAGGCGCGCGTCAACGGCAGATGCACGGCGCGCAACGCGCCGCCAGCCGTGCAGCCGAGCGTGCGGGCCGCGTCATCGAGAGACCGCGGCACGCGGGCAAGTCCGGCATCGGCACTGCCGGCGGTGATGGCCAGGAAGCGGACGGCGTAGGCGTAGACCAGCGCCGCGCCCGACCCGATGAAGAGCAGGCCGGTGGAAACGCCGAACCATTGCTTCGACGTGCCGTCGATGAAGCGGTCGAACGGGGCCACGACGAGCAGCACGCCGATGGCGACCACGGTACCCGGCATCGCATAGCCGATCGTCGACAGACGGTAGAGCAGGGGAGATAACCGCCCCGACGAAAGGCGCAATGCGAAAGCAGCCGTGACGCCGGCGACGAGGGTCAGCACCGTTGCGCCACCCGCATAAAGAACGGTGTTCAGCGCTTCATCGACAAGGCGCGGCGACAGACCCGCGAACTGCCAGCGCTTGAAAGCCTCCAGAGCGAGATAACCGGCAGGCACGGCGAACCCGAGACACACCGGCAGCGAACCGAGCACCAAAAGCCCAGTCCCTCGAAAGCCTCGATACTCGACGGGTGCCATCGGGCGACTGCGTGCGCCCGCCGCATAGCCTTGCCGGCGCCGCGCCCAGCGCTCGAACGAGACGAGCGCCACGACGATGACGAGAAGCAGAAGAGCGATCTGGGTTGCGCCGGCAAGGTCGTTCCGGGTGATCCAGGTCGTATAGATCGACACCGTCAACGTACGGACGCCCAGGAACTCCGAGGCGCCGACGTCATTGAGCGCTTCCATCAGCGCCAGGCTGACGCCGACGGCGATGGCCGGACGGGCGAGCGGCAGTGCCACGCGCCGGAACAACTGACGTCGCGGCATGCCAAGAGTGCGTGCGGCGTCGCAGAGATTGGCCGACTGCGTCAGAAACATCGCTCGCGTGGTCAGATAGACGTAAGGATAGAGCACCAGCGACAGCAGCAGCACGCAGCCGACGAGCGAACGGACGTCGGGCAGCCGAAACTCACGCGGGCCGGCGTAGCCGAGGAACCAGCGGATCGCGCCCTGAAACGCTCCGATCGGATGCAGGATGTCGAGATAAGCGTAGGCGACGATGTAGGTCGGCACGGCCAGCGGCAGCAGAAGCGCCCATTCGAGCAGGCGACGGCCGGGAAAGTCGTAAGCCGTGACAAGCCATGCGAGAGCCACGCCCAGGCAACCGGCGATCAGGCCGACGCCGATGAGCAAGAACATGGTATCGGCAAGCGCCGAGAGAAGGACCGTGCCGGCGAGATGCGACCACAGCCCGGCCGAGCCGCGTGTCGCTTCGGCAGTGAGCGCCAGAACCGGCAGCAGGGCAAGAAAGGCCGTCAGTCCGGCCGCGACATGCCAACCCGTCCACGCACGACGCGGGGTAGCCTCGGATAGGGTCGTTTCTGCGAGAGAGCTCATTTGCGGGAAGGGCGGAACGCATTCGCGTCCCGCCCGCTCCAATCAGCTATCGAAGCCAACCTTGTCGACCAGCTCGCTGGCCGTCTTGCGATGCTTGACGATCTCGCTCAGCGGAGTCTTGTCGACGACCAGTTCGCCGAAGGAGGCGACGATCGGATCGGCCGCAACGCCGGCCTTCACGGGATACTCGTAGTTGGCCTTGGCATAGATTTCCTGCGCCTCGTCGGAAACGAGATACTCCAGGAACTTCACGGCGTCGTCCTTGTTGGGAGCATGCTTGGCGACGGCTGCACCCGAGATGTTCACCTGCGTGCCGCCATCACGGAAGGTCGGCAGAACCACCTTGATCGCCTCGCCCCACTGCACCTGCTCCTCTCCGCCTTTGCCAGACCGCATCAGGCCGACATAGTAGGAGTTGGCGACGGCGATGTCGCAAATGCCGCCGAGGATATCGCGGGCACCGTCGCGGTCGCCTCCAGCCGCCTTGCGGGCGAGATTGGCCTTGAGACCGGCGAGCCAGGTTTCGGTGGCCTCGGCGCCGTAATGGACGATATGGCTGGCAAACAGAGCGGTGTTGTAGGGGTGCTGCCCCGACCGGATGCACACCTTGCCCTTCCACTTGGGATCGGACAGGTCCTCGTAGTTGAAGGTCGAGACGTCGAGGTCCTTCGCCGCGTAAATGACGCGAGCGCGGTAGGAGAGGCCGAACCAGTGATCGTTTTCATCGCGGAGCTGGGCCGGCACCGCGTCCTTGAGGACCTTGGAATCGATCGGCTGGGTCACTCCCTTGTCGACGAGGTCGACAAGATTGCCGGCGTCGACGGCCATCAGGATGTCCGCCGGCGAGCTCTCGCCTTCGGTGGCCACGCGTTCGGCGAGGCCGTCCTTCAGAAAGACGGTGTTGACGGCGATGCCCGTCGTCTTGCTGAAGCTATCGATGAGCGGCTGGATCAACCCCGGTTCGCGCGTCGTGTAGATGTTGACGTCGGCAGCGGCTTGACCGACTGCGGCGAAGGTAGCGAGCGCCGTCAGGCCGAGGAGCATCTGTCGCATATTTGTTTCTCCCAGTATCAGACGGCGGGGAGGCAATCATACTTGCAAATGATAGTCAAATTCAGAATCAGGGGTGCGCTTTCGAAGCCGCTCAATGAACTATCACTCTCAAACGGGACAACTCTGCAGACAATAAGAGCTTTTCCGGGAGTTTCGGCACCATCTGAACCTTGTTAGCCCTACCTGAAGCTCAACGGATAGCTCGATCGATATGGAGCAGAAGAGAAAACGGCTTTCTTTATTAGAATTATTCTTATTACAAGAAGTGGACTTGTTGATGCACGCAATGGAGGCTAGCGGCCCCATCGAAGAAGACCGTCTCGTAGCGGGCGGGCGCATCGTCCTGCTTCTTTAGGGATGGGCATCCCGGCGCGTTTCACGCCCGAAAGATCATGGCCTGTTCCGGCGCCATCTGAATGGCAACGTGGCGCACGTCGGCCGGCAGCCGGCGCGTGGAGCGGATCTCCAGCGGCCAATCGAGACCCGGCACCGAGACCCAAAGAGCCTCCGTCTCACCCCGCATCTGTCGCGCCATCACTTCACACGCCTGATGCTCACCCTCGGAGGCCGGAACGATTTCTATGGCCGACGGACGCACCAGGACGGCGACGCGGTCGCCATCGGGAAGGCGGTCGCGCAGTGGGAGCACACCGATCGCCGTTTCGACGGTTCCATTGCGGACGAGACCGGGCAGGTTGTTGCAGGCGGCGAAGAAGCTGGCGGCGTAGGTGCCGTTCGGCCGATCGTAAAGATCGTAGGCGGTTCCGGTTTGGACGACTTCACCGGCGCGCATCAGCACGACCCTGTCGCCCAACGACAAGGCCTCTTCCGGATCGTGGCTGACGATGACCGCGGTGATGCCAAGTCCACGGATCAGCGCCAACGTGTCGTGGCGGACGCCTTCCCGGAGCGCGCGATCGAGATTGGAGAATGGCTCGTCCATCAGAATCAGGCGAGGAGAGGGTGCCAGGGCTCGCGCCAAGGCCACCCGTTGCTGTTCCCCACCGGACAGCTCGTGCGGGTAGCGATCGGCGTGGCCGCCAAGCCCGACGCGGTCGAGCATGTCTCCCACCCGACGATTGCTTTCACTCTTCGTCATGCCCCTCAGGCCGAAGCGGACGTTCTCCTGAACGGTCAGATGGGGAAACAGCGCATAATCCTGGAATACGAAACCGACGCGCCGTCGCTCCGGCTCGACGAACCGCCTGGGGCCCGCCACTTCCTCGCCATCGATTCGGATGATGCCCGTGTCGGGCACGTCGACGCCGGCAACGAGGCGCAGAAGCGAAGACTTGCCGCAGCCGGAATGCCCGGCAAGACAAACCAGCGTTCCCCGCTCGATCGAAAGACTGACGTTCCGCACGGCAGCCGTCTCGCCGAAGCGGCGGCTGAGCGACACGATCTCAAGTGCGGGCGCTGTCAACAATCGACCTCATGAACGAAGGGGTTGTTGCCAATACATCCGAATTGCAGAGGGGCAGCAAGCCGAAAGCTTCTGCCCGTCGCCCCGTAAAGCGATCGTGACACCGAAAAATGCCGGAAACAGTCGCATCCGGAGCGAAGTCGAGCGAGGTAATATCGATAAATCAGGTGTTTATGGCGGAGCCGGAGGGATTCGAACCCTCGGTACGGGTTTAAGCCCGTACGCCGGTTTAGCAAACCAGTGCCTTCAGCCTCTCGGCCACAGCTCCGTTGCGAAGTTGTCTAGAGATTCTGCGGCACTGGGTCAAGCCCCGGCGGTGCCTGTCCGGTCGATGTTCTGTGCAGGATCGCCCGTTTAAGTGCGGCATCGCCAAACCGATGGAACCCAAAGGCAAGCGGCGGAAATCGCGTGTCTTTCCGCCGCAAGCCAAAGTGTCGCCGAAGCCGTTACCAACGCTGGTGAACGTGGGGAGCAACGAGCCGGGCATAGATGTCCCGCGTCGCCGCCATGACGTCGGCAGGTATGGCGGGAAGGTCGGAAGCGGCAGCGTTGCCACGGGCCTGGGCGGCGTTGCGGGCGCCGGGGATGACGACGCTGACGGCGTCGGACATCAGGATCCAGCGCAGCGCAAAGGCGGCCATGCTCTGACCAACCGGAACCAGCTGCCGAATCTCCTCGACGGCCTGCAGGCCGACCTCGAAGGGCACGCCGCCAAAGGTTTCGCCGACGTCGAAAGCTTCGCCATGCCGGTTGAACAGGCGATGATCGTCGGCAGCGAACTTCGTGTCGGCCGTGATCTTGCCCGATAGCAGACCGGACGCGAGGGGCACGCGCACGATGACGGCGACGCCGCGCTTCTTGGCTTCCTCGAAGAACAGGCGGTCCGGCCGCTGGCGGAAGATGTTGTAGATGATCTGGATCGAGACGACGCCGGGGTACTCGATCGCCTTCAGCGCTTCCTCGACCTTCTCGACCGATACGCCGTAGTTGCGAATCTTGCCCTTGGCCTTGATCGCCTCCAGGCCCTGGAACAGGGCAGGGGTGTAGAGCACCTCGGTCGGCGGGCAGTGGAGCTGCACGAGGTCGAGCGTCTCGACACCGAGATTGACCAGGCTGCGATCGATGAAGGCCTCGATGTTCTCCGGCGTATAGCCCGAGGCGACGTGTGGATTGAGGCGGCGGCCGGCCTTGGTGGCCACATAGGGGCGCTTGCCCGTCCACTCCTTAAGCACCGAGGCGATGATGCGCTCGGACCGGCCGTCGCCATAGACGTCGGCCGTGTCGATGAAGGTGACACCCGCCTCAAGAGCGGCCTCAAGGGCGGCCCGTCCGTCGGCCTCCGTCACTTCGCCCCAGGCGCCGCCGATCTGCCAAGCGCCAAAGCCGATGTCGGATACCTCGACCGGCAGACGTCCGAACGTGCGGTACTGCATGACTTCTCTCCCCGAGTAATTGGCCTTTCGGCTTTGATTTCAGCGGGAGATTAATGCCGTTCGGACGCGCGAGCGCAAATGGTTTCTGACGATGGCCGGAATCGGTGGCGGAGATCACCGGCCAGCCTTCGCGCCAAACAAAAGGGCCGGCTTTCGCCGGCCCAGTTCCGCTTGCTTGGGAGGAGCGGTGTCAGACCTCGACGTACTGAATGCCGACGAGATCGCAATAGGCCTTCCACTTGGCGCGGGTGTCGCCGAGATGCAGGACCTGGTGGTGCGTGCCGCCGTTCTTCAGCCAGCCGTTGAGGCACTCCCTCACGCCGGTAGCCGGCTTGAAGAAGAAGTAGGGCATCTCGACGGTGGGCAGTTCCTCGGTGTCGAGGATTTCACCCTGCGACACGACGAGGCGGTACTTGTCGGCGCCCAGCGAGACGAGGCTGACCAGCGTGGCCGGGCCGGGCTCGCCCTGGAACAGGACGGTCGGCGGATTGTCGAGGCCACCGATGCCGAGCGGACGGTCGATGAGGCGCGGCTTCTTGTCCTTGCGGGCGACCTTCCAGTTGCCTTCACCCATGTGGCTCTGGAGAGCCGCATCGAGCTCGAAGTCCATGGCGTACATTTCGGTGAACTGGGGATCGGCCTGCAGCGCGCGGGCGGCGACCATCAGCGAGGCGCAGTTGGTGTCGCCCTCGGCGGCGTAGCCGTAGCCGTCGGCCATCAGGTTCGAGGCGGCCATCATGTGGGTCTGCTTGAAGCGACCGTCGAGACCGATCTCGTTGAAGTAGAGCGAGAAGGCATCATAACCGCCGGCCTCGAGCACCTTGGTGATCGCGACCTGGATCTTGGCGGCTTCCTCGAGCTGCGGCTGGGTCAGCTTCGGATCCATGTCGAAGTTCGCCTTGCAGTAGGCGATGACGGCCTGGATGTCCTGAGTGTTGACCTTGTCCATCTCGGCGGCGATCGAGCCCATGCCGATGTGGTCGACCTGTGGGCCGATGACGCGCATGAAGGTATGCGGGTCGGTCAGGATGTCGCCCATGCCAGGCATGCGGCCGAAGACGGCGACCTTGGTCTCCTTCATCACGGCGACGGCGTGGGCCGCGGAGGCGAACACGTCGAAGGCCTTGACGAACTCGTCGTCCTTCCAGTCGCCCGACCACACCGAGAACTGCTTGCCGAGGTGGATCAGCGAGTTGGCCGTGTCCTGCACGCCATGGACACCCTGATTGTAGGTCAGGTCGTCCATGTTCCAAGCCTTGGTGACGCGCGGCTCGGGCTGAATGTTGGCAAGGAACAGCGGCAGCGACACGTCACGGAAAGCGTTGACGAGGCGCAGGCCCGGACCATAGGTCAGGTTGACGATCATGATGCCGTCGACGTTTTCGGCGGCGAATATCTTCAGCACTTCCTCGATGTCTTCACGGCAACGGGCTGCCTTGGGGAACAGCACGTCGGCAACGCCGGTCAGGCGAGCCGAAACCTCGCGGGCATAACCTTCCTGCCGCTTGGTGATGTTCGGCAGCGTGTTGTCGTAGAGTTCCTGCATGATGCCGAGAAAACCAATCTTCGGCTTCCGCGTGATGTCCTTGAGCGACATTTCCTTGCCTCCTAGAAAATTGTTGTCCTTGCCTCGTTCCCGGCGCCCGGAAACAGAAGAGAATGGGATCAGGCCTTCTTCTGGCCGTACCAGGCTCCAGGGCCATGCTTGCGCTGGTAGTGGTATTCCGAGACGTATTCCTCGACCGGAGCGGCGTTGGGCGCGAGCATCACGGTGGTGGTAGCGATGCGGGCGATCTCTTCGAGGAACACGGCGTTCAGCACAGAATCGGGAGCATTCTTGCCCCAGGTGAACGGACCGTGGCCGGCCACGAGCACCATTGGCTTGGCAAGCGGGTTCTCGTTGCCGAGACGCCGAACGATGGCTTCGCCGGTGTTGGCTTCGTAGTCCGCCGTCACTTCTTCCGCGGTGAGCGGCGCCGTCAGCGGAACGGCGCCGTGGCAGTAGTCGGCATGCGTAGTGCCGAAGCAGGGGATTTCCTTGCGCGCCTGCGCCCAGGCAACGGCGTAAGGCGAATGCGTGTGGGTGACGCCACCGATGGTCGGGAAGGCGCGATAGAGCACCAGATGCGTCTTGGTGTCGGTGGAGGGATTGAGATCGCCCTCCAGCACCTTGCCGTCGGCAAGGTTCACGACCACCAGTTTATCGGGCGTCAGCTTGTCGTAGGAGACGCCCGACGGCTTGATGACGATGTAGCCCTTCTCGCGGTCCACGCCCGAGACATTGCCCCAGGTGTGAACGACGATCTTGCGACGGTCGAGTTCCAGATTGGCCTCGCAGACCTGTTCGCGGAGTTCCTTGAGTTTCATGGATGGCTGCCTTCAGCGTGATTTACTTGCCGGCCGCGACTCTCGTGACGGCCAACAGCGCTAGATAACCCAACGATCGGCGCGGGTCTCGACAGAAGCGCCGAACCTCGTGTCCGTTGCGTTCGCGTCTGATCCTATCGCTTCGCATCTTGCCGGCAAAACCGACCGAACGGCGCGCCGAAAAACGCCACGTGGTTTCGCTTATGCGTTAGCTGTGATGCGGACGAATTTCGCCCTCCAAGCGAAACGTCCAGCCTCTTCCTCCTTGTCGGCGATCGAATTCAAGCCGCTGTTATTGCTCATTTTGATTGAGAGGATTATAGTGCGCCCCATCTGCTTCCCAAAGGGCTAATCCAGCTTTTTACATGGACGATACTGCCGCCCCCCTTTCCGCACCGGCTCAGGTCGAAAGCGTCATCCGCCGTTTGTCGCTCTTGCAGGCGGGAGGGGAGACGACGGCCGACCCTTTCGTCGCTCCGCTGTTCCCCGGTTTCCACTTCGATACGCGTCTCGTCGCCGGCATCACACCGATCGAACGAGGCGGCCCGCTCGATTTCCGTATCGAGCGGCCGGACGGCATGCGCGGCTGGATCATCAACCTGACGGTCAAGGGCAGCGGCGAAGTCTTCGACGGTGAGAACCGCTTCACGGTGGAGCCGGGTGATCTCGTGCTGTTTCCGCCGGGAGCCATCCACGACTACGGGCGCGCGCCGGGCGCATCGGAATGGTGGCACCGCTGGATCTATTTCCAGCCCCGCGCCTTCTGGAGCGGCTGGCTGTCCTGGCGTGGCGCGCGCGGCGCATTCTTCGTGCAGCGGGTGGACGACAAGTCGCTCGTGGCGACTCTGGAAGCGCTGTTCGGGGAAGTGGCGAGCTGGTCGGCCAACACCGATCTGCTCTCCATGGAGCTCGCCATGAACCTCCTGGAGCGGGTGATACTGCTCTGCGCCAAGAACGACCGGGCGACGGCGCCGCCGGGGCACTTCGATCAGCGTCTGCTGATGGCCTGCAAGTTCGTCACCGACAACCTGCACAGGCCGCTTTCGGTGGCGGAAATCGCCCAGGCGGTTTGCCTGTCGCCATCGCGCCTGGCCCATCTGTTCACCCAGACGCTCGGCCGATCGATCCTGAAATGGCGCGAAGAGCAGGTGATCCAGTTCGCCTGCCATCTGCTCCTGGTGACGCCGAGCCCGGTGAAGCAGATTGCCGCCCAGGTCGGCTACGAAGACCCCCTCTATTTCAGTCGTGTCTTCCGTCGCTACACCGGGTGCAGCCCCAAGGCCTTCCGGGCCGAACATGGTCGCACCCAAGGCTTGCCGTAAGTAAAATCGAGCTCACCGTCACCCGGTCCGCTTTCCCCACGGAGAGCGGAATCGCGGAGGTGTACGCAAAGGCGCGCAAGCGGCCAACGCTTGCCGGGTTGTTTTATGCTGTCTATAAAGGGGCGTCGCCTCGCTGCGTGAGCCCGAAGCGGCGCGATCGAAACAGCGCATTCATCCATGCCGGCAACCGTTTCGGAGGGGGTGCCGGCCGTGATCTTCGGGAGGCGAAAAGCCAACATGTTCAGCGTCGACGAGCTCAAGGTTGGATTCAAGGATATCTTCGGAAGCGAGCCGTTTCTCATCAGGGCGCCCGGGCGCGTCAACCTGATCGGCGAGCATACCGACTATAACGACGGCTTCATCATGCCGGCGGCGCTGGAATATGAAACCCGCGCCGCTGTTGCCCCCCGTTCGGACAGAATCCTCCGTGTCCACTCGGCCAAGATCGGCGAGACTCGAGAGTTCGATCTGGACGATCCTGCTCCCCAGCCGAAGCGTGACTGGACCGACTATGTGTTCGGCGTGGCCGTCGCTCTGGCCGGGGCCGGAAAGAAGCTCAAGGGCGCCGACATCCTCGTCGCCTCGTCGGTGCCGGTTGGTTCCGGCCTTTCGTCGTCGGCGGCGCTTGAGGTGTCGATCGGCTATAGCCTTCTGACCATTGCCGGGCTGCCGATCGATACGGTCGAACTCGCCAAGCTCTGCCAGAAGGCCGAGAACGAGTTCGTCGGCATGCGTTGCGGCATCATGGACCAGTTCATTTCCTGCAACGGCCAACACGATCATGCGCTGATGATCGACTGTCGCAGCCTGGAAAAGCGCCCCGTGCCGATCGATCCGCGCGCCCGCATCGTCGTCGCCAACTCGATGGTCCACCATGAGCTGGCCTCGGGCGAGTACAACAAGCGCCGCGCGTCCTGCGAGGAGGCTGTCCGCCTTCTCTCTCCGGTGCTCGGCCCGATCAAGGCGCTGCGCGATGTGACGCCTGCCGACCTCGAAGCCAACAAGGGGCTGCTGTCGGACGTCACCTATCGTCGCGCCCGCCACATCGTCACGGAGAACGAGCGAGTGCTCGAGGCGGCCGACGCGCTGGCCGCCGGCGATCTGTCCCGCTGCGGCGCGCTGATGAACCAATCGCATGTCTCAATGCGCGACGACTATGAGATCTCCTGTGAAGAGGTCGACATTCTGGTCGACATTGCCCAGAAGCAGCCGGGCGTGTTCGGCTCGCGCATGACCGGTGGCGGCTTCGGCGGTTCGACCGTCAGCCTCGTCGATGCCGGCGTGGCCGACGCTTTCATGGAGAACGTGAGAACGGCCTACGAGAAGGCGACCGGTCTCAAGTCGACCATCTTTGCCTGTTCGCCGCAGCAGGGCGTGGGCCCGCTCGCGGGCTGAGTGCACCGGCGGAGCGGCAACCGGACGGCCCGCTCCGTTCCCTTTCCCGGGACGCGCAGGCGTTCCAGCCGGTTGCCGACCGATCCATCGGCCAGGACGGAACAATCATGAACGCATTCGCCGATCATCCCCACCGCCGGTTCAACCCGCTCACGGGGGAGTGGGTGTTGGTATCGCCGCACCGGGCCAAGCGTCCGTGGCAGGGACAGGTGGAGAAGCTGCCACCCGTCGCCGGTATCGCGCACGATCCGAAGTGCAATCTCTGCACCGGCAATCTGCGCATGAACGGCGAGCGCAATCCCGACTACAAGCATACCTTCGTTTTCACCAACGACTTCGCGGCGCTGACGCCGGATGCTCCGTCCGATTATCAGAACGACGATGGGCTGATGATCGCCGAAGGCGAATCCGGTCTTTGCCGGGTGCTTTGCTTCTCGCCGCGCCATGACCAGACGCTGTCGCGCATGTCGGTCGAAGAGATCACCTATGTCGTCGATGCCTGGATCGAGCAGTTCGTCGACCTGGGCTCGAAGCCCGACATCGGTTCGGTGCTGATTTTCGAGAATCGCGGCGAGGTGATGGGCTGCTCTCAGCCTCACCCACACGGGCAGATCTGGTCGAGCCGGCATATGCCCAACGAGACCGCCAAGGAGAGCGATCGTCAGCTCGCCTATTTCAAGGAAAAGGGCAGGGCGATGCTCCTCGACTACGTCGAAAAGGAGCTGAAGCTCGGCGAGCGCATCATCCATGAGAACGACCACTTCGTCGTCCTTGTGCCGTATTGGGCAATCTGGCCGTTCGAGACCATGGTACTGCCCAAGCGCCGCATGGGCGGATTCGACGAGTTTACGACCGGCGAGCGCACCTCGCTTGCCGATGCGCTGTCCAACATCGCCATCCGCTACGACAACCTGTTCGAGACGTCCTTCCCCTATTCGATGGGGTTCCATCAGAAGCCGACCGATGGAGAGGCGCACGAGGAGTGGATGTTCCACGCCCACTTCTACCCGCCGCTCCTCCGTTCGGCGACGGTGAAGAAGTTCATGGTCGGCTTCGAGATGCTCGGCTCGCCGCAGCGCGACCTGACGCCGGAGACGGCCGCCCAGCGGCTGCGCGATCTACCCACCGTCCATTACCTCGATCGGTAATCGATCCGGGTCAAACGCAAGGCCCGAAATGAAACCGCCGACGGATCGCTCCGTCGGCGGTTTCGCTTTATGGCTGAGACCCAGTTCCGATCAGGCGCTTGTCGGCTGGGCGGCCGAGGCATGGCGCATGTTGCGGGCGCTGCGCTCGGACATCCACATCAGACCGCGCTGGAGAGCGATGAAACCGAACAGCAGAAGACCGATGACGATCTTGGTCCACCAACTCGATAGCGTGCCGTCGAACACGATGTAGGTCTGGATCAGGCCCTGGATGCAGATGCCCAGGAACGTGCCGGCGACGAAGCCATAGCCGCCGGTGAGCAGCGTACCGCCGATCACCACGGCGGCAATGGCATCGAGCTCGACGCCGACGGCCGCCAGAGAATAGCCGGCCGAGGTGTAGAGCGAGAAGACGATGCCCGAGAGACCGGCAAGGAAGCCCGAAAGGGCGTAGATGCCGATCGTCGTCTTGGCCACGGGCACGCCCATGAGCTGAGCGGACGTGAGGTTGCCGCCCAGAGCGTAGACATAGGTGCCGAAGCGGGTGCGCTGGGCGAGGATGATGCCGAGGGCGAACACCGCCAGCATGATCATGGCGATCAGCGTCAAGCGTCCGCCGCCGGGCATCCTGATGTAGATGTCCTGCAGGGTGGAATAGAACGGATGGGTGATGGGCACCGATTCCGTCGTCAGCAGATAGGAGATACCGCGGGCGAGGAACATGCCGGCCAGCGTCACGATGAACGGCGGCATGTCCAGGAAGAAGATGACACCTCCCATCGCCGCTCCGAAAGCGGTGGTCAGCACCAGCACGATGGCGAAGGCCGCCAGCGGATGGATGGAGGTATCCCGCAGGATCACCGACAGGAACACGCCGGTGAAGGCGATCACCGATCCAACCGACAGGTCGATGCCGCCGGACAGGATCACGAAGGTCATGCCGACCGCCGTGATGCCGAGAAAGGCGTTATCGGTCAGTAGGTTGCCCGCGACACGCGTCGAGAGCATGTTCGGAAACACCGAGATGCAGATGACATAGGCCAGCACGAACACCACGAAGGTGGCCGTCAGCGGCAGATACTTGGAGTTTTTCATCGCGCCGCGTGCTCCCTGCTTTCAGTCTTGATCGCCACCGGCTGCCGGTTGGCCCGGAAGTTGGCGATGGCAGCCTGGCTGGCAGGCGATTGGACGATCAGAATGATCAGGATGATCGCCGCCTTGATGATGAGGTTGAACTCCGGCGGGAAGCCCGCCAGGAGAATGCCGGTATTGAGCGACTGGATGATCATGGCGCCCATCAGCGAACCGACGAGCGAGAAGCGGCCGCCAAGCAGCGACGTTCCGCCGATCACCACGGCGAGGATCGCGTCCATTTCCAGCCAGAGACCGGCGTTGTTGGCGTCGGCGCCCTTGATGTCGGCGGCGGCGATGACGCCGGCAACCGCCGCGCAGAGCCCGGACACCGCGTAGACGGCGAGCAGGATGACGCGAGAATTGACGCCCGACAGCGTGGAAGCGCGCCGGTTGACGCCGATTGCCTCGATCAGCAGCCCGAGCGCCGAGCGTCGGACGACAAGGATCGCCAGGATCGCGATCACGATCCAGATGATGACCGGCATCGGCAGGGTCAGGAACGAGCCGGAACCGACGAAGATCAGCTCGGGCTTGTCGTTGAATGTCAGAATGACGCCTTCGGTGATGAGCTGGGCGATGCCTCGGCCAGCCACCATCAGGATCAGTGTGGCGATGATCGGCTGGATGTCCAGAAGGGCGACCAGCGCACCGTTCCAGATGCCGCAGACGAGCCCGACGAACAGCGCCCCGGCGAGCGTCGCGGGGAGCGAGTAGCCGGAGGTGATCAGCGACGCCGCGACGGCGCCGACGATGGCCATCACGGCACCGACGGACAGATCGATGCCCTTGGTCGCGATCACCAGTGTCATGCCGATGGCCAGAAGGGTGACCGGTGCGCCACGGTTGAGCACGTCGATCAGCGAGCCGTAGAGGCGGCCGTTCTGGATCTCGACGGAAAAGAAGCCCGGCGAAATGATCGCGTTGAGCGCAAGGATTACCGCCAGAACGATAATCTGGGGTGTCCGCTCACGGACGATGGTAGGAACGGCCATTACGCTGCCTCCCCGGTCGCGCCATGCGAAGCGATGGCCTTCATGATTTGGTCGGTGGAAATATCCTCGCCGGTCAGCTCGCTGACCATCTTGCGGTCTCTCAGCACGATGATGCGGGAGGAGTAGCCAACGAGTTCGCCAAGCTCAGACGAGATGACCAGCAGGGCCATCCCGCGCTCGCAAAGGTCGATGATCAGGCGAATGATTTCGGCATGAGCACCGACGTCGATGCCGCGGGTCGGCTCGTCGAGGATGAGGAAGCGCGGATTGGTCGCGAGCCAGCGGGCCAGCAGGACCTTTTGCTGATTTCCGCCGGACAGGAACTTGATCGGCTTCTCGCGGTCCGACGTACGGATGTCGAGGGCGGCGATGTAGCGATCGGCAAGCGCCTCCTGCTCGGAACGGGAGAGGGGGCGCATCCAGCCGCGCTGGGCCTGCAGGGCGAAGATGATGTTCTCGCGCACCGACAGGTCGCCAACGATGCCATCGGTCTTGCGGTCCTCCGGACAGAAGGCAAAGCCCTGGGCGATGGCCTTGCGCGGCGAGGACATGTTGACCGGCGTACCGGCGACGCTGATGGTGCCGCTGTCGGCGCGCTCGATGCCGAACACGAGCTGTGCCGTTTCCGTGCGGCCGGAGCCGAGCAGACCGGCGATGCCAACCACTTCGCCCTGGCGGATGTCTAGGTCGAGCGGATCGACGTTTCCGCGCTTGCCGAGCCCGCGCAGCGAGACCAGCGGCTCGGTCTTGGCGGTGTTGGGGTCGATCGTACGCTTGATGTCGGCTTCGAGCTGGCGGCCGAGCATCATGGAGACCAGCTTCAGGCGATCGAGACCCGCCACCGGCACGGTGTCGATCAGCCGGCCGTTGCGCAGCACCGTGATGCTATCGGCGATCTCGTAGACCTGATCGAGGAAGTGACTGATGAAGATGATGCCCATGCCGCGCGCCCGGAGCTGGCGGACCACGGCGAACAGCATTTCCACTTCGTGGGCGTCGAGGCTGGCGGTCGGTTCGTCCAGCACGAGTACCTTACCCGAAATGTCCACCGCGCGGGCGATGGCGACAACCTGCTGGATGGCGACCGAGAAGTTGGCGAGCGGCGCCGTGACGTCGATATCGAGACCATAGGTATCGAGAATGCCACGTGAGCGACGGTTCATCTCGCGCACATCGGTCAGTCCGAAGCGCTTGGGCTCGCGGCCAAGGAAAAGGTTCTCGGCCACCGTGAGGTTCGTCAGGAGGTTGACCTCCTGGTAGACGGTGCCGATGCCAAGCTTCTGGGCGTCGACGACGTCGCGCGGATAGATGGGCGTTCCGTCGAGCAGGACCTCGCCCTCATCGCGGCGGTAGGCACCCGTGATGATCTTGATGAGCGTCGATTTGCCCGCGCCGTTCTCGCCGAGAAGGGCGTGCACCTCACCGGCCTGAAGCGTGAAGTCGACATTTTCGAGCGCGGATACGCCGAGAAAGGCCTTGCTGACTCCGCGCACGGATAGCAGGGGCTGAGCGTTCGCCATGATAGCTGGTCCAACTATTGCCGATCAAAGAAACGGGCCGCCCTCCGATGCGGCGGCCTCACCCCGAGGGACAAGCCCGCCGACAGCCGGAAAAGCGGCCCGGCAATGAAGGGGAACGCCGCCCGTTACGAAAAGGGGCGGCGTTCCGGGACGGTATCAGTAACCGAGGCCCTTCTTCTCGTCGTAGACCTTCTGCGGGTCATCAGCCGGCGTGTAGAGCTTGGACTCGGTCTGGATCCACTTGGCGGGCTCCTTCTTGTCCTTGAGATAGGCGTCAAGGGCATCGAAGGCCGGGCCGGCCATGTTCGGGGTCAGTTCGACGGTGGCGTTGGCTTCACCGGCGACGAAGGCCTGGAAGATATCCGGAACGGCGTCAACGGAGACGACGAGGATGTCCTTGCCCGGCTTCAGGCCAGCTTCCTTGATCGCCTGGATGGCGCCGACGGCCATGTCGTCATTGTGGGCGTAAAGGGCGCAGATGTTCTTGCCGCCGCCTTCAGCCTTGATGAAGCTTTCCATGACTTCCTTACCCTTGGTGCGGGTGAAGTCACCGGTCTGGCTGCGGATGATCTTCAGGTTGGCGTGGCTGGCGATAGCCTCGTCAAAGCCCTTCTTGCGGTTGATGGCCGGCGACGAGCCCGTCGTGCCCTGAAGCTCGACGATGTTGCACGGCTTGTCGCCGACTTCCTTCACGAGCCAATCGCCGGCAACCTTGCCTTCGAAGACCGTGTCGGACGTGACGGCGGTGAGATAGAGGTCCTGGGGAGCATCGACGGTACGGTCGAGCAGGATCACCGGAATATTGGCTTCCTTGGCTTCCTTGAGGACGGCATCCCAACCGGTGGCGACCACCGGGGCGATCAGGATCGCGTCAACGCCCTGGGCGATGAACGAGCGAACGGCCTTGATCTGGTTTTCCTGCTTCTGCTGGGCGTCGGCGAACTTCAGGTCGATGCCGCGCTTCTGGGCTTCGAGCTTGGTGACGCTCGTCTCGGCGGCGCGCCAGCCGGATTCCGAACCGATCTGCGAGAAGCCAACGGTCAGCGCAAAGGCAGACGAAACGGAAAGAGCCGTCGCAAAGGCGGTCGCGGCGAGCAAATTAAGCGTGCGCATTCTCTCCTCCACATTTTATCCGGGAGCGGCCGAAAGACCTTAACACTCCCCGGACGCCGGCCTCCACACCGGCTAGGGACAAGTTAACCCAGTGGGCTTTTTCGCAAAAGAGACAAATCAGTCTCCTTCATGGAAGATTCTGCTGATCCGCATGAATTTGAGACCTATACTAAGGTATAATATCCGGGTCCAAAATTGGGTTTTTAAGGGCTATTCTGGCAAAATACCCGCGATATGAGCGCCCGATCCATTGATGACCGACTTGTTCCGCTTTTCGACTTCGGATGTTGAATCGATTTCTTAAGTATGACAATTAAATAGAGATACGACCAATTGCCTTGAAAAAGCTGATGCATTGCCATCAGCGAGCGTACGGCGTCCGTTTTCGGATTCGGTTGTTCGAGGCGCGGCAGGCGAGAGACGCCCGTATTCTCGCTGCACATGATGCGCCCTTGTGGAAACGGGCGCCGTCGATGGATTTGGTTCCCGCAGACGAAGCCTTGCGCCTTTCGGCCAAGGCTTACGTCCATGTCGTCCGGTCTGATCGTCCGTTACCTCTGGGCGATCAATCTGCCAACGCCCCGCAAGGTCCGAACACCTCGACGAAGCTCGCCTTCAACGCCATGTCCGCGTCTTCCATGGTCACGGGAAGCCCCAGGTCGACAAGGCTCGTCACCCCATGCCCCCGGATGCCGCAAGGCACGATGCCGGCGAAATGGCCGAGGTCAGGCTCAACGTTGAGGCTTATCCCGTGATAGGTGACCCAGCGACGGACGCGGATGCCGATGGCGGCGATCTTGTCCTCCGCGCCGTTTCCCTTGTCCGGTCGACGAACCCAGACACCGACCCGGTCCTCGCGCGTTTCGCCCCGAACGTTGAACGCCGCCAATGCGCCGATGATCCAGCGTTCCAGCGCCGCGACGAAGGCCCTCACATCCTTGCCGCGGCGATCGAGGTCGAGCATCACATAGGCCACCCGCTGGCCGGGACCATGATAGGTGTACTGTCCGCCGCGCCCGGTCTGATGGACCGGAAACCGGTCCGGCTCGACAAGGTCGCTTGGATCGGCGCTCGTCCCGGCGGTGTAGAGGGGAGGGTGCTCGACCAGCCAGACGAGTTCGGCGGCCCGCCCCTCGGCAACGGCCGCGACACGCTCTTCCATGAAGGCGACGGCGGCCTCGTAATCGACGAGCCCAGGCTCGATGCGCCACTCGACAGAGAGGGAACCGGGGGCGGGGCGCATGTCCGTCCTGATTTCGGATCGTTCGTTAACCATTCAGTAACCTTATGCCGCAAACACTCAATTGACGGATGATACGTCGGTTTGCCGCCTTGTGCTCAGGGTGGCGCCGGTGGTTGTCCAAGCACCCGCCGACGGCGAGACGGAAGATAGGACCGATGGCCAGTTTGGAGAAGATCAAAGTCGAGATCTCTGTCGTGCTCGGCGGGCAGACCATGCCGATTCACCAACTGTTGCGCATGGGGCGCGGCGCGGTGATCGAGTTGGACCATTCCGCCGACGACGATGTCGATATCCTCGCCAACAATCTGCCGGTCGCAAAGGGGCAGGTGGTGCTGAAAGGCGACCGCGTGACTGTTTCGATCACGGAGGTGCTGGCTCGCCCCGCTTCCTATCGCCGCCTCGACGACGTTGTGAAGATCTGAGTATTTTTCCCGGATTCTCGCGGTTTTCCCGGTGCCGGCAAAATTCTTCTTGCCTCCCTCTTGTGCCCCGGAGAATCTCTTGCTAGATACCCGGCGCCGGCCCGGAAGGGGTGGCAACTACCAAGATGCGGTCGTGGCGGAATTGGTAGACGCGCAGCGTTGAGGTCGCTGTGTCGCAAGACGTGGAAGTTCGAGTCTTCTCGACCGCACCATCTAAATAAGCCAGGCAGTCATGCCTGGCTTTTTTGATTCTGGGAGAAGCTGGGATGCTAGCTCGCCCGCAGCCCCGCCAGCACTTCCGAGACTTCCTTCTTCAACTGATCGATCTGCTCGGTGAGGCTCGACGCCGATCCCTTGACCTCGGTGGAGGCCTGCGAGGTTTCCCGGGCGGCCAGGGCAACTCCGGCGATGTTGGCGTCGACCTCTCTCGTTGACTGGAAGGCAACGGCCACGGCTCTCGCGACCTCGGACGTAGCGGCCTCCTGTTCGGCCACGGCGGCGGCGATGCCGGTCGAGGTGCGGCCGATGTCCCGGACCTGGGCGGCGATCGTGCCGATGGCGTCGGCGGACGTTCGGGTGGCTGACTGGATGGTTGCCGCCTGAGACGAGATTTCCGACGTGGCGCGAGCAGTCTGCTCGGCGAGCTGCTTCACTTCCTGCGCGACAACTGCGAAGCCTCGACCGGCCTCGCCGGCCCGGGCCGCCTCGATCGTCGCATTGAGGGCCAGCAAGTTGGTCCGGGCGGCGATATCGCTGATGAGGGTGACGACGTTTCCGATCTGGGCTGCGGATTCGGCAAGGCCAAGCACACCCTTTGCCGTCGTATCGGCCATGGTCACCGCAGCGGTGGCCGCTTCGGTCGACACTTCCACCTGCCGTCCGATCTCCCGAACCGAAGCCGCGAGCTCTTCGGCGGCTCCAGCTGCCGATTGCACGCCGGAGGCGGCGAATCCGGCGGCCCGGACGACGGCTGCCGACTGACTTGACGTTTCCTCCGCTCCAGCTGCGAGCGTGTTGGCCGCGACTTCCAACTGCTGCCCCGCCGTGCCGAGCGCCGCCACGACGACTCCAATCGTCGCTTCGAACTTGTCGGCCAGATGAAGCATGTCGCGCGTCTTCTTCTCCGCGACCAGCCGCTTGGTCTGCTCCTGTTCGGCGCGCAGCAAGTTGGCGTCCACAAGGGCCGCGCGAAACTCGGACGTCGCCTGAAACAGCTCGCCGATTTCATCGTGCCGTTTCGGAACGACGATTTCGTTTTCGAGATGACCGCCGGCCAGCGACCGCGTGATGGCGGTCAATCTCGCCAGAGGTTTTGCCAAACCGAAGTGGATCACCGCAGCCGTTACGCCTACGACGGCCAGGACGGCAAACAGAGCTATCAGCGCCCAGGACAGCGACCAGTTTGCTTCTGCCAACCGTTCTGCCGTTTGCGAGGATATGTGCTCACCCAATGCGGACTGCACGCCGGCGAGCGCGTTGACCGCCTCGGTCGCTTGCGAGAACCAATCCGACGCGGGCAGGGTGGCGGGGACGCCGCTCGTCAATGCGGAATAGACCGTCTGGCGCGTCGCCTCGAACCGCCCGAAGACAAGCTCGTTGGCGTCTTCCGCGCGTGTCCGAATGGGCCCGCCGATCATCTCGAGACGGGAGAAGGCCGCATTCCAGGCCGACATGACGTGACCGCGGTATTCGGCCAGCTCGGCCAGCTCCGCAGGGCTGGCCGCACGGCCGGCCGAAAGTATGCCGTTGAGCTTGCCGCGTTCCCGGGCAACGTACTCGCTGGCTTCCCATATCTGGCGGCGCGCCTCCGTGGCGCGGGCAAGGGCCAGACTTGTCGTTCCGTCTCCATCGGCCGCTACGCGCCTGGCAAGGTCGTCGACCGCCTCGATGGCTCGGGACTGAGCGGCAAACCAACGCGCCCCGAGATCTCCCGGCGCCTTGGCACCGGAAGAAGCCGCAGCGTAAACCTGACGGCGCAAATCCTCCGCCGCCGAAACGAGGGCGTTCAGGCCATCGGCTTGATCTCCGCTCGCCTTGCCAAGAAGCTTGTCGAGAGCCCCCCGAGCCTCAAGACGGGACTTTTCCAGCTTGTCAGCAACCTCCGGCGAGAGCTGCTTTCCGCTGGCAACACCGCTCGTCTGCCCTCGGTCGAGTGCAAATGTCGTCGTGATCGCAAGCGCCTGGTCTTGCACCAACTGCGATTGAAGAATGGCATTTGCGCTTGACTTCGCCTCGAGGGCGGCAACGAGCGTCTCCTTTACCTCAATGGCCAGGAAAGCAGCCATCGCGGCAAACGTCAAATAGAGCTTCCAGCGGATTTGCATCCTATGGCCTTTTCATCGCAGGGAGATTGAAAGCCACAGTCGTTCGGAAAAGCTGCAAATCATCTTCGATCTGCTTGCCCGAACTGTGCGCTCGCAATAGTTAATTGCATGAAGTTGTTAATCGTACGTTTATAGGTGGATAACTGCAGATCGTTACTTATTTATATTTATATCACTGATATTTTTTACACACATTACGTAGTAAATTACGATATCCGGGTGGGCGGAGAGACCACAATTTTACTCCGAGAGTGGACATCAAGCGCTTGCGATCGCCTTGTTTTCTCTTTCTCTCCCTCTTCCAAGGCCATGATAACAAGGAAACTCACTCGACGTGGTACTCGTGACCTCTATCGGTGTGGCCCCTTGGCAAATTCGCTGAACCGGATTGGAAAATATTAATTAAACATGCATCTGAGTACAAAGTATGCTTGTTGGGGTTGCAGTTTCTTGTATTCATCGATCGAAAAGCGGCGCATTGCAGTTCGCGAAGCGTAGCAAGAGGTGAGCAAATGCGACTCATGAGGGCGGGACGAGCGGCCCGAGATGCAGCAGCCCTCGTTGTCGTCGGCATCGTGCTTTTCGCAACCTTCGAGTGGTTAAATTTTTATGAGAGGCTTGCCTCGTTCTTGAGGAGTCGCGAGTTCTTTCAACTCGATGAACTGCTCACGGCGCTCCTGATCGTCGGATTGTTGGGTTTCATTTTCGGTTATCGCCGACTGCGCGATCTGCAGGATGAGGTGGCCCATCGCAGCCGCGCCGAACGCGATGTGTCCTGGATCGCGGCACATGACCCGCTAACACGCCTGCCCAATCGTGTCGGTCTCAAGCAGGAGATCGAACGCCTGAGAGGGAGCGACAAGGCAAAACTGCCCCACCTGGCCATGGTGATCGATGTCCAGGGCTTCCGTTACATCAACGATATCTACGGGAACGAGACCAGCGACGAAATTCTGGTGAACATCGCCGACCGGCTGCGCGAGATCTTTGACGGATGCTTCCTGTTCAGGCTTGGAGGCGACCAGTTCTACGCGGCGCAGGAAGGCTCCCAGACCAAGGATTGGGAAAAGCTGGCCCGCAGAGCCATCAAGCAGATATCCGTTCCAATACTGGTCAACGAACGCCACTACGAGGTGTCGGCCTATATCGGGATGGCGCGGTATCCGGACGACGCCGCGAACATCAAGTACCTTCTGCGATGCGCGCTTTCCGCAGTATCGTCGGCAAAGCGCGAGCATTCCAGCGAGCCGAAATGGTTCGACCCGGCCATCGACGAGGCGACGGCCAAATATGCGGAGCTCGACAAGCAGTTGCGAGCGGCGCTGAAGGCGGGCGACGTGAGGCCCTACTACCAGCCCATGATCGACCTGACGTCCGGCCGCATCGTCGGCTTCGAAGCTCTCGCACGTTGGCGCCGGCCAGACGGCACCTTTGTTCCGCCCTCCGAGTTCATAACGCTGGCAGAAGAAACCGGCATGATCGGCGAGCTGTCGGACGTGCTGTTCCGCCAAGCCTGTTTGGATGCGGCCAAATGGCCACGTACGATCAGGTTGTCGTTCAACGTCTCGCCGGCCCAGTTCAGCAATCGAAGCTTCGGGCGGAAAATGCTGGAAACGCTGGCCGAAACAGGGCTTTCGCCGCAGCAGCTCGAGGTCGAACTGACCGAGTCGATGTTCGTGAAGGACGTCCAGTTGGTGTCCGCCATGCTCGAGGAGCTTCGCGGCGCGGGCGTCCACGTTGCCATCGACGATTTCGGCACCGGCTATTCCAGCCTGTCGCAACTGTCGCGTCTGAGATTCGACAAGCTGAAGATCGATCGCAGTTTCGTGTCCTCCTTCCTGGATGACGCACGACAGGCCATGATCATCCGGGCGATGATCGGCCTCGGGCGCGGACTGGGCATGAAGACCATCGCCGAGGGAATCGAGGAGACCTCCCAGGCCGAGACGCTTCAGCTTCTGGGCTGCCATCAGGGGCAGGGGTTCCTTTTCAGCCGGGCCGTACCGGCGGAGCAGGCGACTGCCATGCTTCAAATGACGTGGCCCACGCGGCCCGAAGACAACACCGCCGTCAGCTAGAACGCCTGCGGTCGATCCGGCTTGCCAGTAGCATGTCGGCTGCGCACCGGTTCTGTATCCCCGCCGCTGCCGGCGGGGAATTTCTCCCTTGCACCATCCGGTTTGTCGGCCTTAACTCCCGCGCGACGGCGCCGACCGTCGCCGTCGATTCAATCTGTTCGCCACCTCGAGATTCACGGGAGACGCGCCATGGCCGAAACCGAGCCCAACGCGCCTGAAACGCTGAGCCTGGACGGGCTGCCGCCGCTCAGAACGGAGGATGGTGAACTCGATCCGCTGTTCCTTGATGCCATCAGGGCGGCCATCGAGGCGGCGGACACGTCCACCCTCGAGGCACTCGCCGCCGATCTCCACGAGGCCGACGTCGGCGACATCATCGAAGCGCTTTCACCGGACGAGCGCGCGCCCTTCATCCAGTTGCTCGGCGAGCATTTCGACTTCGCGGCGCTCACCGAGGTCGACGAGACGGTGCGCGTCCAGCTCATCGAGGAACTGCCGCCCGAAGCGGTGGCCGAAGGCGTTCGCGACCTCGATTCGGACGATGCGGTCTACATTCTGGAAGACCTCGACGACGAGGACCAGGAGGAGATCCTCGCCAAGCTGCCGGCGGTCGACCGCATGGCGTTGCGGCGCAGCCTCGATTTTCCGGAGGAAACGGCGGGACGTCGGATGCAGACCGACTTCATCGCCGTGCCTCCATTCTGGACCGCCGGACAGACCATAGACTACCTCAGGGATCAGAAGGATCTGCCGGACGAGTTCTACGAAGTGTTCGTGATCGATCCCGGTTTCCGGTTCCTCGGCGCCGTGGCGCTCAATCGGCTTCTGCGAGCCCCGCGCCCCACCCGCATGTCCGAGATCATGAACGACGAGCGGCAGCGGGTGCTCGCCACCGACGATCAGGAAGACGTGGCGCGCATGTTCGAGCGCTACAATCTGGTCTCGGCCGCCGTGGTCGACGAGTCGGAACGCCTGGTGGGCGTCATTACCGTCGACGACGTGGTGGACGTCATCCAGGCCGAGGCCGAGGAAGACATCCGCGCGCTGGCCGGCGTCGGCGACGAAGAGATTTCGGACTCGGTGTTCTATACGCTCCGAACTCGATGGGTCTGGCTGCTGTTCAACATGCTGACCGCCTTCCTGGCCTCGTCGGTGATCGGCATGTTCTCCGGTTCGATCTCGAAAATGGTGGCACTCGCCGTGCTGATGCCGATCGTCGCCTCCATGGGCGGTAACGCGGCGACGCAAACCATGACTGTGACGGTGCGCGCCCTGGCGACCCGGGATCTCGATGCACACAATGTTTGGAGGATTTTCGGTCGAGAATTAAGCGTTGGTTTACTCAACGGCGGCAGTTTCGCATTGATCGTCGGCTCGGCCGCCGCGCTCTGGTTCCAGGATCCTCTTCTTGGAAGCGTGATCGGCGCCGCGATGATCGTCAACCTGTTGTGTGCGGCAACGGCCGGCATCCTGATACCCTTGGCGTTCGAACGGCTCGACATCGATCCGGCGGTCGCTTCGGGGGTGTTCGTGACGATGGTGACCGATGTCGTGGGGTTTCTGGCGTTCCTCGGGCTCGCGTCATGGATTTTGCTTGGGTAAAGAAGGCATTTCGAACGAAGCGGCGACGCGGGGGCAAAACGCCCGCGCCGGCCAGTCGTTGGGCTAGCCTTGCCGCCCGCCTGGTAAATCCGCTCGCTCTCGGCTCGCTTGCCGTCGGGCTTTCCGCTTGTGCGCTGTTCGATTTCGGCCCACCGGGGCCGGACGACTATCCCGTGAAGGGCATCGACGTTTCCTATTACCAGGAAGACATCAACTGGCGCTCGGTGGTGGCCGACAATACCGCCTTTGCCTGGCTCAAGGCGACCGAGGGCGGAGACTGGTCGGATCCGAAGTTTGCGCAGAACTGGTACGGCGCCGCCATGGCCGGTTTGCCGCGCGGCGCATACCATTTCTGGTATTTCTGCCGGCCCGCGATGGAACAGGTGAGCTGGTTCCTGCAGAACGTACCCTATGACCCTTATGCGCTGCCGCCGGTGCTCGACATAGAGTGGGTCGATTCCAAGACATGTCCCGGCCATCCGCCGCGGGAAGCGATCATTCCCGAGGTCAAGACGTGGCTTGACGCCATCGAGCGCTACTACGGCAAGCGGCCGATCATCTATACCTCGATCAGCTTCTACAACGACCGGCTGCGCGGCGCCTTCCCCGGCTATTTCGTGTGGATCGCCTCCTACAAGGGACACCCCGTGGTGCGCGATCCGAGCCTGCGCTGGAACTTCTGGCAGCACACGGAAGCCGGACGCGTGGCGGGTATCCGGGGGAGGGTGGATCGCAACGTCTTCAACGGATCGACCCGTGAATGGCGGGCCTTTCTCGAGGGACGGCTCAATCCCGACGGGTAAGCTCAATCCAGCACAAATGTGTAGCGGTTTGCGCTGGAATTTGCCTGAAAACAAAGAGATAAAGAAGTGCCGGTGAGCTCTCCTCGCCGGCATTTCTGTTGGAGGCGCGGATGCGCGGTATCGTCGCTTTCTGTTTTGCAATGGTCGTTGGCAGCGTGGCCCAGGCCCAGGACGGCAATCCGGCCGAGCCGACCGATGCCGACCGGCAGGTGATCGCCGAGTGCGTTGCGAACGCTCCGCACGAGAATGTCAGCCCTCTTGGCTGTATCGGCATGGTCTCCGATCCATGCCTCGCGGCGCCCGACAACGATAACACGCCGATGATGGCCGCCTGCCTCGAACGGGAAGGAGCCATCTGGGACGAGCGTCTCAACGACGACTATCAGGCGCTGATGGACGGTCTCGACAAGGCCGAGGCGAGCAAGCTGCGCGACAGTCAGCGGGCCTGGCTGACGGTGCGCGACGCCACCTGCGACATCGAGGGGTCGTTCTGGCAAGGCGGCACGGGTTACGGCGGCGCCATAGCAGGCTGCATGATGCGCGAAACTGGCGCCCGCGATATTTCGCTCGTCGCTCTTCGTACCTATCTCGATCAATGAGCGAGCCGTTCACCCTGTCCATCCGGTCGGGTTGCCGTCCGCTCCCCTGATGAGATACGAATGGACTTCATCAGGATTTGCGAGTCCCGAGGCCCGACTCCTTTGTCGCGGCCGCCACCCACGAGAAGGTCCACATGATTTCCAAGGATCAGAAATACGTCCGCCTCGACGACGAGGAAGAGGAGAAGGACGAGAAGGCCAAGGATGCTGCGCCGGCCCCACAGGTCGACAAGTACCTCTTCAAGTCGCGTACGGTTCTGATCACCGGCCAGGTGACCCAGGAGATGGCGAAGGAAGTGACCTCGCGCCTCCTGGCACTGGCGGAAGCGAGCGCCACCGATCCGATCACCGTCATCGTGTCGTCGCCCGGCGGCCATGTCGAATCCGGTGACATGATCCACGACATGATCGGCTTCGTGGCGGCCCCGGTGAACATCATCGGTACCGGCTGGGTGGCAAGCGCTGGCGCGCTCATCTATGTGTCGGTGCCCAAGGAACGCCGTTTCTGCACGCCGAACACCCGCTTCCTTCTGCATCAACCGTCCGGCGGAACGGGCGGCATGGCCACCGACATCGAGATCCAGGCTCGCGAGATCATCAAGATGCGCGACCGCCTCAATCGGATCTTCGCCGAGGCCACCGGCCAGCCTGTCGAGCGCATCGAGAAGGATACCGATCGCGACTACTGGATGAGTGCCGAAGAGGGCATCGCCTACGGTCTGGTCGGCCGGGTGGTTCGGACCGCCGCAGACATTTGATGACATCCGGAGTGGGGCGGCTCGACCGCCCCGCTCCGTTGGCCTGCGAACCACCGATCTGGTCGCAGGAACGAATGATAGACGACCCAAGCCCGAGTACGGACGTTTGTTCGCCGTTCTGCAATTTTGTTGAGGGATACGAACACTCTAGGCCGATCAACGGATTGACCGTCCACTGTTCGTCGGGTCATCTCCATGCCGGGAAGGCAGCAGGCCGGGCGGCGGCCGGGAGGACGAGATTGAACGCCTTGAGAATGATGGCTCTCTCGATCGGCTTCGGCCTCGTGGCGGGAGCCGCGCAGGCTCAGTCGCCCAGCCCCTACGACATGACCTACGCGCTGCGAGACGGCAAGCCATCGCCGCTTTACTCCGACATGAGCGAGAAGGCCGCGAAGAAGGGCTCCATTCCTGGTGATGCCAAGGGAATCGTACTGCGCTGGTGTCGCGACGAGATTCCCTTCGGCTCCTGGCAGTTCGGCAGCCGCAAGGCTCAACTGGCCTTGCTCGACGCTCGATGGTGCGAGGTATCCTACGGCGGCGTTGTGGGCAACGTGCCCGGCAAGGTCCTGACGCCCCAATAATCGAACCATCCGGTCGTTTCGCGAAGGGAGGGCAAGCGGCGTGTTCTATGTGCTCTCCAAGGTCGGCTTTCTTTTTCTGCGTCCCTCCAATGCCCTTCTCCTGGCGCTGCTGCTGGGGGCCGGCATGCGGCTGTTCGGCTGGCGACGGCGGGGTGCGGAGCTGATCGGCATTGCGCTTACGTTGCTTGTCGTGTGCGCGTGGACTGGCGTCCCCACCTTGCTGCTGCGGCCACTCGAGCAGCGCTTTTCGGTACCGGCCAACCCCGACCGGCTCGCTCCAACCGGCATTCTGGTACTGGGGGGCGTCGTCGACACCGGCCTGTCGACCGAGCGGCGCTCGGTCGAACTGATCGACGGTGCCGAACGGCTGATCGCTGCCGCCGAACTGGCCCGCCAGTATCCGAGCGCGCGCATCCTGCTCTCGGGTGGCTCCAACGGCGTGTTCGCAAATGACGAGCTCGCCGAATCGACCATCGCCCGCGACCTGCTCGTCGAGTTCGGCGTGTCGGCCGAGCGGATCACCATCGAGGACCGCTCCCGCAACACTCGCGAGAATGCCATCGACAGCTTCGCCGTGATCGAGCCGAAGCCGCAGGAACAGTGGTTGCTGGTGACCTCGGCCTTCCACATGCCGCGCGCCATGGGCACTTTCCGCGCCGCTGGCTGGAGCGGTGTGGTCGCCTGGCCGGTCGACTACCGCAACGGCGCGTCGACCGACTGGCTGGGCGGGCGCACCGCAGCCGAGGGACTGACGATGACCGATTTGGCCATCCGCGAATGGATCGGGCTCGTCGCCTATCGGTTCGCCGGCTACACCGATGCGCTGCTGCCGGCCCCCTGAGGGGGACGGTTAGGCCTCGTCGTCACCGTCAAGAAGAAAGTCATCGTCGAGCAGATCGTCATCCGGCTTCGGCGCCTCGTAGACCGGCATGGGCTCTCCCTCCGCCCTGAGACGGATGCGATAGAGGCCCCGCACTCGGTCGGGGTCGACTGGCTTGCCCTTTCTCACGAGGATGACCTTGCCGTCCTTGGCGAGGCGGATCGCCTCGTCCTTGATTGGTTTCATCAGCCGGCGCCAGACCTTCTCGTCCTTGCCGGCGATGGCACGGGCGACGGCGTCCGGACCGATCGGCTTTCCAGAGGGCGATTCGGCAGCCATCAGCAACAGAACGTCGCGGATCTGGCCGGCCTTGACGCGGTGCGGGTCGACGTCGGTCACTCGTATCTCCTCATGGCCTTGACGGCGTTGGAGGTGAACTGGCGGCGGGCAAGCACCACCGCGATGAAGGTCGAACTGGCGATCAGAGGTATCGGCCCGAGAAAGCAGCCGAGATAGCCGATCGACATGAAGAAGGCGCGCAAACCGCGGTTGAAGTTGGTGCCGGCCACCACGATGATCGACGAGGCCCGCGCCACGGCCTTGTCCATTTCAGTGGTCTCCGCCTCGGCCGGTGGCGGCAGCGCGCCGAGCAGAATGGAGCCGAAGTTGAACATGCGATAGGCCCAGCCGAACTTGAAGAAGGCGTAGGCATAGATCCCGAGCAGGCCGACCACCTTGTACTCGAAGGCGGTGCGATTGGTGGCCGTGAGATCGGACAATGCCGAAACGACGCCGACGGCGTGATCGACCGAGTTCAACAGCGTGAACCCACCGCCAATGGCGAGGAGCGACGTGGAGGCGAAAAAGGCCGTGCCATTCTGCAACCCGGCGACAATGGCCGTGTCGACCATGCGCAAATCGCGCCTTGCCGTCTGCCGTACCCAGCCGTGACGGCCGATGTTGATGAAATGGGTCAGCGAATGCTTGGCCCATGGGCTTTTCTCGGTCAGCCAAGCCTGCCCAAACCACATGGCCAGGAACCAGACGAAGGCGGCGATATCAAAAGGCGTGAAGGCGGTCGTCATGGCAGGCTTCCGAACAGACGGGCAGATCGACGATACAGGCTCGCGATCCAACGCAAAAGCGGCCGGGCGGCAATCAGCTTTCCGCCGCCTCGGCCTCTTCGTACTCGGCCGATAGCGTCAGCCATTCCTCCTCGAACGTATCGAGGCTGCGGACGGCATCGGCGCGCTCCTTGGACAGCTTGGCGCCCTTGGCCGGGTCGCTGGTGAACAGGGCGGGGTCGGCAAGGGCGGCATCGATGCGGGCGATGAGCTTTCTCGCCTTCTCCATCTCCGCCTCGATGCCCTGGATGCGCTTCCTGAGCGGCGCAAGCTGGGCGCGCCGCTCAGCGGCAAGGCGGCGCCGATCGGCGTTGGTGACCCTCTGCTCATCGCCTTTCGCCGCCCGGTCGGCATCGGCCGGTCCTGACAGGATGAAGCGCTTGTAGTCGTCCATGTCGCCGTCGAACGGAGTGATCGTGCCTTTGTCCACCAGCCAGAGACGGTCCATTGTCGCCTCGACGAGATGGCGATCGTGGCTGACTAGGATGACGGCGCCTTCGAAATCGTTGAGGGCCTGGATGAGGCTTTCGCGGCTGTCGATGTCGAGATGGTTGGTCGGCTCGTCGAGAATCAGCAGGTTCGGCCCGTGGAAGGTAGCGAGGCCGAGAAGAAGGCGCGCCTTCTCGCCACCTGAGAGCTCACGCGCCGGCGTGTCCATCTTGTTGGTATCGAGGCCCATCTGAGCAACCCGCGAGCGCACGCGGGCGTCGGGCGCGTCGGGCATCAGGCGACGCACATGGGCAACGGCGGACTCGTCGGGGTGCAGTTCGTCGAGCTGGTGCTGAGCAAAGAAGGCGACTTCCAGCTTGCCGGCCTTGACGATGTTGCCGGAGAAGGGCGCCAGTCGATCGGCCAGGGCCTTGGCAAAGGTCGACTTGCCGTTGCCGTTCTTGCCGAGGAGGGCGATGCGGTCATCATCGTCGATGCGGAGCGTCAGGCGCTTCAGCACCGGCTTGTCCGGGTCATAGCCGAGGTCGACCTTGTCGTAGGTGACGATGGGCGGCGCCAGCTTGGCCTTGGGATTGGGAAAGCTGATCTGCTGGACGTGCTCTTCCACCACCTCGGCGATGATGTCGAGCTTTTCCAGCATCTTGATACGAGACTGCGCCTGCGTCGCCTTGCTGGCCTTGTAGCGGAAACGGTCGACGAAGGCCTGCAGGTGCTTGCGCCGCGCTTCGATCTTCTCGCGCGCCTTTTCCTGCAGCAGCATCTTCTCCTGCCGCTGGCGCGCAAACGAGGTGTAGCCGCCCTTCCACAGCGTCAGCTTGCCCTCGGAGAGGTGGCAGATGTGGTCGACGGCGCTGTCGAGAAGGTCGCGGTCGTGGCTGATCAGCACCACCGTGTAGGGATAGCGCTGGACATAGTTGGTGAGCCAGAGCGTGCCTTCAAGATCGAGGTAGTTGGTCGGCTCGTCGAGCAGCAGAAGATCCGGCTCGGTGAACAGCACGGCGGCCAGTGCCACGCGCATGCGCCAACCACCAGAGAAATCCGCGCAGGGGCGGCGCTGGTCGGCGGCATCGAACCCGAGGCCGGACAGGATGGTGGCGGCGCGCGCCTCGGCCGAATGCGCCTCGATATCGGCAAGCCTCACCTGAATCTCGGCGATGCGATGCGGATCGGAAGCCGTCTCGGCCTCGGCCATCAAGGCCGTCCGTTCGGTGTCGGCGGCCAGCACGAAGTCGATCAGCGAGATATCCGACCCCGGCGCCTCCTGGGCGACGCGGCCGATTCGAGCGCCGCGCTTGAGATCGATCGAGCCGCTCTCGGCCGCAAGATCGCCGGCGACGATATTGAACAGCGTCGTCTTGCCCGTGCCGTTGCGGCCAACGAGACCGACCTTGGCGCCGTCGTGAATGGTGACGGAGGCCCCCTCGATGAGGGTGCGGCCGGCGATGCGGTAGGTGAGATCGGATATGATCAACATGGCCCGGCGATTTCGCCCGAACCGGCGCGAAAGGCAAGACGGCTGGCGCGGATTTCCGCTTCCCTGTCGCCTTTTCTCCCTTGCCGGACGGGGCGGTCGGTGTAGCGTCGGCGCCACTGACATCCGATTGACCGGAATCGCCCATGAAAACCGTGTATTCGCCTCGCCATCGCCTCCACGCCGACAACCAGGAACTCAACGCCGGGGTCATCACGCCCGCCTTCGAGCTGCCGGCGCGCGTCGACTTCATCCTCAAGCGGATCGCAGCGGTCGGTCTTGGCGACGTGATCGAAGCGGTCCCCATCGACGCCGTCGCGGCGGCCTCGAAGGTGCACGATGCCGGCTACCTCCGGTTCTTGGCGGACTTCTGGACATTGTGGCTCGCCGAGGGACGAACGGGACCGACCATGCCCTACGTCTGGCCGGCCAGAGGCCAGCGCGACATCCGGCCCGAACACGTCAACGGATTGATGGGCTATTATTCGTTTGACGGTGGAGGCTCCTTCGTCGAGGGCACCTGGGATGCCGTACAGTCGGCCGTCTGGTCGGCAGTGGGAGCAGCAGAGCTGATTGGCGGAGGAGAGAAGGCCGCCTATGCGCTCTGCCGGCCGCCGGGCCATCATGCGGGATCCTCGACCATGGGGGGCTATTGCTTCATCAACAATGCGGCCGTCGCGGCGCAGTGGTTTCTCGATCATGGCGCCAAACGCGTCACCATTCTCGACGTCGACTATCACCACGGCAACGGCACGCAGGAGATTTTCTACCGGCGCGGAGATGTGCAGATGGTCAACCTTCATGCGGACACGGCCATTGCCTATCCATTCTTTTCGGGCCGGGCCGACGAGATCGGCGAAGGGGAGGGCGAAGGCTTCACGCTCAACCTTCCCATGCCTTTTGGCACAGCCTGGGACACATGGGGCGCCGCCCTCGATCATGCGTGCCGGGCGATCGAGGCCTTTGGCCCTGATGCCGTCGTGGTGTCGCTTGGCCTCGACACCTTCGAGGGCGATCCGATCTCAAAGTTCAAGCTGAAGCGCGAGGATTATCCGAAAATCGGCGCCCGCGTCGCGGCCCTCGGAAGGCCGACGCTGTTCGTGCAGGAGGGCGGGTATGCGGTCGAGGACATCGGATACAACGCCGTCGGCGTGCTCGCCGGTTTTGAGGGCGCGTGACGAGTTGTGTCAGTAGGCACTCCTGACAGGGTCTGGCAGGGCCGCCAGCTATGACCGGCTCCATCAACAGTGGAGGCGAAAATGCTGGATCACATGGGCTTTCCGACCGTCGACTACGAAAAGTCGAAGGCATTCTACGACAAGGCTTTGGCGCCGCTTGACGTCAAGGTCGTGATGTCCGTCTCGGCGGAGGAGACGGGCGGTGACGCTTTCGCCGGCTACGGCAGCGACGGCAAGCCGGACTTCTGGGTGTCGACCGGCCGTCCTGCCGGCGAGGTGATGCATTTTCATGTCGCCTTCGTCGCAAAGGACCGGGCAACCGTCGACGCCTTCTATGCGGCGGCGATGGCCGCAGGCGGACGTGACAACGGTGGGCCGGGGCTTCGTCCGCATTACCACCCCAATTACTACGCCGCCTTCGTTCTGGATCCCGATGGCAACAACATCGAGGCGGTCTGCCACAAGCCGGAATGAAAAGAGGGGGAGGGGCCGCGGCATGTTCGTCGCGGCTCGTCCCGAACCACCATGTTCGATCATATCGATTGTCCGGTGACCGATGTCCGCCGCTCCGTTGCCTTTTACGACGCATTGTTGGCACCACTCGGCATTTCCAGGCTGATCACGCGCATCGCCCCAAGTGCCGGCGCGGCTTCAAATGCGGGCTACGGCCGGGATGGTCACGCCGGCTTCTGGCTGTCGGACGCCAGTCGCAAGGGACGGCTTCATGTCGGCTTTTCGGCCACGACGCGCGAGGCGGTGGCAGCCTTCCATGCCGCAGGCTTGGCGGCGGGTGGCGAGGACAATGGCGGGCCGGGTTTGCGACCCTATGCCGCGAACTATTTCGCCGCCTACATCATCGACCCCGATGGCCATAACATCGAAGCCGTGTGCCGCGCAGCCGGCTGATCTCAGAAGATGCAGCCAAGCTGCGCATAGCCCCGAGCCGGCCGCTCGAAATGGAGTGTCCGGCCGCTCGCGTTCGCCAGGCGAGCCATTTCCGCTTCCAGGCCGGCGCGTGGCGCCACGTGAAAAAGGGCCAGCCAACCGTGCAGAAGCCCCCGAAGCGGAGCCCCCAGTCCTTCGCAGAAGCCGAAGTCGACGACCGAGAGGCGCCCGCCATCCTTGAGCAAGGTAAGGCCGTGGGCCAGAGCCGCCGTCCAATCGGGGATCATCGACAGGGTGTAGGAGAAGTAGACGCGATCGAAACGGGGCACGCCGAAGGCCGCTTCCGGATCGAAAACGCAGGCATCACCCTCGGCAAGACGAATATCGAAACCTGATTTCTCGACGTTATGGTGGGCCGACTTCAACATCTCGCTGGAGATGTCGAAGCCGTAGAGGCGGGCTCCGGGATGGTGGCGGCCCACGGCGACGAGATTGCGGCCCGTGCCGCATCCCATCTCCAGCACGCTGCCGCCCGGCGGAACCCCGAGCCCGGCGATCATGAGATCCCGGCCGAGGAGATACGGCTTGCGCGTCGCGTCGTAGACGTGCCGGGTCAGGCGGTACATGCGGTCCATCGCCGCCTTCTGGCCGGCCGTCGTTCCGGGCGTCGACGCGCTCACGCGACATCTCTCACGTAAAGATGAAAACCGCCGTAGATCGAAGACCGATCGCGGGCGACATAGTCCGGCACCGTCGAGGGATCGTAGCTCCAGCGAGAGCGGATCGCCATCGGCAAGGCGGCCTCCAGCGGGCTGTCGAGCCCGGCGGTACGGAATATGACGCGGGCTCCCGGACGCGCCGTACGGTCGATCTCGGTCCACAAGGCAACCATCTGGGCTGGCGTCATCCAGTCCTGGGCATCCAGCAGAACATAACCGTCGAGGCTTTCCGCCGGCATCGTCGCGAGCCGATCGGTCATCGACGCCTGCACGGCAGTGACGCGACCGGCGTTGGCGCGGATGGCATCGTAGGCGCCATGGGTGAGGTAGGGAGGTACGGCACGGCGGCTCTCGCGGTCGTAACGACGCCCGAAGGCCTGCCAGGCGAAATAGTTGTCTTCGAGCGGGAAGTCGCAGGCCAGGCGCGACAGGCGCTGTCGCAGCAAACCGGCGAGATCGCCGCCAGCATCGGCTGAAAGATAGGCGAACTGGGCGGGCGGAATGCCGAGGCCGTAGAGCGACACCGGCATGCGACAGAGCCAGCGAATGAGTCGGGAATCGAAGACCGGCGCCAAATTCTCCTCGAACAGCCGTCGCTGCTCGTCGAGCCCCTGGGCCGTCAGCATGAGACGGGGATTCTTGCCGTAGGCGCGGGCCAGCAGGTGCATGATGCCGATGAACCGACCGAGCAAACCGTAGCGATAGATGTCGCGGGTGAAGATGGATATCTGCCGGCGGCCGGTCAGCCCACGCTTTTCCCAGTAGGCGCGAGCGTCGTCGGGGAGATGGGCGCGCAGGAAGCGATCGTAGCGGGCCGTGTTCTCCCGCTCGTCGGCATGGCCGAAAAAGCGGAAGAAGCTCTCGTGGTTCGGCAGATGGCGTGCCGCGGTCAGCTTCAGCTTGAGCAGCGCGATGTGGGCGGGGTTGAGATCGACGGCGATGATCTCGGCCGGCGAGGCCGTCAGGTAGTTCATGACATTGCAGCCGCCTGAGGCGATGGTGATGATGCGCTTGTCCGGTCCAAGCTCGAGCGCCGCCATATCGACGGCCGGATCTTCCCATATCTGCGGATAGACGAGGCCGGAGAAGGCGAATGTGAACAGGCGTTCGAGGATACCCTCCCTGCTGGCCAGCTTGTTCGCATGCACCGCGTTCGCCAGGAGGTCCTTGGTCTTTTGCTTGCTCATGGAAAAATCCCTGTCAGACGGCGAGGGTGCCACCCTTGAGTCGCCATGCGGCCTGCCATCTGAGCGAAGGCTTTTCCCACAATCGAATGACACTATTCCGACGAAGCCGGCAAAGCGCGAAGCAGGTACCTTGAAAAACGCGGACGATGGAAAATCCTTTCGCGGACGTCGGGCCGGTTTCCCGGCTTGAGCGGCACGTCCCGCAAGCCGGCGAAGCGTGCAATCGGCCTTCAGAATTCTTGACAAATCCGCCCCGCCGTGCGCTTGTCGCGCCCACAGATCCGGCCTCCCCAAGGTGGGAATCCGGAGCCGTTCCCAACGGATTCAACGAGACAGGACGATAACCATGCACGCCTATCGCACCCACACCTGCGGCCAGCTTCGAGCCAGCGACGTCGGGCAGAACGTGCGCCTGTCCGGCTGGGTGCATCGTGTCCGCGATCACGGCGGCCTGTTGTTCATCGACCTTCGCGACCACTACGGCATGACGCAGGTGGTGGTCGATCCCGACAGCGCCTCGTTCAAGCTTGCCGAGACGCTGCGCGCCGAGTGGGTGATCCGGGTCGACTGTCTCGTCCGCGCCCGTACGCCGGAGACCGTCAATGCCAACCTCGCCACCGGCGAGATCGAGGTGTTCGCCAACGAGATCGCCGTACTGGGCCAGGCCAAGGACCTGCCGCTGCCGGTGTTCGGCGAGCCGGAGTATCCGGAGGACGTGCGCCTCAAGTACCGCTTCCTCGACCTGCGCCGCGAGACGCTGCACGGCAACATCGTCAAGCGGACGAAGATCATCCGCTCGATGCGCCACCGCATGGAAGACGCGGGCTTCACCGAATACTCGACGCCGATCCTGACTGCCTCGTCACCGGAAGGCGCGCGCGACTTCCTGGTGCCGAGCCGCATCCACGCCGGCAAGTTCTACGCGCTGCCGCAAGCGCCGCAGCAGTACAAGCAGCTGCTGATGGTTGCCGGTTTCGACCGCTACTTCCAGATCGCCCCTTGCTTCCGCGACGAGGATCCGCGTGCCGATCGTCTGCCCGGCGAGTTCTACCAGCTCGACCTCGAAATGAGTTTTGTGACGCAGGACGACGTGTTCAACACCATGGAGCCGGTGATCCGCGGTGTCTTCGAAGAGTTCGCCGAGGGCAAGCCGGTCACCCAGCAGTTCCGCCGCATCAAGTACGATGACTCCATCCGCCTCTATGGCTCCGACAAGCCGGACCTCCGCAACCCGATCGAGATGCAGGCCGTGACCGAGCATTTCGCCGGCTCCGGCTTCAAGGTGTTCGCTCGCATGATCGAGGCCGATCCCAAGACGGAAGTCTGGGCCATTCCGGCCAAGACCGGCGGCAGCCGCGCCTTCTGCGATCGCATGAACTCCTGGGCGCAGGGGCAGGGGCAGCCGGGCCTCGGCTACATCTTCTGGCGGTCGGAAAACGGCGCGCTGGAAGGCGCCGGTCCGCTGGCCAAGAACATCGGACCGGAGCGGACCGAAGCGATCCGGGCTCAGCTCGGCCTCGCCGAGGGCGACGCCGTGTTCTTCGTCGCCGGTGATCCCCAGAAGTTCTACAAATTTGCCGGCGAAGCGCGCAATCGCGTCGGTTTCGACCTCAACCTCGTCGATACCGAGCGCTTCGAACTCTGCTGGATCGTCGACTTCCCCTTCTACGAGTGGAACGACGACGAGAAGAAGCTCGATTTCGCCCACAATCCCTTCTCGATGCCACAGGGCGGTCTCGATGCGCTGAACAATCAGGACCCGCTGACCATCAAGGCCTTCCAGTACGACATGGTCTGCAACGGCTATGAGATGGCCTCCGGCTCGATCCGCAACCAGTCGCCGGAGACCATGGTCAAGGCGTTCGAACTGGTCGGCACGTCCAAGGCCGAGGTCGAGGAACGCTTCGGTGGCATGTACCGCGCCTTCCAGTATGGCGCGCCGCCGCATGGCGGCATGGCGGCCGGTGTCGACCGCGTGGTGATGCTGCTGTGCGGCGCGCAGAACCTGCGTGAGATCACGCTGTTCCCGATGAACCAGCGCGCCGAGGATCCTCTGATGGGCGCTCCGTCGGAAGCCTCGACCAAGCAGCTCCGCGAGTTGCACCTCAAGCTCAACCTGCCGAACTGATCGGCGAGATTTCGAAAAGAAGAAGGCCGGGGAGGCGACTCCCCGGCCTTTTCATTTCATGGTTCATGTTGCCGATCGGGCGATCACTCGTTGGCGGTCACGCCGACATTCAGCACTCGAATGAGGTCGTTCGGCTTGTCGGTGTTGACCTTCTCCAGCTCGGCGAAGGGAACCGGCCTCGCCGGGGCCACGCTGAGGGTGATGGACTTGGGATCCCGAATGAAGTCGGAGATCGGCTTCTCGAACTTGGCCTGCAGCTTCGGGTCCTGGAGGAAGTTCAGCATGAGCGGCAGGGCACTGGCGGTGTTCTCGCGGAACTTCTCACCATTCTGGTCCAGCTTCTTCGCCTGGGCCTCGAAGGCCTTTTCGACGATGCCGCCGTTGCCATAGGTGATCGAGGCGGAAACAAGGGCAGCGTCCTTCAGGCGCGCCTCGATTTCCTCCGGCTTATCAAGGAGAGACAAGGGGAAGCCGTTCAAGTGGAGATCACTTGAGACGATGCCCATGTCGGCTGCCTTGAGGGTGAGATCCTCAAGGTGGAGATCGCCCTTGTCGGCATCCCAGGAAACCGTCATGCCACCGGACAGGTCGAGGGTTTCGTATCCCATGCCGGTCAGTTCGGAGACGACCGCTTCGTCGGACAGCAGCGCCACCGGAAGAGACAGGGAGGTGAAGGTGAAATCGCCGCGTTGGGCCAGGGTGCCGATATAGCTGCCGCTGGTCAGGGCCATCGAGTCGAGCCCAACCGATCCGAGCGGCGATTCGACCGACAGCGTACTGAGCTCGACGAAGCCGAAGGACGTACTGCCATTGACAATAGCTTCGCGCATCGCTTTTCCGGACGGCTGGTCGCCCTCGGATGCGCTTTTGCCGAGCTCCATGAGGGCGGCAAGCGAACCGAACCGGATATCCTGGAGGGTCAGGAGAGAAAGGCCGACTTTGGTCGACGCAGCTTTGGACTCAGAGGTGATGTCGCGCAGGGTGAAGGCGCCGATGCCGTTGCCGTTGATGTCGTTGCCATCGAAGCTGTTGATCGCGAGCTCGAAGCTATCGTCGGCGGTCTTCACCTCAAGCTTGCTGGCCCGAACGAGATCCACGCCCATCAGTTGCGTATAATTGGGCAAGACGTTGGAAATGAAGGAGAACGGATCGGCCTCGATCTGCTTGGGATCGGCGAGCGCTTCCACGATCAGCTTCACCACCGGCCGTTCGGTCTGACGCAGGTAGATGTTGTTGGCCTCGATGTTTCCGATACTCGCCGTCGCGCCATCGAAGGTGAGAACGACGTTGTTGAGGCCGTATTGCGAGTAGACGATACGCGCCTTGCCGTCCCCGACACCACCGACATATTTCGCCGGATCGAGCGCCTCGAGGGCTTTCCCGAAGTCGGCGCCGATGACATAGGTGCTGTCGATGGTCATGGCCTTCAGAGGCGACGCCTCGTCTTTCGGCTTTTGCTCGACCGAGTTGACGCCGGCCCTTTCGACGCGACCGTCATGCATGCCCGACAGATACGACAACGAGTAGGTCGTAATGGTGTCGCCTTCCTCCATGCCGCTCGTTTCGATCTGGATGCTGTTCGTCTCCGCCCAGTCGGCCCGGATACCATTCATCCAGTCAGCATAACGGAAGATGTTCTCGTAGATGGGCCGACCCGACGGCAGGTTCTTCGGGGGCTGTGGGAATACCAGCCGTTCGATAAGCATGGTTTCGCCGGAGAGCGCATAATCAACCACCTTCGGCTTCGGACTCTCCTCCGCTGCCTTGGTGTCGGTTTCGGGAGCCGTCGCTTCGCCGTCCGCCTTGGCGGCGTTTTGGCTTTCCTGCATCTTCTTGACGGGCTTCTGCTTCGAAGCCGGCGGCGGCGTCACCTTGTCGATCTCCTTGCTCGCTCCGCTCTCCATGGCAGCCAGACCCGGGAACCATTTGCCGACATCGAAGTGGATGTCGACCGTATAGTTCGAGGCTCGAACCGCATGGGCAGCAAAGGCTTCGCCGGGGGCGATGCGCGGATCCTCGAAAGAAATCTCATCGAAATGGACGGCGACCAGGTCATCCTCAAGGTCGCCGATGCTCACATCCGACAGCACGACGGTCTGCGTTGCCGGGTCGAAATTGCTGGCGCCAACTGTCACCGGCAGTCCGAAGGACGCGGAGGTTAGCCATTGCCGTACGAGGGTTTCCCTCGGCGTCTCGGCCTGAGCGAGCGAAGGACAAGTAAACGCGGCGAACGCGAAAGCCACGCCAAGCGAAGCGCTGGTTCTCATCGACGATCCTCCCGGATGCGCAGTATCTGGGGCCGGCGGACCGGCCCCTGCTGTTCGCTATGGATTAAGGACATACGCCATGGCGGCGCGCCTGAAAGGCAGCCCAGCCCCGTAGGGCAGGGCCAGGCCCAGGTCAGTTCGCGTCCGTGTCTTCGCCCGTCTCGTCGTCTTCCGTCTCCGGCTGATTGACGACTACGTCTGCCTTGAGAACGTCCGGCAGGGTCTGCGGAGCGGTCTGCGAGGTGGCGAGGATCTCCATCAAGGCGATCGGGTTGGCCGGCTTGGCCGTGATCGTCAGATTCTTCGGATCCTTCAGGAAGGTCGTCAGCCCTTGAGACAGCTTGTCCTGGAACGGCTGATTGCCGATCGCCGACAGAAGCAGGGGCAGGGCGCCAGTGATCTGGCTCACGAAGGCGGCCGGCTCCTGTCCCATCTGCTTGGCCTGCTCGGCAATGATCCGACCGGCCAGCGAAGCGTCGCCATAATAGACCGAAGCCTGCTTTAGCGTGACCTTGCCGAGAGCGTCCTGCGGCGGGTTGGGCTGCTTGAGCTCCTTGATGACGTCGGTGGTCAGGCCGCCGAAGGTTCCAGCCACCGTGATCGTGCCAAGGTCGGTTCCGGCGATGGTGATTTCGTTGAGGGCGAGATCACCGCTGGCTTCGTCGAGAGAGCCGGAGCCGTAGAAGCCGAGGGTCAGCTTGTCGTACCCCATGGCCTTCAGCTGGGTGGCCAACTGCCCACCCGCGTCCACGGCCGCCGGATCGACTTCGATCCCTTCGACGGAGATGTCGATGGCATGCGGCACGTCGGCGGCAAAGTCGGACAGGTCGAGGTTGGCGCTATCGATCGTGACCGGCGCCTTGCCGTCCTGGCTCATCGAAATGCCGGTGATGGAGACGGCATCCATGCGGTTGCCTTCCTCCTTGCCGGTGAACACCGGGGCGGTAAGCTCGAGAGAGGAGGCGGTAAAGGTGTCGCCCTTGTCGGTGCCGGTGAGGTTCTCGGCCAATATGGAATCGGCGCTCAGCGTGTCGCCTTCAACGGTCGGGTTGGAGAAGGTCAGCACCCCGACCTTGGTTTCGCCGCCGTCGGACGACTTGATCGAGACGTTGTTATAGACGACTCCCGCATCCGACTGGGTCGGCTCTCCCAACGTGAAAGTCGCACCCTTGTCTTCCGACAGCAGTTTGGTCAGCGCCGCAGTCACCTGTTCGGGCGTCGCCGCCGAAAAGGCGGGCCCCGCGAGGCCTGCGGTCAATGCAACGACAGCCACGGTAAGGGACCAGCGACTGGAAATCGTCATTTGATACTCCCAATAAGTCTTTATCGCAAAAGAGAGATAAGGCACGCCTTTCGAGACCGGCATTGTGGCTAAATGACGGTCGGCGCACAAGCCATGCCTCCGACCAATTTTGACGATCGAGCCACTGATTTCATTCACCCCAAAGAAAAGGGGGACCCGCTCGGTTTGGGAAACCATTTCTTCATCCGGCCCAACCAAAGATAAATTATCGAAACGGCGGCATCTGTTTCCACGAACGAAGACGTGGCGCCGCCATGTGGCCGGGCTGAAGACCGAGTGGATGTGCCGTGAAGTTCAGGTGGTTGAAATGGCTCAGGCTTCTGGCTCTATCGGCAGTCGTCACGACCGTTCCGATCGCCGCAGCCGATTACGTCCTTTCTCAGCACGCCATTTCCGTTGGGCAAGCCGAAGCTGATTCGATGGCCGCGCGCTATCTGGCGCGCGCCGAGACGACCGTCGCGGAAGCGCTCCGGGTGCTGGCCGACCTCAGGGCCACTGGGCATGTGACGTGCAGCCTGGCCGATCGTACCGACTTCGGCATGACCGCCTTCAACTCGGAGTTCATCGTACAGATCGGCCTTACCGACGAGGCCGGGACGCTGATCTGCGGCGAGCCGATGGGCGCACTCGCCGCTCCCGCCCGGCTGCCGGTGGCCGAGAAGGGCGATCCGTCGGTCATGCTGTCGGTGTTGAGCGACGGCAAGGACAAGCGGCAGGCCGTGGTGACGCTGCGCGTGGACGACCGTCTGCGCCTTGTGGCCCGCCTCGCTTCGCGTTCGCTCGATATCGAAGCGGGCGCCAGCTATTTCGAGGACTCCAGCGCCACTTCGGTCTATCTCGACGACGGCTCCGAGTGGAGCAAGTTCGCTGGCAAGTGGACGGAGAGCGACCACTCCTCCGCGCTGGTCTCGACGGCCTCCTCCGAGCGTTACCCGATCAAGGTGCGCGTCGCCGTGGACGAGACGGCCGCCCAGAAATCGATCGCCGGCCTCCGCGCCATCACCATCATCCTGTCGACGCTTGCCGGCCTTGGCGTGTTCATCATCGTCACGTGGTCTATGTGGCGACAGTCCGATGGCGACAGCTTCTCGCGCGCCGTCGACAATCACGAGTTCTTCCCCTACTACCAGCCCGTTTTCGATCTGATGACCGGCGAAATCCGCGGTTGCGAGGTGCTGGTCCGCTGGTTGCGTCCAGATGGTACGATGGTGCCGCCGGGTCAGTTCCTGCCGTATGCCGAGGCAACCGGCGCCATCCGCGACATAACCCGCCAGCTCATGACGCAGACGGTGGCCGACGTCTCGGACATCTACGACAAGAATCCCGGCCTCAAGCTGGCAATCAACCTCACCGCCATGCATTTCAACGATCTTGAGATCATGGACGACATCAAGCGGATCTACGGCAACTCGAAGATCCGCTACGAACAGCTCTGCTTCGAGGTCACCGAGCAGCATCCCCTCAAGGACCTTGCGCTGTCGCGCGCCATCATCGGCCGCATCCAGGCGCTTGGCGCCTCCGTCGCACTCGACGACGTCGGCACCGGCCATGGCGGCCTGGCCTATCTTCAGAAGCTCGGTGTCGACATCATCAAGATCGACAAGATGTTCATCGATCACATCGGCACCGACCATTCGTCACAAACGATCGTCGACACCCTGGTGGAACTCGGCCATCAGTTGGGCCTCGGCATCGTCGCCGAAGGCGTCGAGCGCCCCGATCAGGTCGAGCATCTCAAGTCGATCGGCGTGGTTCAGGCGCAGGGCTACATCTATTCGCCGCCGATCCCCGTGAAGGCTTTCAGAGAGTTCGCCCTGAAATCGCTTGAACGCTCGAAGTCCGGTCTTGGGGCACGGACCGACAAGCCGGTCGAAGTGTCCGACAGCTTCGCCTCGTTGACCGTCTCGGTCGACGGGGAGGGCGACGACGAAGCCGACGCCGCCTGAGACGGGGTCAAACCATCGCCGACACGCGGTCAGAAGGATGAGGTGGCGGCGTCGTTGCTGATCTCTTCGAAGAGATCGGCGTTCCGGCAGAACTTGGGCGGATGCACGGCGCCCCGGATTGCCGTGATGTCGAGCCAGACCTTGCAGGCTTCGAGTTCGGTGCACTCATGGCAACGGTCCGCGGCAAGCTTGCGCTCGACGCCTTGCAGGAACTGGTCGGAATCCAGGGTCATTGCCATGCGGCGCATGAGTTCCGGCTCCTGACCGCAGTCGCAACCGTCGCCACCCGCCTTGGAGGACGATTTGTCGATCATTTAAACCTCCACGTTCACGCTATCCGATGCGTCATGATTAGCCCTAAGGCTAGTTCCGGCGAATGACATGGATCAAAACTACGTGGATGTGATTGCTCCGGCGTGTTGCGGGCAAGTCGAACGCCGGCTTGCTCGACTTCATCCGAAGGACAAAACGCTGCTGTCGATCGTGTTGATACTCAATCCCATCTTCGACTCCGCGAAAATACTATAAGGGGATTGAACAAGAATTAGGCAGGGGAGGGGGAAAGCACGAGGCCCCATGCAAACCGGCCCGCCGTATTCCCGGGGAACGGCGGGCCGGAACGCTTCAAGTCGTCAGGGTTCGCTTCACGGCATCGGCCCAGCCAGCGAGCTTCCTCTGCCGCATCGCATCGTCCATCTGCGGGGTGAAGCGCCGGTTGCGTTTCCAACTGGCCGAGAAGCCCTGCATGTCGGGCCAGACGCCCGCCTTGTGGCCCGCCAGCCAGGCGGCGCCGAGGGCAGTCGTTTCAAGGACCAGCGGCCGGTCGACCGGCGCGTTCAGAAGATCGGCGAGGCGTTGCATGGTCCAATCGCTTGCCACCATGCCACCATCGACGCGCAGCACGGTCTCCGACGATCCCGTCCAGTCGCGACGCATCGCCTCAAGCAGATCGTGCGTCTGGTAGCAGACCGCTTCCAGGGCCGCGCGGGCGATTTCGGCCGGACCGGTGTTGCGCGTCATGCCGAACAGGGCGCCGCGTGCCTCGGCATCCCACCAGGGAGCGCCAAGCCCTGTAAAGGCTGGCACGAGATAGACGTTCTGGCTGGGGTCGGCGTGGTCGGCCAGGGCGCCGGCCTGGTCCGAGCGCTCGAAGAAACGCAAACCGTCGCGCAACCATTGCACGGTGGCACCTGCCATGAAGATCGAGCCTTCCAAGGCATAGGTGACATGACCGTCGAGACGGTAGGCTATGGTCGACAGAAGCCGGTTGGATGAGCGGACGATTTCCGTTCCGGTGTTCAGCAACGCAAAGCAGCCGGTACCATAGGTCGACTTCAACATGCCGGGCGAGAAGCAGGACTGACCGACCGTGGCGGCATGCTGGTCGCCGGCGATACCCCGGATGGGGATGGCTACGCCGAAAAGGTCGGGGTCGGTTTCACCGAAGTCGGCGGCACTGTCGCGCACATCGGGCAGAACCGCGCGCGGAACGCCGAAGAGGCGCAGGAGATCCTCATCCCAATCGCCGGCGGCGATGTCATACAAAAGGGTACGCGAGGCGTTGGTGGCGTCCGTGGCGTGAACCCGCCCACCGGTCAGGCGCCAGAGCAGGAAGGTGTCGACCGTGCCAAACGCCAATCGCCCGGCTTCGGCCGCCGCGCGGGCGCCCTCGACGTTATCGAGCAGCCAGGCGATCTTGGTGCCGGAGAAGTAGGGGTCGAGCAACAGGCCGGTCTTCTCGCGCACCATGTCCTCGGCTCCGTCGGCCCTCAGGGCGGCGCAGCGGTCCGACGTACGGCGATCCTGCCAGACGATGGCGCGATAAATGGGCTTGCCGGTGTCGCGGTCCCAGATCAGCGTCGTCTCGCGCTGGTTGGTGATGCCGATGGCGGCGATATCCTGTGGCGACACCGCGGCCCTCGCGAGGGCGTATTGCATCGTCTCCAGCGTGGTGTGCCAGATGTCCTCCGGCTCATGTTCCACCCAGCCCGAGTCCGGGAAACGCTGGGGAAACTCCTGCTTGCCCACGCCCTTGACGCGATACTCCTCGTCGAAAACGATGGCTCGCGTCGAGGTGGTGCCCTGATCGATCGCGAGTACGAATGCGGCCATGGTCGGTCTCCTCCCGTCCCTTGGTTTGCTTGAGTTTCAGTTGTCCGGCGAGGCGGCGCAAGCGTCGACCTCCGGCTTCTCCCCGGTTCAGCGCAGATTGGCGATGAAGGCGTCGATTTCCGCCGGGGCGGTCTCGGTCATGCGGAGCCCGAGCTTGGTGCGCCGCCACAAGATGTCCTCGGCGCGCCTCACCCACTCGTTTCGAACGAGGTAGCGCACTTCAGCCTCCGTCAGGCCGGCCCCAAAATCGCGGCCGAGATCGGCAGTGACTGCCGCTCCCGCAAGGATCGTCTCGGTTCCGGTGCCATAGGTATGCACCAAGCGCTCGATCAGGCCCGGATCGATGCCGGGCCGGTTGGCGACGATGTGCGCCTGATAGGCGAGAAGATCGCCTGCCGGAATGTTGCCGCCCGGCAGTACCGCCCCCTTTGTCCAGGACGAGCCTCGCGCGCCGATGGCATCTCCGATCAACGTCAGCGCACTCTCGGCGAGGCGGCGGTAGGTGGTGATCTTGCCGCCGAATACGTTGAGCAGCTTGGGCTCGCCTTCCTCGCCGGCGAGCTTCAGCACATAGTCACGCGTCGCCTCCTGTGCCTTCGAGGCGCCATCGTCGTAAAGCGGGCGGATGCCCGAATAGGTCCAGACGACGTCGGCGTCGGCAATCGGCTGTTCGAAGTACTCCGAGGCCGCGGCCCTGAGGTAGGCAATCTCCTCGGCCGTGATCCGCACGGCGGCCGGATCGCCGGAATAGTCGCGATCGGTGGTTCCGATCAGGGTGAAATCACCCTCATAGGGGATCGCGAAGATGATGCGGCCATCGGCATTCTGGAAGATGTAGGCGCGATCGTGATCGTAGAGTTTCCGGACGACGATATGGGAGCCTTGAACCAGGCGGACGTGACGCGCGTCCGGCATGCCTGCGGTCGAGCGCAACACGTCGTCGATCCAGGGTCCGGCTGCGTTGACCAGCAGACGAGCGGAAACCATCCTCTCGTTGCCGGTTTCCACGTCGCGGAGTGTGACGATCCAGTGCCCTTCCGCCCGGATGGCCGAGGTGACGCGCGTGCGCGTCAGGATGGTGGCGCCACGGGCCGCGGCATCGGCGGCATTCAGGACCACGAGGCGGGCGTCCTGAACCCAGCAGTCTGAATACTCGAACCCTCGGCCATATCCAGCCTTTAGCGGCCGTCCCGCGGCGTCGGTGCGAAGATCGAGCGAACGGGTGGCGGGCAGGCGCCGACGCCCTCCGAGATGGTCGTAAAGGAAAAGACCGAGCCTGAGCAGCCAGGCCGGCCTGAGGCCCGCGTGGTGTGGCAACACGAAACGCAGCGGCCAGATGATGTGAGGCGCCATGCCCCAAAGCACTTCCCGCTCCGTCAGGGCCTCCCGGACAAGACGGAACTCGTAGTGCTCAAGGTAACGGAGGCCGCCGTGAATCAGCTTGGTGGAGGCAGACGAGGTGCCGGATGCAAGGTCCGCCATCTCCGCGAGCAGCACCGAGTAACCGCGCCCCACAGCATCTCGGGCGATGCCGCAGCCGTTGATGCCGCCGCCGATTACCAGGATGTCCACATCCGCCATCGCAGTCTCCACACTTGCCGCGCCGGTTTCGTCGGCGCTTTCAGTCGATTGCGACGCTAGCAAATAAACGAAATTAAATGAAGATAAAACGAAAGCTCGTGGCGTTTTTCCGAGGCCAAGCAGCCGCATGCGACGGCGAGCACCGGCATGCCATGGGCAGCATCGCCGGGCTTTACAGAGCACCACGATCAATGTCGGCTATGAGTTCTCGGCCTCAGCGCGGACTCACGCCCGGATGGGCACCGTCGTCGTGCGCTTGATCGCCTTCAGGGCGACAAAGGACCGGAGCGAGGCGAAGCCACCGACCGCCGTGATCAGACGTTCGATGAGGCTGGCGAGCTCTCCCAGATCCTTCACCATGATCTTCAGAAGGTAATCGGCATCGCCCGTCTGCGACCAGCACTCCACCACCTCGTCGGCGGCGTCGACGAACGCGCGGAAGGCCTTGCCCGTCTCGTCGTCGTGATTGCGAAGCCCCACCAAGGTGTGCGCGATGATGTTGATGCCGAGTCGTTCCGGATCGAGGATGGCGACGATGTCGCGAACGTAGCCATCGGACCGAAGACGTTGCAGGCGGCGGGCACACTGGGTGGGAGACAGGTGCACGATTTCAGACAGTTCCGCCTGAGTCATATCGCCTTTTGTCTGGATGGCGGCGAGAAGACGCAGGTCGAACACATCCAACTCTTCCAAGGCGGCAACTCCGAAAGCGACGACGCAAGAAACATGCGTAAGCGGGCGGCATAATGCTGAAAATCTTCGCAGCGAGCAATTGCCTTTCAGGAAATCGCAGAGAAATTTCCACCGAACCCCGTTAAGGTGGATCTATTCACCGCCATCCGGATACGCCGCACATGTTTGACACCCTTCCCGAACAGCCCGCCGACGCTCTGCTCGCCCTCATCGGCCTCTACCGTGCCGATCCTCGTCCTCAGAAGCTCGACCTCGGCGTCGGGGTCTATCGCGACGACAATGGCGTGACGCCGATCATGGCGGCCGTGAAGGCGGCCGAGAAGGTTCTTCTCGAAACGCGAACCACCAAGGCTTATCTCGGGCCGGAAGGCGACCCGGTCTACACCGATCTCCTGAAGCCGATCGTCTTCGGCAAGGATCCAGGCGGTCGCATCGCCGGGATCCAGACCCCGGGCGGCACCGGCGCCGTGCGGCTTGCCGCAGACCTCGTGGCGTTGGCGCGCCCCGATGCGAAGATCCTCTATGGTGCGCCGACATGGCCCAACCATCTGCAGATTCTGAATGCCACCCGTCTCAAGGCGGTGCCGCATCCCTATTTCGACGTGAAGACGCAGACGGTGAACGTGGCCTCGCTGGTGGCGGCGATCGAAGGCGCATCGGCCGGCGATATCGTTCTGCTGCATGGTTGTTGCCATAATCCCACGGGCGGCGAGCTGGAGCCGGAAGACTGGCGGACGGTGCTGAAGGCGCTCCAGGAGACCGGCGTCGTGCCGCTGCTCGACTTCGCCTACCACGGGCTTGGCAAGGGACTCGAAGGCGATGCCTATGGCGTGCGCCTTCTGACGGACAGCCTCGACGAGGTCATGGTCGCCTACTCTTGCGACAAGAATTTCGGCCTCTATCGCGAACGCGTCGGCGCCCTCTACGTCAAGGCGCGCGACGAAAAGGCGGCTTCCGTGGTGATATCCAACCTCGCGGCCTTCAGCCGGGTGTCCTGGTCGATGCCGCCGGACCACGGTGCCGCCATCGTGCGGACCATTCTCGAGGATCCCGAGCTCACGCGCGTCTGGCGCGAGGAAATCGATCGCATGGGCACCCGCGTTCGCGGCGTGCGCTCGGCACTGGCGGCAGCCGGCCCAGGTCTCAAGGCCCACGAAACGCAAACCGGCATGTTCTCGACGCTGGCGCTCAGCCCGGAACAGGTGCTCGCCCTCCGAAAGGACCACGCCGTCTACATGGCGGGTTCGGGCCGTATCAATGTCGCCGGTCTCCATGTCCGCGACATTCCGGCATTCGTGACGGCGCTGAAGGCCGTCGGATACCCCGTCGACTGACCAAAAGACTCTTTCGGGAGGAAGATCATGCTGCAAGTCCGTGACGCCGTCTCCGGCGGTCGCGCGATTGTCGACGCGCTTATCGCAAACGGCGTCGACACCGTGTTTGGCCTGCCGGGCGCACAGACCTACCCGTTTTTCGATGCGCTTGCGCTCTCCACGGATCGCATCCGCACCTATAGCGCCCGTCATGAGCAGGCCTCGGGCTACATGGCCTTCGGCTATGCCCGATCCACCGGCCGGCCGGGCGTGTTTTCCGTCGTTCCCGGGCCGGGCGTTCTGAACGCCGGCGCAGCGCTGATTACGGCCCTAGGCTGTTGCGCGCCCGTCCTCTTGATCACCGGCAACGTTCCGTCGACCTTCGAGGGGAGGGGACGCGGGCATCTTCACGAGACTCCCGACCAGCTCGGCCTGCTGCGGCGCATGACCAAATGGTCGGCTCGCATCGAGCGGGTTGAGGACGCTCCCGCCCTCGTCAACCAGGCATTCCGAGAGATGCTGACCGGCAGGCCCGGTCCGGTAGCTCTGGAGATGGCGTGGGATACCATGGCTGCAACGGCCGTGGCGGAGCCTCTCGGCGCCGCCACACTGCCCCCTCCGACGGAACCCGAGGCGGCCGCGATCGAAGCGGCGGCGAGGCTGCTCGTTGCGGCTAGACGGCCGATGATCATGACCGGCAGCGGCGCTCAGCACGCCGCGGAGGAGGTGAGGGCGCTCGCCGCCCTCCTCGACGCGCCAGTCACGGCTCTGCGCGGCGGTCGGGGCATCGTGTCCGAAAGCGAGACGCTCGGTCTGTCGTCGGCCGTCGCGCATCGCCTTTATCGGGATACGGATGTCGTATTGGGCGTTGGTACGCGGCTCGAACTGCCGACCATGCGCTGGGCCGGCATGATGGCTTACCATGACCGTCTGCCGGGAGGCCGGAAGCTCGTCCGCATCGATATCGACCCTGAGGAAATGGTTCGCCTCAAGGCCGATGCGCCGATCGTCGCCGATGCGAAGGTTGGCGCCCGGGCGCTGATCGAGGCACTCCGGCGCCTCACGGCGGACGGGCCCAAACGTGACGGCGGAGCCATTGGCGACGAAATCCGCGCCGCCAAGGCGGCCGTTGAGTCTGAGATCGCCAAGGTTCAGCCAGAGGTGGACTATCTCAGGGCAATCCGTGCGGCCTTGCCGGACGACGGTTTCTTCCTGACCGAGCTTTGTCAGGCGGGTTTTGCTTCCTATTTCGCCTGGGATGCCCGGCAGCCTCGAACCTACGTCAGCGAAGGCTATCAGGGCACGCTCGGCTATGGTTTCCCAACGGCGCTCGGCGTCAAGGTCGCTAACCCGGACCGCAAGGTCGTGGCTGTCTGCGGGGACGGCGGCTTCATGTTCGGCGTTCAGGAACTGGCCACCGCGGTCCAGGAGGGCATAGGCGTGGTGGTGGTGGTGTTCGACAACGGCGCCTATGGCAACGTTCGCCGGGACCAGAGAACCCGCTTCGAAGGGCGCTTCATCGCTTCGGAGCTCCGCAACCCGGACTTCCTCAAGCTTGCCAATGCCTTCGGCGTCGAGGCGCACACTGTGAGGTCGCCCGCCGAACTGGCCGCCGTTCTGCCGGCGGCACTCGCCGCCGAGCAGACCGTGATCGTTCATGTCGCTGTACCACCTGACAGCGAGGCGTCGCCTTGGCCGTTCATCCATCCCGCGCCGTAAAAGGCGCTGTGGTCGCCATGTTGACCTGCCGTTAACACCTCCCTGGTTTAGTGGCCGCCGTCCTCGAGACAAGGCGGCCGCTTCCAGCGGCGATGACGTTGCACATCGTTAAAAATTTAGCGATGGCAAGAACACTCCCTTCAGGTCCTTCGCGTACACTTCCTTCGATGATCCGGATCATCCGCTATCCGGCGCGAAAGGACAGATCATGGATATCGGGAGCGTAAAACCGGTGCTTACCGGTGTGACCTCGCCGGTGCCGAAAACGCCGACCGAGCAGACCCAGTCGACGAAAACCGACCTGAGTGCCGAGAAGGCCGTCAAGGTTGCCGAGAAGACCGACGGGAACGCCGTCGAAACGGCAACGGACAAGGCAAAGGGGCAAGGCTCGGGATCGACATCCAACTCGCTGACCAAGGCCAATACCGTGAAGGCGAGCCCGCTCGATCAGGTCTCGGGCCTTGAGGTGTTCATGTCGGATCGAACCAAGGCGTCGGACCAATCGGCCGACTCGCCCGGCAACGCGGCCGTTGTGCAGAACACCCAGGAGTTCGCCATGCGCATGCAGGCGATGATCGAGGCCTGGGAAGGTACCGGTGGCAGCGCTCGCAGCTCGGCTCTGGATCGCAGGCTCTGATCTTTCAGTCTTCAATGCACAATCGGCGCCCGAAAAGGGCGCCGATTGCTTTTGTGCGGGTAGGGGAGCCTCGGCTCGGCTTGTTCGCCGAACCGAGGTTCGACACGCCGATCGTCAGGGCGTCGTAGCCGGAGGCGTCGCGGGAGCCGCAGGCGTGTCCGGCGTGGCCGGTGCCGGGGTGGCCGGCGCGGCAGGAGCCGGGGCTGCCGGTGCGGCGGGAGCTGCCGGGGTCTCGGGCGTGGCAGGCGTCGCAGGCGCAGGCTCGGACGGGGTAGCGGGCGCTGTCGACGTTGCCGGCGGCGGCGGCGTGGTCGTGCGGGTGTTGCCCGAGAAGTAGACAATGGCGCCGATCACCACGATGACCGCAATGACGACCCAAATGATTGAAGATCTCTTCATAGGGTGTTCTCCTATCGCTTGCTGAATTCTGAAAGCACCGAAGAACAAGAGTCCGCCAGCGCCGCATACAACAAACGAAGATTGCGCGTTATGGTTCCGCCCAGACAAAAAGGGCGCGGACCGCTATTGCACGGGAGGTGCCGGCATCGCAGGTATTCTCTGCCGGACCCGCTCGCGATGGGCCGAGTACAGGCCCGAGCCGGCAATCAATGCCGACCCTAACAATGTATAATAGCTCGGGAAATCGCCAAAGAACAGATAGGAGAGAAGACCGGCCGAAACCAACTGTACGTAGGTAATCGGCGCAAGCAGCGACAGCGGGGCCAGTTTCAACCCCGAAATGAAAAGCACGTGCGCCAGCGTAAAACTCAGCGAGCCACCGATTCCATAGGCGAGCTCCCGACCGGTCGGAATGTGGAATACCGGCAGGACGAGAAGCGTCGATATGCCGAGGCCGATCATGCCGGTCCACATGAAGGTGACCTCTGTCGGCTCGTTTTTCATAAGGCGCGTGAAGAGCGCTCCCAGGGCCCAGGCCGTCGCCGATCCCAGCGGGAACAGGGCTGCCAGCTGGAAACTGTCGGTACCGGGCCGAACGATCAGCAAAACGCCGGCAAACCCGACAGCCGCCGCCAACCAACGGCGGATCCCGACCGTTTCACCGAGAACGAAGACGGACAGCACCATCACGATGATCGGCGATATGAAGTGGATTGCCGTGTTGGACGGCACGTCGAGGTAGGCCAGCCCCAGAATGAAGAAGCTGGTCGAGGCGACGGCGGCAAGGCCACGGCCTATCTGCAGGCGATAGCTGGCCGGTCGGAACACCGACAGCCCCTTGGAGGAAAGGGCCCAGGGAAGCGCCACAAGGAAAAACACGAAATAGCGGAACCAGGTAGCAAGCTGTGCTGGCGCCGTTTCCTTCATCAGCTTCGCACCGACGTCGCCTCCGGCAAAGAAGACCGTCGAGCCGACGACCAGCAGGATGGCAAGCAAGGTGCGCTCCGAGTTCCGGGGCAGCAGCGACGGCGCCTCTCCGGACGCTTCGGGAAGGGTTGGCATTTGCGGCTCCGGGGCTCCGGCCGATGATTCCACCGGATCGGTCACCCCTTTGGCGGGACGAGAAAGGCGAAGCGGCAAGGGATAGAACTTGTCGACAATTGAGCGGTTTGTGCAAGGAGTCGTTCATAGGCGCAAGCGAATTTCCCCTTTACATAGAGCATTGTCGCACAACGGATGCGATTTTTTGTACATATCCACGTGTCGCCACTGATGGCCGGTTTTCCCGCACGTCGTAAAGCTTGTCACCGATGACAATTCGATGAGGGCGGGCAATGGTCCGTGAGGAAACTAAAGAGACGGCCGCATCGCCCCGCGCGGTTGCCGTTCCGTCGCTGCGAAAAGCGATCCTGATTCTCGATCTGATCGGACGTCGTGGCAGGCTGACATTCTCAACGATCCAGAAGACGCTCGACCTTCCCAAGAGCACGACGCATCAACTCTTGAAGGCGCTGGCGGATATCAGCGCCGTTCAGGTCCATGCTGACGGTCGCTTCGTGCTGGGGCCGAAGATCTGCGAACTCGGAGTTCTCGGCATTCGTCAGAGAACGATCGACAACCTGTCGCTCAAGTATTTGGAATCTCTGGCCGTTCAGTCCGGCTTTCCCAGCGAGATCGCCACTTTCGAAGGACGGAACGCCGTGGTCCTCGCCAGCGCCCGGCCCGGCGACGATGCGCGAAGCACGGGTTGCGAAGGGCGGCGTTGGCCGCTGAACCGGGCTGCGACGGGAAAGGCGCTGCTGGCCTTCCTCGATGAGGCGGACAGGAAGCGGCTGCTCGCCGACCTCGACTGGACCAAGACGACGCCGCGATCCATTGGGTCGCCGGACGCCATGCGGCGCGAACTCGATCTCGTTCGCCAGCGCGGCTGGGCCCTTGATGAGCGCGAAGCGGTTGACGATACATCCTGCATCGCCGCGCCGGTGTTCGATCGGCGCAACCGCGTGGTGGCTGCCATCGCCACCGTCTGTCAGGCGGACCTGATCAGGCCGGAACGCTACGAGGCGCTGGCGGAGATGGTGCGCACAACGGCCAGTGCCGTGTCGCAGGCAGTTCAGGAGGCTTGAGTTCAGCCGCGTTCGGCGATGCGAGCGCGCACCCAGGCATGGATTTCCGCGTCCACGAAGGCGATGCGGCTTTCGCCGAGACGAACCGGCTTCGGAAAGGTGCCGGCGGCCATCATTCGCTTGATCGACGATACCGAAAGCGTGGTCATGGCCGATGCCTGATTCATCGACAGGAGTGTCGGTGTCGCCGACGTCGCCGGCTTGGCTTTCCGACCGGAGACCATAGCCGGCTCGCTGTCGGCCGGCGTGGGAGCAAACGCGGCTTCCGTGGTCGCCTGCAGGGCGTGAACAGGGTTTCCCGTGGCAATGGTATGGGCCGGTTCGGGCTTGCGCAGCACAGATGTCAGCTTCTCCAGAGTGTCGAGCGCCTTCTTCAAGCCTGGATTATCATCGAGCGGAGCGGCTCCGCTGGCGATCTGCCCCATAATTCTGCCCCCAAACCCCAATGTCGCAACGGCGGCCCAAGCCGTTTTCGTCAGCCTTGACAGTAGTATAAACCGAGATTGGTTCACAGGAGGTTGCCGGCCGGCCACCTCCGTGCCTGTCGCCTTGCGGGGGGATCGGCTACCGATTGAAGTAGGGGGCGAGGTTCGTTCGCACTCGCTCGAGCGGGGTGCTGCCGGACAGGTCGGGTGCGAAGGTCTCGCCCGTGATCGCCTCGAATGCGTCGATATAGACCTTCGACGTCTCGGCAATCAGGCTTTCCGGAATCTCGGGGATCGGGTCCTTGTAGGGATCGCAACGCGCGCCGACCCAGGCGCGGATGAAGTCCTTGTCGAAGCTTTTCGGACGCCGTCCAGCGGCGAAATCCTCGGCGTAGGAGGCGGCGATCCAGTAGCGACTCGAGTCGGGGGTATGGATTTCGTCGGCGAGCACGATGGTGCCGTTGCCGTCGAGGCCGAACTCATACTTGGTATCGGCCAGGATCAGACCATGCGCGGCGGCAATCTCGGCGCCACGCGCATAAAGCTTCAGCGCATAGTCGGATACGGTGGCCCATTGCTCCGGCGTCAGCAGCTTCTTCGCCACAATCTCTTCGCCGCTCAGCGGTTCGTCGTGCCCCCCGTCGAAGGCCTTGCTGGTCGGCGTCAGGATCGGGGAGGGGAGTTTCTCGTTGTCGTGGAGGCCGTCGGGCAGCGTCAGTCCGTACATGTGCCGCTCGCCGGCCCGATATTTCGTCAACACCGAGGTGCTGGTGGTGCCGGCCAGATAGCCGCGCACGATCACCTCGACCGGCAGAATGTCCAGCCGTTTGCCGATCACCACATTGGGGTCGGGATAGGCCATGACGTGATTGGGGCAAATGTCGCCCGTCGCATCGAACCAGAAGCGTGCCGTTTGGGTCAGCACCTGCCCCTTGAAGGGGATCGCCGCCAACACGCGATCGAAGGCGCTGATGCGGTCCGTGGCGATGATGACGCGGCTGCCGTCCGGCAAATCGTAATTCTCGCGGACCTTGCCCTTGTAGTAATTGGGCAGCTCGGGAATGAAGGCTTCGGAAAGAACGCGGTCGAGGGCCATCGGTGCCTCCTTGACGGACTGGGCCGCGGAGCGGCTGCCTGTTGGCCGCTCAATAGAACATCGCGACGGAAACTTTAAGCCGAACTTGCGCGCCCGAGCTCGCAAGGCATAGTTTGATTCGATTCATACGCTAAGTCATCCGGGAGAGAGATCTTGAGTCGCATTCGCGTCGCCGTGGACATGGACGAGGTCATAGCCGACACCTATGGCGCCATGCTGGATTGGCTGGTTGGCCAGCATGGAGCGCAGTGGAGTTCCACCTCGCTGCAAGGCCGGCAGATCTTCGATGTGCTCACCCCGGAGATTGCCGAAACGCTCCGGGAGGCCATGCACGACGGCGCCTTCTTTGCCGACCTGCCGGTCATCGAGGGCAGTCAATCGGCACTTGCGGCCATCGCGTCTCGTTGTGAGCTGTTCATCACGTCGGCAGCCATGGAGTTCCCCAACTCTCTTGGGCCGAAATTTCTTTGGCTGCAGCGGCATTTCCCCTTCGTCGACCCGCTCAATATCGTGTTCTGCGGCGATAAGAGCATCATCGCCGCCGATTGCCTGATCGACGATAACGCGCGCCATTTTCAGCGGTTCGGCGGGCAGGGGATCGTCTTCTCGTCACCTCACAACGCGAACGTCACGGGTTATCCGCGCATTCGCCATTGGAGCGAAGCCATGGGCGTTCTGGCAGAGGTTTTCCCAGAGCTGCTATGAAAGGCATGCCTCATTCCTGCGACGGAGCACCGTAGACGCCGCCCTCCGCCTGCCACGCGGAGATGGCCTTGCTCGGTACGAGCAACTGCACGACGTTGAGCGTCAGGTTGTCGCGGATCATCACGCCCGTGAACAGCTCGGCCGCCAGCGCAAGCGCAACGCTGGCGCGGACGGGCAGACGGGCCGCCATCCAGAACCCGACCAGCATCGCCAAGGTGTCGGACAAGGAGTTCAGGATGCTGTCGCCGGAATAGCCCTGCGCCAAGGCCTGTTCGCGATAGCGTTCAATCACCGGCGGCGAGTTCTCGACGAGTTCCCAGGCGATCTCTATGCCCAGCGCCAGGGCCAATGCGAGGACCGGAGACCAATGCCCTCGGAGCACCAGACGCCCCAGCGCGAAGAAGAGCATGCCGTGGATGACGTGCGAAGGAGTGTACCAGTCGGTGATCTGCTGCGAGTTTTCCGGGCTAAGAACGGTGCCGGCCCAAAGACGTACGGTGCCGCAGGCACAGATAGGCGGCTGCCCCATGACATAGAGAACAGCTGCCTGGGTAACGAGGGCGGCAGCGACAGTGAAGATAGCATACCTGATGGTCGGCGCCATGAACGTCTCCGGATCCAAGCCCCGGCGTCTCCAGGCACAAGACCGGGAGTTGCGCGGCGTGTTGTCTTGCATATCTCAAGAAAATCAAATAATCTATTGAAATAACATCACTATTACCGAGCGCCTGCATGCCCGCTAACGAGATTCTCGTCCGCCCGCTGTCAGTTGAAGATGCAGCCGACTTCAATCATGCGGTCGGTGTTGTGGCGCGCGAGCGTCGTTATCTGCGCTTTACCGACGCACCTCCGATGGAAAGTACCGTCGAGTTTCTCGAAAAGAGCCTCGGCGCCGGAAATCCGCATCTCGCGGCCGTTTCGGCTGGAAAGCTCGTCGGTTGGTGCGATGTCTGTCGCCACTCGTTCGAGATCGAGGCCCATGTCGGTACGCTGGGCATCGGGCTTCTGCCGGAGTTTCGCGGCAAAGGCATTGGCAAGGCGTTGCTCGACATGACCATCGCCGCCGCCGAACGACTGGATTTCCTCCGGATCGAGCTTACGGCGTTCTCGGACAATCTCCGAGCGATCGCGCTTTATGAGACGCGCGGGTTCGTTCACGAGGGTGTCTTGCGCGCGGCGGCGCGTTTCGGCGGCGAGTATCGCGACATCGTACAGATGGCGAGGCTTGACCTGGAACTCCTGAAAGGAGACCGGCACATAGCCTGAGGCCGCAGATCGTACGATGCCAAGGCGGATTTGCCAGCACATTTAGGTTCCATAATATCTATTATGCGAATCGCTGATCTAGGTTCGAGACTCAATCAGATCCACCAGATGACGATTGCTGCCAGGTAGCAAGCTGAAGCGAAGTTGGCTGCGAGTTTGTCGTATCTGGTTGCGATGCGCCGCCAGTCCTTGAGGCGACAGAAG
>Ga0206117_100108_pt1 | contig 141792 bp, 136 predicted proteins | sample 3A5Ametagenome_FD_177997 | JGI IMG/M metagenome (GOLD analysis project Ga0206117, IMG submission 177997) | Enriched microbial communities from leaf-cutter ant dump, University of Wisconsin, Madison, United States - 3A5A | ecosystem: Environmental > Terrestrial > Nest > Insects nest > Nest dump...
TCGCAGAGTGCAGCTGTCGCCGACGCATTGTTCGCATCATCCATGATGCTCACCCCTCGCTTCGCTCGGGGCCAGCCTCGCGGCTGTCCCGATTCGCTCCGGGCGAATCGGTCGACCACTCTGCCACCTCTCCGCATATCTGCCGGCGTCGCAGAGTGCAGCTGTCGCCGGCGCATTGTTCGCCCCGGCTCGCGCCAAGGGCCGCGCATGATACGTGTCTGTCGGAGCTCAGACAACCGCCGCGTTCACAGCTCCCGCGCGACGCGGAATCCCACGCGCGCGCTGCGCGTGTCGGCGGGCGCGGACAGGCGGAATGCGGAACGTACCTGCAGCGGATCGCTGCCCCACGAGCCGCCGCGCACGACGCGGCGTTCGCAGCCCGGGTTGACCCAGGCCGAACTGTCGCGCGGGGCTCGCGTGTAGTTGTCGTGCCAGCAGTCCTCGACCCATTCGGAGACGTTGCCCACCATGTCGTACAGGCCGAAGGCGTCGGGCGGATAGCTGCGCACGGGCGCCGGCCCCCAGAAGCCGTCGCTGTAGTGCGGGAAGAAATTCGACCAGCCGCGCTTGCTCGGCGAGCGGTCGCCCTCGCCGGTCAGGTTGGCGACAACCTTGTCGGGATTGCCGTCGCCCCACGGATAGCGCGTCGTCGAGCCGGCGCGCTCGGCGTATTCGAATTCCGCCTCGCTGGGCAGGCGATAGCGCTTGCCGGTGCGCTCGGACAGCCACTTGAGGTACGCGCTGGCATCGTTCCACGAGACATTCACGACCGGTAGGCCGTCCGCCGCCTTGCTGCCATCGTAGGCGTTGCGCCAGCTCATGCCGCGGCGATCGGAGATGCGCCCCGAACTCTCGTCGTAGACCGCCGACGCGCCGAGGCGCTCGGCATCGCTGACGTAGCGCGACGCGGCGACGAAGTCGCGGAACTGGCCGACGGTGACTTCGGTCTGGCCGATCGCGAAACCGCTCTGGATGCGCACGCGGCGCTGCGGCTCCTCGCTGTCCTGATGGCCTTCCTCGTCGGCGGCCGAGCCCATGACGAATTCGCCGGTGGGCACGACGACGACCGGCGGCGCGCTGCCGGTGACGTCGAGGAAACGGTCGCGCAACACCTGCCCCGGCGCGTAGCTCGCGTACAGGCGCGCGTTGCGCAGGCGTTGCGCGAATTCGTCGAGTCCGGCCAGGTCGGGACTGATCGCCTGAGCCTTTTTCGCGAGGTTTTCGGCGAGGTCGGCATTGCCCGCGTCGAGCGCCGAGCGCGCCTGCGCGAGCACGCTCTCCGCGCGCTGGCGGCGCAGGTCGTCGATGCGCGTGTGCGTCTCGAGCATCGCCTGCGAACCGGGCCGGATCGCCGACGCCGCCGCGAGCGTGGCGTCGGCGCCGGCGAAATCGTCCTGCGCGGCCTGGGCCAGCGCGCGGTCGAGTTGCGGGCGTTCGATCGAGGCAAGGCCCGCGTCGGCGAGATGGTTGCCGGGATCGAGCTTGAGCACCTCGCGATAGACGGCGAGCGCACTGTCGTCGCCGTCCGTCGCCTTGCCCTGCTTCATCAGCCCGGCGGCGCGGGTCAGCATCGGCAGGATCTGGTGCAGCAGCTTGACGCGCTCGCGCACCGCATTGATTTCCTCTTCGGAATGCGGCAAGTCGGCGTAGGCGGTGAGGAAACGCTGCGCGCTGTCCTCGTCGCCGCGTTCGACGGCCGCGAGCGTCCAGTCGCGCACTGCGCCGCCGATGCGTTCGAGCGCGGTCTGCGCCTCAACGTTCGAAGGCGCGGCGGCGAGCACCTGCTTGTACAGCGCGATCGCCTCTTTCGGTTCGAGCAGCGCGCCGGCGCCTTCGGCGGCACGCGCCTTCTTGAGCAACGCGGCGACTTCCTTCGTCGTCGGCGCGGGCGGGCCCATGCGGATCGCGTCGGCTTCCGAGGTTCCCACGTCCGGCTCGGCGCTGGCCGTCGATGCCGGCTTGCCGTTGTCCGCGCCGCCGACGGCCGACCACGGCGTCGCCCGGTTCGCATTGGGAGTGGGCGCGGTGGTCGTGACCTGCGATTGCACGCCCTGCGGCTGCAGGTGCAGCAGGCCCGGGAAAAACCGGTACGCAAGCGCGAAGGCGAGCACCGCGATGCCGGCGGCGCCGCCCCAGGCGTGTTGCTTGCGTGAAACTTCCGTACCGGGCATCGTGCGGTGATTATCGGCGCTCGCGGCGGACGATTGAAGCCGCCCGCGCCATTCCGTCACGAAGGAATTCATCTTGGCCGACTGGATCGCGCGCAGCGAGGCGCTGCGCGAGTTGCTCGAAGACGCGCCCGCAACACTCGGGCTCGACACCGAATTCATGCGCGTGAACACGTTCCTGCCGCGCCTGGCGCTGGTGCAGGCCGAAGTCGGCGGCCGCATCGCGCTGGTCGATCCGACCGCCGACGTCGACCCCGCGCCGCTCGCGCGCGTGCTCGGCGATCCGGCGCGCACGATCGTCATGCACAGTGCCAGCGAAGACCTCGAAGCCCTCGCCACCTGGTCGTGCTCGATCGCCCGCCTGTTCGACACGCAGATCGCGGCCAGCTTCGCCGGCCTCGGCGCGGGACTCGGCTACCAGAAGCTCGTCGCCGAAATCGCCGGCGTCGACCTGCCCAAGGCGGAGACGCGCTCGGACTGGCTGCAACGCCCGCTCACCGCGCTGCAGCTCGACTACGCCGCGCAGGACGTCGTGCACCTGCCGCGCCTGCACGCTGAATTGGCCGGTCGCGTCGAGGCGCGCGGTTACGCCGCATGGCTCGCCGCCGACTGCGCGCGCCTGCTCGAACGCGCGCGCCAGCGCGAAGCCGATCCGCAGCCGCAACTCGGCCTGCGCGGCGCCGCCGACTGGCCGCCGGAAACACAGGCGCTGCTGCGCCGCATGCTGCGCTGGCGCGACACGACCGCGCGCGCGATCGACCGCCCGCGCAGCTGGATCCTCGACGATGCGCACGCGCTCGAACTCGCCGCGCGCAAACCCGCCGGCGCCGACGAACTCGCGCAGCGCACGCGCGGCCTGCGCGCCTTGCGCAGCGCGCAGCGCAGCGAACTGCTCGCGCTGCTGCATGCGCCGGTCGAGGCATCCGACCTCGACGAGCTCACGCCGATCCCGCACGCGCCCGATTCGCGCGAGAAGAAGACCATCGCCGCGATGAAGGACGTCGTCGCCGAACGCGCCCGCGCGCTCGACCTGCCCGACGGTCTGCTCTGCGCGCGCCGCCATCTCGAAGCGCTGCTGGCGACGAAGAGATGGCCCGCCGCCCTCGACGGCTGGCGCGCGGAAGTCCTGCGCGACGCGCTGCTCGCCAAACTGCCATGACCGCCCGCGGCGCCGCTTGACAGCCCCCCGCCCGTGACCGGCACACTCGGCGCCATGACCGCACGCAACGCCCGCCACGATTCGCACGACGCCTCGAACGTCGCGACGACGCGCGGCACGACGACGTGGACGACGACGTCCACGCCGAAGGGGCGCGTGCGAGCCAGACGATCCTGACCGATCGATTGCGCAAACCACGGCCCCGCCCCGCAAGGGAACGGGCCGCGCCAGTGCCCGTCCCGGCGAGCCGGGGTCTCCCGACGGAGACTCGCGATGCCCGCACTGCTTGCCACACCCGAACCGGCCCCACCGGAAAACGCACCGATCGCCGCGCACAAGTTCGGCGGATCGAGCCTCGTCGACGCCGCATGCTTCCGCCGCGTCGCCGCCATCGTCCGCGCGCAAGGCGACACGCGCACGCTCGTCGTCGTCTCGGCAATGCGCGGCACGACCGACGCGCTGATCGCGCTGGCCGACGCGGCCGCTCACGGCGCACCGGACTGGCCGGACGCGCTCGCCGCGCTGCGTGCACGCCATCTCGACTGCGCCGCCGACCTGCTCGGCGAGCAAGCCGCAACGACGTCCGCCTGGCTCGACGCGCAATTCGCGGCGCTGCGTGAACTGCTCGCCGCGCTCGCCGTGCTGCACGCGCCGAACCGCGAAGCCGCCGAACGCGTGCAAGGCCTTGGCGAAGTCTGGTCGGCGCGCCTGCTCGCCGACTTCCTCGCCGCGCAAGGCGTCGCGACCGCCTGCCTCGACGCGCGCGAGGTGCTCGTCGTCGCCCACGGCGAACTCGGCGCGATCGTCGACTGGGACGAAAGCCAGCGCCGCTTCGACGCGTTCCGCGCGAAACATGCGCAGCCGTGCTGCGTCGCCACCGGCTTCGTCGCGCGCACCGCCGAGGGCCGCGCCACCGTGCTCGGCCGCAACGGCAGCGATCTTTCCGCGTCGATCTTCGCCGCGCTCGCGGGCGCGCGCGAACTGACCTTGTGGGGCGACACCGACGGCGTGCTGTCGGCCGATCCGCGTCTCGTGCCCGAGGCCGTGCCGCTGCCGTCGCTGAGCTACGACGAAGCCTGCGAGCTCGCGTATTTCGGCGCGAAAGTCATCCATCCGCAAACGCTCGCGCCGGCGATCGCGCGCGACTTGCCGGTGCGCATCCGCAACACCTTCGCGCCGGAGCATCCGGGCACGGCGATCGGCGTGCGCACCGCGACCGCGTCGACCACGGTCAAGGGCCTGTCGGCCGTGCGCGACCTCGCCGTGCTCACGCTCGAAGGCGCCGGCATGATCGGCGTGCCGGGCACCGCCGAGCGCGCGTTCGGCGCATTGCACGCAGCCGGCGTTTCGGTGGTGATGATCTCGCAGGGCTCGTCCGAGCATTCGATCTGCTGCGTCGTGCGCGAAGCCGACGCCGCGCGCGCACGCAATGCGCTCGAGCGCGCGTTCGCCGCCGAGCTTGCGCGTGGCGCGATCGCGCGCGTCGGCGTCGATGCCGGCGTCAGCGTGCTCGCCGCGGTCGGCGATGGCATGGCCGGCCAGCCCGGCGTCGCCGCGCGGCTGTTCGGCGCGCTCGCGCGCAGCGGCGTCAACATCCGCGCGATCGCGCAGGGGGCGTCGGAGCGCAACATCTCGGTCGCCGTCGCCAGCGTCGACGCGCCACGCGCGCTGCGCGCCGCGCACGCGGCGTTCTGGCTGTCGCCGCAGACGATCTCGATCGGCCTAGTCGGTCCGGGCAAGGTCGGCGCGGCATTGCTCGCGCAGGTCGACGCCGCGCGCGAACGCCTGCTGCGCGAACACCGGCTCGACCTGCGCGTGCGCGCGGTGGCGACGAGCCGGCGCGCGTGGCTCGGCGAAGCGGCGCAATCGTCAAACTGGCAAGAATTCGCGCAGGACGGCGGCGACCTCGACGCCTTCACCCGCCACGTCCACGCCGAACACCTGCCACACGCGCTGATCGTCGATTGCAGCGCGAGCGACGCCGTCGCCGACCGCTACGCCGACTGGCTCGCGGCGGGCGTCCACGTCGTCACGCCGAACAAGCAGGCCGGCGCCGGCTCGCGCGAACGCTGGCGACGCATCCGCACGGCGGCGGCGGGCGGCACGCGCTTTCGCTACGAGGCGACCGTCGGCGCCGGCCTGCCGGTGATCTCCACGCTGCGCGACCTCATCGACACCGGTGACGAATTGATCGCCGTCGAAGGCATCCTTTCCGGCACGCTGGCGTGGCTGTTCAACCGCTACGACGGCAGTGCGCCGTTTTCCGCGCTGGTGCGCGAGGCGCACGCGCTTGGCTACACCGAGCCCGATCCGCGCGACGACCTTTCCGGGACCGACGTCGCGCGCAAGCTCGTCATCCTCGCGCGCGAGGCCGGCGTCGATCTCGATCTCGCCGACGTCGAGGTCGAAAGCCTCGTTCCGCCTGCGTTGCGCGCGACGAGCGCCGACGAATTCATGCAACGGCTCGGCGATCTCGACGCCGCGATCGCGCAGCGCCACGCGCGGGCGCAGCGCAACGGGAACGTGCTGCGCCACGTCGCGCGACTCGACCGCGACGGCCGCGCGCGCGTTGGCCTGACCGAACTGCCGCGCGAGCACGCCTTCGCGCACCTGCGCCTGACCGACAACATCGTGCAGTTCACGACGCGCCGCTACGCGCACAATCCGCTCGTCGTGCAAGGCCCGGGCGCCGGGCCGGAAGTCACCGCCGCGGGCGTGTTCGCGGACCTGCTGAGGATCGCCGGATGAAGACCATCACCGCCTTCGCGCCCGCCAGCATCGGCAACGTCGCGGTCGGCTTCGACATCCTCGGCCACACCGTCGCCGGACCGGGCGATCGCGTTGGCGTGCGCCGCATCGACGAGCGCGTCGTGCGCATCGCCGCGATCCGCGGCGCGGCAATCGAATTGCCGCGCGAAGCCGAGCGCAATACCGCCGGCGCCGCGCTGCTCGCGTTGCGCGCGGCGCTGGAGCTTCCATTCGGCTTCGAGATCGAGATCGACAAGGGCATCGCCTTCGGTTCCGGCATGGGCGGCTCGGCCGCGTCGGCGGTCGCCGCGCTCGTCGCCGCGAACGCGTTGCTCGACGCGCCGCTCGAACGCGCGGCGCTGTATCCGTTCGCGCTCGCCGGCGAGGCCGTCGCCAGCGGCGGACGCCACGGCGACAACGTCGGACCGATGCTGCTCGGCGGCCTCGTCCTCGCCACCGCGGACCGGCTCGTGCCGATTCCCGTTCCGCGCGCGCTGCATTGCGCGCTCGTGCATCCGCAGGCCATGCTGGAAACCAAGCGCGCGCGCGCCGCGCTCGCCGGCAGCTACGCGCTGCACGAATTCGTCGCGCAGAGCGCCAACCTCGCGCTCGTGCTCGCCGGCTGTCACGCAGGCGATTTCGGATTGATCCGCACCGGACTCGCCGACGTGCTCGTCGAACCGCGCCGCGCGCCACTCATCGACGGCTTCGCCGCGGTCAAGGCGGCCGCGCTCGACGCGGGCGCGCTCGGCGCAAGCATTTCCGGTGCCGGACCGAGCGTGTTCGCATGGTGCGATGGCGCGGACGCAGCGACCACCTGCTCGCAGGCGATGCGCGACGCGTTCGCGCGCGCGGGCGTCGCCAGCGAATCATGGACGTCGCCCGTCGCCGGGCCGGCTGCGGAGGTCGTCGCATGAACTACGTGAGCACGCGCGGGCAGTCGCCCGCGGTCGGCATCGACACGGCGCTCGCCGCGGGACTCGCACCCGATGGCGGCCTCTACGTGCCGGCGACGCTGCCGCGCTTTTCGATCGACGACTTCGACGGCTGCGACACGCTGCCCGCGATCGCGGCGCGCTTGCTGCGGCCGTTCTTCGCCGGCAGCACGCTCGAATCCGCGCTGGTCGAACTGTGCGAAGAAGCGTTCGATTTCCCCGCGCCGCTGCGCTCACTCGACGCGCACACGTCGATGCTCGAGCTGTTCCACGGCCCGACCGCCGCGTTCAAGGATTTCGCCGCGCGCTTCCTCGCCGGGAGCCTCGCCCGCCTGCGTGCGCCCGGCGCGCCGGAAGCAACCGTGCTCGTCGCGACGTCCGGCGACACCGGCGCCGCGGTCGCCGCCGCGTTCCATCGCCGCCCCGGTTTCCGCGTCGTCGTGCTCTATCCCGATGGTCGCGTCTCGCCGCGCCAGGCGCACCAGCTCGGCGCGTTCGGCGACAACGTGCATGCGTTGCGCGTCGCCGGTTCGTTCGACGATTGCCAGGCACTGGTCAAGCGCGCGCTCGGCGACGAGGCGCTCAAGCGCAACCGGCCGCTGACCTCGGCGAACAGCATCAGCCTTGGCCGCTGGCTGCCACAGATGGGGTACTACGTGGCGGCATCGCTCGCGCACTGGCGCGCGCGCGGCGAGGCGCCCGGCTTCGTCGTGCCGACCGGCAACCTCGGCAACGCGCTCGCCGCCATCCTCGCGAAAACCTGCGGACTGCCGATCGGCGACATCGTGCTGGCGACGAATGCGAACCGCGTGCTCGCCGACGTCCTCGCCGGTCGCGGCTACGCGCCGCGCGCGAGCGTGGCCACGCTCGCCAACGCGATGGACGTCGGCAGCCCGAGCAATTTCGAGCGCCTGCGCTGGCTGTATCCGCGCGATGCCGACCTGCCCGCTTGGCTGTCCGCCGATGCCGTCGGGGATGCCGACATCGCGGCCACGATCCGCTCCGCGTGGCGTGAATACGGCATCGCCGTCTGCCCGCACACCGCGACCGCGCTGTGCGTGCTGCGTCGCCTGCGCGAAAGCGGCGATACGCGCGACCTCGCGATCGTGGCGACCGCGCACCCGGCCAAGTTCGAAAGCATCGTCGAGCCGCTGGTCGACGCGAAGGTCGACGTGCCGCCCGCGCTCGCCGCACTGCTTGCCCGCCCGGCGCGCGCCGAACCGCTGGCTGCCGACTACGCCGCGCTGCGCGCCCGCCTGCTCGCCGCCGACGCGTAGCCCGTCGGGCTTGGCGGCGCGCCGGCCGCACGCTATGATGCGCGCCCTTTCGCGATTCCCTGGCGCGAAAACGCTTCACGGGGCCATAGCTCAGCTGGGAGAGCGCGTCGTTCGCAATGACGAGGTCGGGAGTTCGATCCTCCCTGGCTCCACCAACGCAAGACCCGCGACGCCGGCCCCGTGCCGGCGTCGCGCGTTTGCGTCCACCTTCGTCGCCTTGCGCCAACGCTGGGGCGGCTGCATCATCGGCCGATTGCCCACCAGTGCCTTGCGCATGATCGAATTCGGACACAGCACCCACGTCGGCCTGCGCCGCGAGCACAACGAAGACACCTACCATGCCGACGCGGCGCTCGGGCTGTGGCTCGTCGCCGACGGCATGGGCGGGCACGAGCACGGCGAGGTCGCCAGCGCGCTTGCGCGCGACACGTTGATCCGAGAAGTCGGCAAGGGCACCGAACTGGTGCGCGCGATCCAGCTCGCCGACGAGGAAATCATCCGCCATTCGACGCGGCGTTCCGAAACGCTGCCGATGGGCACGACGATCGCGGCGCTGCGCCTGGGCAAGGACGACACCTACGAAGTGTCATGGGTTGGCGACAGCCGCATCTATGTCTGGGACGGTGCCCTGCGTCAGCTGTCGCAGGACCACTCCTACGTGCAGGAACTCGTCGACCAGGGCGCGATCACCAGCGAGCAGGCGCGCAGCCATCCGCACCGCAACGTGGTCACGCAGGCGCTCGGCGTCACCGACCCGCAGTCGCTGCGCGTGGAAAACGTGCGCGGCGAATTCAAGCCGGGCATGCAACTGCTCCTGTGCAGCGACGGCCTCACCGAGGACGTCAAGGACGACGCCATCGCGGCGATCCTCGCGCGCAGCGACCTCGGCGCGCAGGAGTGCGTCGACCACCTGATCCTCGCCGCGCTCGACGGCGGCGGTTCGGACAACGTCACCGTCATCCTCGTCCGCAAGACTTGAGGATCGCGCGCCGCGTCAGGCGCGCTTCCAGACGCACTGGCCTTTCGACGCGGCGTCGATCGCGGCGAGTCGCGCGTCGTGCAAGGCGATTTCCTCCGCGCTCGCGCGCAACACGAACGGACGCACCGTCACGCGCAATTCCACGCCGGCGCGCGCCGTCGCCTGCGCCGCTTCTTCCGCGAAACCGAGTGCGCCCTGCCCCGACGTCAACGCGAGATAGACGTCGGCGAGCAGGTTCGCGTCCAGCAGCGCGCCGTGCAGCTCGCGGTGGCTGTTGTCCACTTCAAGGCGCTTGCACAGTGCGTCCAGGCTGTTGCGCTGGCCCGGGAATTTCTCGCGCGCGAGCACCAGCGTGTCGAGGATCCGCGCGCGTTCGGCCAGCTTCGGCTCGCCCAGGCCCGCGCGCGCGAGTTCGGCGTCGAGGAAGGCGACGTCGAAGCTCGCGTTGTGCGCGATCAACTCGGCGCCTTCGACGAAATCGAGGAATTCGCGCGCGACTTGGGCGAATTTCGGCTTGCCGCGCAGGAAATCCTCGGTCAGGCCGGTGACGGCGCGCGCGCCCTCGTCGATGTCGCGTTCGGGGTCGAGATAGGTATGGAATTCGCGTCCGGTGCGGCGGCGCTGGACGAGCTCGATGCAGCCGATCTCGATGACGCGATGGCCGCGCTGCACTTCCAGTCCGGTCGTTTCGGTGTCAAGGATGACTTGCCTCACGCGATGCTTCCTTGTTTCGAGTATGCGATCGCCGCGTCGCGCGCGAGCACGTCGACGCGTTCGTTCTCGGCGTGGCCGGCGTGGCCCTTCACCCAATGCCAGCGTACCTCGTGCGCAGCGATTGCCGCAGACAGGCGTTCCCACAAATCCTGATTCTTGACCGGCTTCCTGTCGCTGGTGCGCCAGCCGTTCGCACGCCAGCGCGCCATCCACTCCTCGACGCCGCGTTTGACGTATTGCGAATCGGTGGTCAGCGCCACCGCGCAGGGCCGCTTGAGCGCTTCGAGGCCGGCAATCGCGGCCATGAGTTCCATGCGGTTGTTCGTCGTCCTCACCTCGCCGCCGCTGAGTTCACGCTCGCGCGTTCCCATGCGCAGCAACGCACCCCACCCGCCCGGCCCCGGGTTGCCGAGGCAGGCGCCGTCGGTGAACAGCTCGACGGCATCGCGCTTGCCGCTCATGCGCAACTGCGCCGGCTCGGCGCAGCGAGCGAAGGCCGCGCCGACACGCGCTGGCGCTGGCGGCGCAGCGGCAACGGCGTCAACACCGCGCGACGCTTGTCCGCAGTCATCGACCAAGCGGCGCGCAGCGGCGCGATCGCGCCGTCGACTTCGCCCTGCGAGGGCCAGCACGAACCGAACAATCGCACCGCACCGGCCGCGAGGCCGCCCGCGGCGAGACGGCGCCGCAACGCGTCCGGCCCCATCGCGGCGGGCACCGGCAGGCCGCCGCGCGCACGCCAGTGCAGCCACATGAGCCACGGGCTCCATGGATTGAAACCGAACCAGAGCAGCACGCCGCCCGGCGCGAGCACGCGCGTCAGTTCGCCGACGAATTGTGGCGCCGCGGGCAGCGCATCGCCCGCGTGCTGCGCGACGACGAGCTGGAACGCGCCATCCTCGAACGGCAATGCGTCCGCCGCGCCATCGACGTCGCCGCGCAATGCGCCCGCGTCCGCATGCAGGCGCAGCGCACGCAGGTGACGCGTGTCGACCTCCATCTGCCGATGCGCCGCACAAGCCTGCACGACGAGCGCCGCGCCGGCCGGCCGCGCCGCCGCGAACGTCGGCACACGCGCGAGTTCGCCACGCAGCAGCGCGGTCGGTTCGGGCAACGCGAACAGGTTGTCGGGACCGGTGATCACAAGGCGCGACTCGTGGACGTCATCACGAAGTGTAGCGCGAGCGCCGGCGCACCAACGCGCACTTAACGACCGCGGCGCGCGCGATGCCTATAGTCCGGCGGCGATGAACCTGCTCGCCGTACCCGCGCTCTCCGACAATTGCATCTGGCTGCTCGCCGGCAACGACGGCAATGCGGTCTGCGTCGATCCCGGCGAAGCGGCGCCAGCGCGCGCAGCGCTCGCGCGCACGGGCTGGCACCTGCGCGCGATCCTGCTCACGCACCATCATCCCGACCACATCGGCGGCGCGGCAGAACTTGCCGACGCGACCGGCGCGACCATCTACGCGCCACGCGACGAGCGCATCGCGCACGCAGACATGCGCGTCGACGACGGCGATCGCATCGAACCGGCCGGCACGGCGATGGCGTTCGACGTCATTGCCGTGCCCGGGCACACGCTGAGCCACGTCGCCTATTTCGGCATGGGCGCGCTGTTCAGCGGCGACACGCTGTTCAGCGTCGGCTGCGGGCGGCTCTTCGAAGGCACGCCCGCGCAGATGCTTGATTCGCTCGACCGTCTCGCCGCGCTGCCCGGTGAAACGCGCGTGTGCTGCGGCCACGAATACACGCTCGCCAACTGCGCGTTTGCGCGCAGCATCGATCCGGGCAACGCCGCGCTCGCCGCGCGCGAGACGCAGGCGCGCGACCTGCGCGCACGCGGCGAACCGACGCTGCCGTCGACGCTGGCCAGCGAGCGTGCCTGCAATCCGTTCCTGCGCGTCAATGCGCCCGCACTCGTCGCCGCCATCGGCGGCGACTCGCGCGTCGAGCGCTTCGCCGAACTGCGCCGGCGCAAGGACGACTTCAGGGCGCCAGCCGCATGACGGGCGCGTCGCACCACATGCGCGGCCGCATCGCCGCGACGTTCGCGCTGGCGCTCGCCGCCTGCGCGCCTGCGCCGCAGCGCCCCGCGTCCGTACCGCCGTCGCCGGCGCCGCCACCCGTTCCGGTGCTGCCCGCGAAGAACGAGCCGCCGGCGCCAATCGCGAAAACGCCCGAATCGCCATGGCCGCGTTTGCGCGCGCGGTTCGCCATGCAGCGCTGCGACTACCGGCCGCAGGTGCAACACTGGGTGCGTGCGTACACGCAATCGCCCCGCCACCTTTTTGCCAGGTGGAAAGCTGCATTGCCGTTCATCGAACTCGTCGCGGACGAGATCGAAGCACGCAACCTGCCTGGCGAGCTGGCGATGCTGCCGTTCGTGGAAAGCGACTATCGCCCGATCGCAGCGCGCGGCGACCGGCCTGCCGGCATGTGGCAACTCGCGCCCGACACGGCGCGCGCGCAGCGCCTCCTTGTCGACGAGGACTACGACGGCCGCCTCGACGCGCTCGCCTCGACGCAGGCCGCGCTCGACCTCATCGGCAGCTACTACAAGGAATTCGCCGACTGGCGCCTGGCCGACTTCGCCTACAACGCCGGCGAATTCCGCGCGAAGAAGCTGCTCGGCGAGCGTGATGCGCGCACGCTCTCCGCCGACGAACTCGGCAAGCTCCCCTTCAACAAGATCACGCACGATCATCTCGACCGCATGCTCGCGCTCGCCTGCATCGTCGAAGATCCCGCGCGCTACGGCGTGAAACTGCCGGAGGGCGATGCGGACGCGCATCTCGTCGATGTCGATCTTGTGGCCGGCATGGACTTGCGCGTCGCCGCGCGGCTCGCCGGCCTTTCGATCGGCGACATGCGTCGGTGGAACGCGGGCCATCGCCACAACCGCATGAACGAGCGCGCGCCGCATCGACTGCTGCTCCCGGAAAGTCGCGTCGAACGCTTTCGCGTGGCGTCGGCGGCGATTCCGGTCGCGTTCTGGAACGACTGGCATGAAGAGCGGGCCGGCCGCACCGGCGCGCTCGACGGCTGGGCGGCGGTGTCCGGCATCCCCGTCGATGCGCTCGCCGCTGCCAATGCAATGTCATCCGGCGAGAGCGTTTCGCGCAGCGCCACATTGCTGCTGCCCGGCAGCGAGCCGCGCCGCCCCGCGCGCAGCGACGTCGCCACGCGCGGCAAGCCGCGCACGCACGTCATCGCCGCCGGCGACACGCTGTCGGGCATCGCGCATCGCTACGACGTTCCGCTCAAGCGCCTGCGCGCGCTCAACCCGCAGGCGCGCGGCACGCTGCGCGTCGGCAGCCGGCTGTTGATCGACGCCGATGCGAGCTGACCGCACCATGCGTTTCCTGTTCGCTTCACTGCTGTTTTTCGCTGTCGGAAGCCACGCAGCCGAGGCTTACCACATGGACGGGCTGACGCTGCTGCAACCCGAATCGACCTTGCGCGAACGCGTGACCGGCGGCGCACCCGCGATGCAGGCCTACATCGAAGCGATCAACGCCGCCGCGACGCGCATCGTCGCCGACGGTGACACGCAGCGGCCGAGCGCCGGCTTCATCGTGCTCGCCATACGTTCCGGTGGACGCTCGAAAGTCTGGCTCGACTTCTGGCCGTTGCTGCCGTCAAAAACCGAAGCAAGCCTGCTGCCCGCGCTCGAAAAAGTCGCGCCGCTCGATGTACGCGACGGCCTCGTCGTGTTCGCCATCGATGCGAGCCTGTGGGGCGCAGCGCCCACGCGCGAAAAAGCGCCGCGGCCGAACGAGTGGACGCGCATCACACGCGAGCGCGGCGCAGCGACGGATGCGGAGACGATCGTCGATGCGTTGTGGGCGGACCGACGCGCGAGCAGATCATCGAATCGATAGATGTCGACACTGCCCGTGCACCGTCATGCCCGCGCAAGCGGGCATCCAAGGCTGTCCCGTCGAATGGATGTCCGTTTGCGCGAGCGCGCGATGGCAGATCAAGACGGGCCGCTCGATACGCTTATGAAGCGGATGTCCTTGCTGCCAGCCATTCGCACATCGCCTTCACGTCGCCGTCCATCGCGCGGTCGCGCGCCATGAAGGCAACGCGCTCGCGGACCTGCGCGTGCGCGTCGCGCACGGCGGCGCCGGCGTGGAAATCGGCGGCCTGCGCGAGCGATTGTGCGAGCATCTGCACTTCCTGTTCGAACTGCGCGCGCGACGGATGCGCCGTGTCGGGCGCGTTGGCGATCTTCGCGGCGAGTGCGCGCCAGTCTCCGCGCTCGGCGAGGCGGCGCGCGGCGTTGAGCATGTCCTGGCGATAGTCGAGCGCCTGCGCGGCGGTGTACAGCTCGAGCGCGAGGACATGGGCGAGATCGTCGGTCATGTCGAGCACGTGACGCGCCTCGTTCGCGCCCATCGAGACGTGGTCCTCGGCGTTCGCGCTGGTCGGCACCGAGTAGACGCTGGCCGGATGCGCGCGCGTGGCGAGGTCGTTGACGATCGCGGCGGCCGTGTACTGCACGATCATGAAGCCCGAGTCGGTCGCGTCCTCGTTGCCGATCAGGAATGCAGGCAGGCCGTCGTTGGTCGCCGGATCGACGAGCTTGTTGAGGCGGCGCTCGGAGATCGAAGCGAGCACGGGAATCGCGGCTTTCGCGTAGCTCATCGCGAGCGCGAGCGGCATGCCGTGGAAATGTCCCGCAGAGATGACCTGTTCCTCGATCGCCTGCGCGTCCGGCGCGTCGGGGAAGATCAGCGGATTGTCGGTGACCGCGTTGAGTTCGATGTCGACGATGCGACACGCCTGCTCGTAAGCGTCACGTACCGCCCCGTGCACCTGCGGCATGCAGCGCAGGCAGTAGGCGTCCTGCGGCTGGTGCTTCTTGCCGCCCTTGAACGGCAGGAAGCGCGAATAGAATGCCTCGCGCCCGTGGCGCTGCGACGGCGGCACCCAGTCCCAGGCGATGTCGAAACCGAGTTTCTGGTCTTCCGCATCGCTCCACGCCTCCGCCGACCACGTGCGGAATCTCGGCACGAGATGGTAGGCGATGTCGACGAGCGTCGAGCCGTCGACGAGTTCGCGCACGTGCGCCGCGGTGGCGACCTGGCCCGGATGCGGACGCAGCGCGTGGACTTCCTCGCGCAATGCGCCGCTGCGGCCGGCGAACGCATCGAGCGTCATCGCCGCGGCGAGGTCGGCGGTGTCGAGCAGTTCGCCGAGACGCTGCAGCGCGAGCGCCGCGGTCGCCAGCATCTGCGTCGTGCCGTTGTTGAGCGCGAGACCTTCCTTGAACGAAAGCTTGATCGGCGCGAGTCCCGCGCGCTCGAGCGCCTGCGCGCCGGGCATGCGTTCGCCGTCGAAAAACGCCTCGCCGCCGCCGAGCAGCACGATCGCCAGATGCGACAGCGGCGCGAGATCGCCGCTCGCGCCGACCGAACCCTTTTTCGGAATCACCGGGATCACGCCGCGGTTGAGCAATTCTGCGAGCGCTTGCAGCGTCGAGACGCGGATGCCGGAGTGCCCGCGCATGAGCGTGTTGATGCGGATCGCGAGCATCGCGCGCACGACATCCGCATCGAACGGTTCGCCGACGCAGACCGCATGCGTGATGACGAGGTTGTGCTGGAGTTCTTCGAGCAGCGTTTCGCTGCGCCTGCTTTCATCGAGCGCGTGCGGGTTGCCGCCCGGCAACTCGTCGCGCACGCGATGCGCGCCGAGCAGCTTGTCGGCATTGCTGCCGAAGCCCGTGGTGACGCCGTAGATCGGCTCGCCGCAGCGCACTTTCTCGGCGAGGAAATCCGCCGCGCGCTGCACGCGCGAAAGTTGCTTCGCGTCGAGTTCCACGCGCACGCCGCCGCGTGCGACTGCGGCGACCTGGTCGCGGGTGAGGCTGTTGCCGTCGAGGAGGATTGCGTGGGTCATGCCGGAGTCACTCGCCGTTGCCGCGCGGCATCACCGCCGCCTGCTCGATTTCCACGCGCAGCGTCTGCGCCAGTTCCGCGCGCGGCACTTCGAACTGGTCCTGCTTGCGCAGGTCCTTGACCGTGACCGTGCCCTTGGCAATTTCGTCGGAACCGAGCACGAGCACGAAGCGGATGCCGGCGCGATCGGCATATTTGAACTGCTTCGCCAATTTGCCCGGCTCGACGACGGCTTCGGTGTTGATGCCGGCGCCGCGCAGTTCCGTCGCGAGTTCGAGGTAGCGCGGCAGTTCGGCTTCGTCCATCTGCGCGACGAGCGCCTGCACCGTGCTTCGCCCGCCCTTGAGCAGGCCCGCTTCGCGCAATTGCCAGTACAGGCGCGTGGCGCCGATCGAGATGCCGACGCCGGGCAACTTCGACTTCGTGTAGTGGCTGGCGAGGTTTTCATAGCGGCCGCCCGAGCAGATCGAGCCGATTTCCGGGTGCTCGTTGAGCGTCGTCTCATAGACGGTGCCGGTGTAGTAGTCGAGGCCGCGCGCGATCGACAGGTTCAGCGCGAAATGCGATTCGGGCACACCGAAGGCCTTGATGAGATTGAGCACTTCGACGAGCTCCGCGCGGCCCTGTTCGAGCGACTCGCTGCCGGCGCCGAGCGAATCGAGCTTGGCGAGCGCATCGGCTAGCGAGGTCGAGCGGAATGCGACGAAGTCGAGCAGTTTGGCGACCGCGTCCGCGGACAGGCCAAAACCTTCGCCGGTCAACGTCGCGCGCACCGCGTCGACGCCGCGCTTGTCGAGCTTGTCGACTTCGCGCAGCACCGCGCCCTGCCGCTCCGCGTCGACCAGGCCAAGCCCTTCGAGGAAGCCGCGCATGAGCTTGCGGTTGTTGATCTGGATCGTGAACGGGCCAATGGCAAGGTCTCGGAACACGTTGTAGATGACCGCGGGTAGTTCGGCGTCGTAGCGCACCGACAGCGAATCCTTGCCGATCACGTCGATGTCGCACTGGTAGAACTCGCGGAAACGCCCGCGCTGCGCGCGCTCGCCGCGGTAGACGCGCTGCATCTGGTAGCGGCGGAAAGGAAACACGAGATCGTGTTCGTGCTCGGCGACGTAACGCGCGAGCGGCACGGTAAGGTCGAAGCGCAAAGCGAGTTCAGGCACCTCGCCCTCCTTCGCCGCCGCGAGCGCACCCGTCGACTGCACGAAATAGACCTGCCGCTCGGTCTCGCCGCCTTCCTTGGTCAGCAGCACGCTCGAAAACTCCATGACCGGCGTCTCGACCGCGAGGAAACCGAAGCGCTCGTAGTTGCGGCGGATCGTGTCGAGCATCGACTGGAACGCGACCTGGTCGAGCGGCAACAGCTCGAGCACGCCGGGCATGGTGCGGGCTTGGGTGACGGCCATGGGTGTCCTTGCGCGACCGGTGCGGCGGGTGCCTGCGCGCGCCGGAAAAATGGGCCGCAAAGATTAGCAGATGGCATCGGTTGCACGGCCCGCGCGCTCCCCGCTAGAATGCGCGCCCCGCCAAGGCGGGCCCGGATCGGGGTGTAGCTCAGCCTGGTAGAGCGCTACCTTCGGGAGGTAGAAGTCGCAAGTTCGAATCCTGTCACCCCGACCAATAAATTCAGGTGTTTACGAGAAACCCGCCCAGCGCGGGTTTCTTTTTGTCCTGCAACCATCCTGCAAAATACGAGCTTCCATAGTGTTCGGAGTCGATCGGCGAGGTCGCGGAGGGTCGATGCGTAGGCGATGGCTTGATCGGGGTCCTCGCCGGGTTGCGGGCCGCGCTTGGATGAGCGCCAAGCCAAGCGGCGAAGACCGTGGAGCAAGAGGGGCGGACGGTCGAAGAGGCGGCAGCGCTAGTGACGTTCGATATGGCGAAGGCTCCGGAGTCGTCCTTGTCGATAGCTAGCGGTAGAGGCATGGCGTGTTTGGTATCTGTCGTACGAAATCTCCTACGCCCCGCGCCGCCCTTTTCCTACATCTCTAAGCGCGCATCCGCGCTATCCTCACCGAGCCGCACAGGGGCGGCGTGAAGGGGAGCAACATGAAGATTCTTGCGCTGACAGCGCTATCGGCTGCAATCGCGTGCTTTCAGGCTGCGTCTGCTGCGGATGAATCGTCCGCGCGTGACGACGCGCCAAAGCAAGTAATTTCGATCGACGACAAGCAATGGGGTGAAACGCGCTGCGACTTGTTGGCGCAGGAAAACCGCGAGCCGTGCATGGCTGCACATGCGCGGCTGGGCATCGTTCCAGACAGAACGCTGGCCTCGGTGACGGCGTCTGCCGCCGCGTCCCCCGTGCCCGCTGGCGGGCAATCCACGGACATCCCCGAGATTGCACTCGCAAAGAAGATTCTGGCCGACAACGTGAAAGACCCGACAAGCGTCCTTTTCAAGGACGTGGTCTACCTCAAGGAAAAGCTGGCCGTCTGCGGAAGTTTCAACGCGAAGAACAGCTATGGCGCGTACGCCGGTTACGAAACCTTTGTTGTAGGCCCGAGAGGCGAAGTTCATACCTTTAACGACAGCACGACATGCCCCGGGCCAGATCAGATGGCTTGCTTGAGGCGCAAAGTCGCGGACATCCAGGCGATCAAGGAGAACTGCTCTCCCCCTGCGCCAAAGCTTCCCGATGATCCGAAAGAGCTGCGCGCCCGCGTCGACGAGCTTGGTGAAGAAGACGGCGCAATGTCCTGGGTGCTACAGGAAGACGCGATGACTTGGCTCGAGCGCAATCAGGCGTCGACAGATGCTGACGTTGTGAAGGCAATGGTCGATCTCTGCGACTTGATGAGCAATCGAGGTTCGAAAATTTACACGGCGAGATTGGCGGTAATTGAGAAAAGTGCCGCGAACAAGAAAGTTCGGTCTGAGTGCGAAGACGCGCGCGAAGAAGTCGAGAACATGTACTGAGAGTGCAACTCGGCTTGCGTGGAGAGAGCGCCATGGCCAAAGTAGCAGCATTTGTCGCCACGCTTGTCATGTCGGCTGCCGTCGTGCCGCCCGCCGTAGGGGCGCAAGACATCAAGTCGCAGTGTCGAAAAGAAGCAACCATGCAGGGCATGGATAGCATTGGCGTCAGCGTCTACACAAAGGCGTGCGTAGAGAAACGAGGCGCACATCCTAGCGTGGACACTTCCACCTACGGGCCGCCGCGCGCGGCCGTCGAAACCGAATTAACTTTGATTCGAGATGACCTGCAGTTGACGCTTAAAGATGCGGAATCAGCGCGTTTCAACAACGTACGAATTCGCGATTCTAAAGACGGAACTTCCGTCTTCTGCGGGTTTGTGAACTCAAAAAATTCGTACGGTGCTTACTCTGGATTTCAGCCCATCCAAGGATCAATTGTCGTCATAGACGCTAAGAAGATCCCAGTTGCTGTCATGGTAGACGCGACCTTGGCTCGGGTCCTTTGTATGCAATACGACATGGCATTGCCATAGTCGAAAACACGCAATTCGCGCAACGACGTCATGACTCGCCTAGCTTGCGGGTGCTGCGCAGATCGACACCGTTCGCAACTGCATGGCCGGGCGAGGCTATCGCGTTCTTCAGTGAAGATGACGTGACTTGCGCTTGAATGAAAAGCAGCCGCGAAAGCGGCAGGTGCATACCCAAGGTGAAGGTCCGGTAACATTCCCACCGCATTCCACTCGCGTCACTGTCGTGCTGCGGCATACGCAGTCGGCTACGTTGGCGCCCCCTCTCGCCGGACTCGCCATGCGTTTCATTCGCCCATCCTGGTCGATGCATCGATCGCGTGCCGACGCATGGCTTTGCGGCCTGCTGTTGACCGCGGCCCTCGCCGGTTGCGCGACGACGCCGCGCACGCCACCCTCGCGCACGCCCGAGCAGACGCGCGCGCAGCTGCTGAAGCTGTTGCCCGCGTCGGTACGCGACCGTGACGGCTGGGCTGGCGACATGACGGCCGCGTTCGCGGCGTTGCGGCTGGACCCGACCGATTCGCACCTGTGCGCGGCACTCGCGGTGACCGAACAGGAGTCGAACTTCACGGCCGATCCTGCGGTGCCGAACCTCGGCGCGACCGCGCGGGCGGAGATCGACCGGCGCGCCCGCGCCCACCACATTCCCGGCTTCGTCGTTTCCGCGGCGCTCGCGCTCAAATCCGGCGACGGGCGCAGCTACAACGCCCGCATCGCAGCCGTGCGCACGGAACGCGAACTCAGCCTCGTCTTCGAGGACCTCATCGGCCGCGTGCCGCTCGGACGTCAGTTGTTCGCCGACGACAATCCGATCCGCACCGGTGGTCCGATGCAGGTCAGCGTGTCCTTTGCCGAGGAGCATGCACGCGAGCACGAATATCCCTACCCGGTCGACGGCTCGATCCGCCACGAGGTATTCACGCGACGTGGCGGCGTCTATTTCGGCATCGCGCACCTGCTCGGCTATCCGGTGTCCTACGACCGCATGCTGTATCGCTTCGGCGACTACAACGCCGGCTTCTACGCGAGCCGCAACGCCGCTTTCCAGAACGCGGTTGCGATCGCATCGGGCATTCCGCTCGCGCTCGACGGCGACCTCGTCGACTATTCCGGCCACGCCGGCAAGACCGCCCTCGCCGCGCGCACGCTGGCGCCGCGCCTGCGCATGGGCGAACGCCAGGTCGACAAGGCACTCGCACAGGGCGAGACGTTCGACTTCGAGAAATCGCCGCTGTACGCGCGCGTCTACACGCTCGCCGAGAGCGCCGCGCACAAGCCGCTGCCGCGCGCGACGCTGCCGCGCATCGAGCTGCAAAGCCCCAAGATCACGCGCAAGCTGACCACGCAATGGTTCGCCGAGCGCGTGCAGCAGCGCTACCAGTCCTGCCTCGGTCGCGCGCGGCGCTGAGCAGCGCGGCTACCTCGCGCGAATCGCGACAGCTGGCGGATTCTTCAGCGCGATCGTGGACGCGACAGCTTCTTCTCGAACCAGTGATCGGCGTAGGGGTTGTCGTTGTACGGCGCGATCTCGCGATAGCCGTTGCGTGCATACAGGGCCTGCGCCTCGGCGAGCGAACGGTTCGTGTCCAGACGCAGCGTCGTCAGGCCCATGCCGGCGGCATGCGCTTCGAGCGCTTCGAGCAGGCGCTGCCCGACGCCGAGACCGCGCGCGCCTGCATTCACCCACATCCGCTTGATCTCGCCGCGGCGTCGCGCGAGCGTCTTCACCGCGCCGCAGCCGATGGCGGCGCCGTCGAGCCGGGCGACGAGGAAAACGCCGTGCGGTGGCGACAATTCGTCCGGGTCGGCGGACACGCTGCGCGCCGGGTCGAAACCGGATTCGAAGCGCTCGTCGAGCTCGCGCAAGTAGGCGTCGATGCACGCGCGCGCCTCCGCGCCATGCGGGTCGGCCGGTTCGACGACGATGGCCGCCGCGCGCATGAAGCGTTCGACTTCGGCCATCGCACCCAGCAGCCGCTGTCGCTGCGATTCGCCCAGCGGCATGAGCAGCGAACGCGCGAAGTCCTGCGAGCGACGGTCGAGGACTTTCCATTCGGCGAGCCCCTTGCGCGTGAGCGTCGCGCGGCGCACGCGCGCATCGCCGGCGGCGCGGCGGGAGGCGACGAACCCCGCGGCTTCGAGCGAGCGCAACAAACGGCTGAGATAGCCGGAGTCGAGCGACAGGGCGGCGCGCAGATCGCGCAAGTCGGCGCCTTCCTCTCCGATCTCGAACAGCAGGCGCGACTCGGCAAGCGGCCGGCCGCGACCGAGGTAGTCGTCATCGAGCGCGCCGATGCGTTGCGTCACCGCGCGGTTGAACGCCCTCACCTGCCGTATTTGCTCTGCGTCCATTACCTGACTTTAGTCAGAGACATGGCCGGTCGTCAAACGCGCCTCGTACCGTCGGAGATCGACCATCGCGGACTGCCCGTCGGACATCCCCTGCGGGATACTGTCCGTCCTGCAGAAAGCCGCCACCGATGACGCCCCGTCTCCCCGATCGCCTGAATGTCCCGTCGCGCGACCTGCTGCTGCGCGCATTGCGTGAAGCCGTGGTGACGATGCTCGCGGCCCTGTGCGCACTTGCCAGCACACTCGCGATCGCGCACGACACCGGCGCCGCCGTGCTCGCAGTCGTGCTGAGCCTGTCGTTGTCGCGCAGCGAACTCGATCGCGACTGGCGCCATCGCCTTGAAGCGGCGCTCGCGTTGCCGCTCGTCGGCGTCGCCGCGATCGGTGCCGGCTGGCTGCTGCATTACGTGCCCTGGCTGGGCGCGACGGTGTTCGTCGCCGGGATGTTCGTGTCGATCTGGCTGCGCCGTTTCGGCGCGACGGCGCGGCGCATGGGTTCGCTGGTCGCGCTGCCGTTCGTGACCCTGCTCGTCGTGCCGCACGTCGCCGCGGCCAAAGACAGCGCAATTCCGCATGCGCTGCTGCCGATCATCGTCGCCCTGCTCGCGCTGTTCTGGGTCAGCGCGCTGCACGCACTGGCCAGACTCATCGGCTTCCTGCCACGGCAGGTGCCGCGCCCGCATCCCGCCGCTGCCGCGCGCGCCCGCGAGGCGACGATGAAACCGGACGCCGCGACGCGCATGGCGATCCAGATGGCCGCGGCGCTCGCGATCGCATTCGCGGTCGGCTTCGCATTCTTCGGCCAGCGCTGGGCGTGGATCGTGCTGACGGCGTTCATCGTGCTCAGCGGCAATCGCGGCCGCCTCGACGTGGCGTGGAAAAGCGTGCTGCGCATCGGCGGCGCCGCCGCGGGCACCGCGGTCGCGCTCGTCGCGAGCCTGCATGCGGGAGGACACGATGCGGCAACGGCCGCTCTGATCCTCGCCGCCGTGTTCCTCGGCGTCTGGCTGCGCCCGATCGGGTATGGCTGGTGGGCGTTGTTCGTGACGATCGCGCTGGCCCTGCTGCAAGGCTTCGGCGATGGATCGGCAGCGCGCATGTTGTCGCTGCGGCTCGAGGAAATCGTGATCGGCGCAGCCATCGGCGTGGCGACGGCATGGTGGCTTCTGCCCGTGCGCTCGACCGGCGTGCTGCGCCGCCGCATCGCCGATGCGCTCGCCGCGCTCGGCGCGGCGCTCGATCCGTCCAGCGACCCGCGCAACGCACGCGCGTTCTCCGACGCCTGCGCCGCCGTCGAACAGCTTGCGCCCGCGTTCCGCGCGGCTCGCGTATTCACGCGACGCGCCCGCACGACGCCACCCGCGGACTGGATCGACGCGCTCGTCGCCTGCCGCGATCCCGCCGTCGCGCTCATCGAAAGCGGTGCGACGCCCGCGGACGCTCGCCGCGCAGTGGGCGCCGCGCGCAAGGCCTTGCTCGACGTGGACACCTTGCCGGCCGCGTTGGGCGCACTGCACGACACGCTCGTCGAACCCAAGGCGCCCAGGCGGGAAGCCGCAAAACCGCCCGGCAACGCAACCCAAATCGCGCCGCTATGATGCGCGGCATTCCGGCGCCGCCGACTCGCGCCACGATGGCATTCCGCATGTCCCCGCCTCCTCGATGACCGCCCTGACCGATCGCTACGCCGGCCCGCTGCTCACCAGCGACATGCTCGACGCGATGCGCGCCGCGCTTGCTGCCGGCGAGTCTTCGTGGGAGGGCTCGTTCGACCTCGACCGCAGCCGCGAGGCGATCGCGATTTCAGCGAATGACTGGCACTGGCGCGGCGAACAATTCCCGTGGCCTGAGCGCCTGAAGGAACGCACGATCCATTTCTGGGACGGCGAGGCTTTCGTCGCCGCGCAACGCTACGGCACGTCGCTGATCAAGCTCGTGCCGACGCCGTGGGGCGCGCCGACGTTCGAGATCGACGGCATCAAGATGCTGCCGACCGCGCAGACTTCGCCGTACGCGGATGCGCAGCGCAAGGTCGCACTCGTCGCGCCGGGCGGCAAGCGCGTGCTCGACACCTGCGGCGGCCTCGGCTATTTCGCGCGCGCCTGCCTCGAAGACGACGTCGCGAGCGTGCTTTCGTTCGAGAAGAACGCCGACGTGCTCTGGCTGCGCACGCTCAACCCGTGGTCGCCCGATCCCGATGGCGCGGAAGCGAAGGGACGCCTGCGACTCGAGCACGCGGACGTGTCCGCGCGCATTGCCGTGCTGCCCGCCGAATCGTTCGACGCGATCCTGCACGACCCGCCGCGCTTCGGCATCGCCGGCGAGCTCTACGCGCAAACGTTCTACGACGAACTCGCGCGCGTGCTGCGCCCGCGCGGCCGGCTGTTCCACTACGTCGGCACGCCGAACAGCAAGACCAGCGGACGCGACGTGCCCGGCGAAGTCGCGCGGCGGCTCTCGAAATCCGGCTTCGCCGCCGAGCGTATCCTCGATGGCGTGTTCGCGACGAAAGGTCGTCCCCGGCAGCGCCGCTGAAGCGGCGGTACTACGCCCGCCGCGCGAGCACGAGCTCGCCCGCGACTGGAGCGCCCGATTCAATGCGCAAGACCGCTTCTTCGCGGTGAATGCCCACGAAGCCGGCGGCGAGGAGTGCCTCGGCGACACGTTCCGGCGCATGGCGATAGCGCCCGGTTCGCGCCGGCAATTGCGTATCGCCCGTATCGCTGCATTCGATCGAGAACGCGAAGCATCCATCGCTGGTGAGCCGTTCGAACACGGCCGCGAAGATTGGTTGCAGGTCGGCGATGTAGACGAATACGTCGGCCGCAACGATCAAATCCCAGTGCGCAGGGGAGTTGCGCAGAAAGTCGAGCAACTCGGCCGCATGCAGCTCGCGGTAAACGCCCTTTTCCCGCGCGTGCGCGAGCATGCGCTCGGACAGGTCGATGCCGTCGATGCAGCGTCCGGCCGCGGCCAGCTCAACGCCCATGAGCCCGGTGCCGCAACCCAGATCGAGTACGTCGCCGCGGCGCACCGCGCCGTTCGCGTCGATGAAACGGGCGAGCGACTGCGGCGTGGCATAGGCCAGCCGCTCGACGAGCGTGAACTCGAAACGGTCGGCGAAATCGTCGAACAGCCCGCGGATGTAGTCGACTTCGACGTGATCGGGCAACGTTCCCGAAAGCGCAGCCATGAAATGCTTGACGCTGGGATTGTCCGGCTCGCTTTCGGCGGCGCGCGCGAACGCCGCGCGGGCCGCAGCGATGTCGCCCTGCCGCAGTCGCGCTTGACCAAGCCACAGCCAAGTCGGCGCATGCTCCTCGAGTTTTTCCATGCGCTGCACGGCTTCCGCGGTGCGCCCCGCGCGAAGCAGCGCAACCGCGTACGCCAACGCGACATCCGCATCGCCGGGCGCGAGCGCCAGCGCACGCGCCGCGCTGGCCAGCGCGGGTTCGCGCAAGCCAAGCGCAGCCTGCACTGCGCCGAGATCGCGCCAGAGCTCGAGCAGGCCCGGCGCCACGGCGGCGACGCGCTCGAGCGTGGCCAGCGCTTCGCGCAGACGGCCGAGTTTGCGCAGCGCCTTGGCTCGATGCAATTCGAGCGCCGTGTGGGCGGGTGCTGCGCGCAGGCCCTCCTCGAACGCCTGCAAGGCTTCTTGCGCATCGCCGAGTTCGAGGGCGGCCAGGCCGCGCGCATTGCAGGCGCCCGGGTGCCCGGGAACCAACGCGCTTGCCCTGCGCGCGATCTGCAAAGCCTCCTCGCCACGTCCGCTCTTGCGCAATGCAATGGAAAGGTTCACCGCGACGTTCGCGTTTTGCGGCCGCGCCGCGTGCAGCGGCTCAAGGACTTCGATGGCTTCCGCATACCTCGACTGCTGCAACAGCAGCGCCGAGAACGGCAGCGCCACGTCGAAACCTTCCTGCATGCAACGCCGATAGCCCGCTTCGGCTTCGCCGAAACGACCGGCGCGATGCGCGGCGAGAATGGGCTCCAGGCGCCGATCGGTCATGCTGGATGCGCCAGCGAGTAGTCGAGAGCGGCACGCACGGCGGCGACCTGCGCATCGTTGCATTGCCGTGGCGTCGCGCGCGGGCTGTCGGGATAGACCTCGGTCGTCGTCCTGTATTTCGCATCCGTGATGCCCGCGCACAGGCCGAGGTCATGCAGCGGATAGCGGATGACGCCGGGCGCGACGACGGGCGAGCCGATGATCTCGCCGCGCGCATCGGCCGGCGCGATGTGCGTGACCTTTTCGACGGCGTCGATGATCGCCTGCTGGAATGCGGGCTGCGGATGCTCGGCGTCGTCGACGAGATAGAAGCCGTCGGGGATTTCGCCCGGCTCGAACGGCTTGCCGTCGCGCGCGGCGAGCGCGGGACGGAATTCGGATTCGTCGCTGTCGGTGGTTTCGTGCAGGTCGACATGGACGATGAAGCGCTGGCGCAGCGGCGCGACGAGTTTCATCAATGCCGCCGATTCCGGCGCGGGACTGCCTTCGCGGAACGAACGATTCGGATCGATCGTCTGCGGATTCCAACGGTGGATGCGTTCGTACGCCCACGGACTCACGCAAGGCGCGACAAGCACGTTGATGCGTCCCGCATAGCCGGCGAGATGGTGCTGTGCGAATTGCAGCGCGCCATGCACGCCGCTCGTTTCGTAGCCGTGCACGCCGCCGGTGACGAGCGCGCACGGCAGTTCGTCGCGCCAATCTTTGTCGCGGATCGCGAACAGCGGAAACGTTTCCGATCCGTAGTCGAGTTGCCCGTACGGCACGACATCGAAATGCGCGCGCAGTTCGTCGATGACGCGGAGCACGTCATCCGCGCAACTGCGCTGCTTGCGCTGGCGTGCGAGCCATTGTGCCTTCTCGGGCTCGCCCCAAGGCTGGCCGGGCGTGCCAATGGGATAGGTCGTCATCATCGAGGTTCGTTCGTGCCGGAAGAACCGCAAACTCTAGCATCGCGCCGCGATCACGGCGCCAGCAGCGCCTCGCGCAACACGACGGCCTGGTTCTCCGTCGGTGTACGCGCACCGTAGACGAGCGTGACGCGCCGCTGGCCGGCTGCGGCAAGCAGCGCGCGCAGGCGCTCGCGCTGTTCGGGCGCGGCAAGTTCGGCGAGATAACGCTTGCGGAATTCTTGCCAGCGTTCGGGCGCGTGGCCGTACCAGCGGATGAGGTCCGCGCTCGGCGCGACGTCGCGCGCCCACTCATCGAGCTTGAGCACGTCCTTGCTGCGGCCGCGCGGCCAGAAGCGGTCGACGAGCACGCGAAAACCGTCGTGCGACGTCGGATCGTCATAGGCGCGCTGCAGGACGATGTCGCGCGTCACCGCCTTCTTCGTCATGTCGATGCGCCTCGTGTGGGCAAACGCAAAGCCGAGCTTACGCGCTGGCGCAGCACCGGCAACAATTCGCGCTCGAACCACGGATGGCGCTGGAACCACGCGGTGTTGCGTGGCGACGGATGCGGCAGCGGCAGGTAGCGCGGCGCGTAGTCGGCGAATGCGGCGACGGTTTCCGTGAGCGTCGCGCGCCGCACGCTGCCGAGGAAATGCTTCTGCGCGTATTGCCCGATCAGCAGCGTCAATTCGACATCCGGGAGCTGCGCGAGCACGCGATCGAACCACAGCGGCGCACATTCCCTGCGCGGCGGCAGGTCGCCACCCCCGCCGCGACCGGGATAGCAGAAGCCCATCGGCACGATCGCCACGCGTTCGGGATCGTAGAACATGCGGTCGTCGATGCCGAGCCACTCGCGCAGCCGGCGGCCGCTGGCGTCGTCCCACGGCACGCCGCTCGCATGCACCTTTGCGCCCGGCGCCTGGCCGACGATGAGCAATCGCGCCCGTGCGCCGACCTGCACGATTGGCCGCGCACCAAGCGGAAGCTCCGTGGCGCAGGCGGTACACGCGCGAATCCGCGCGAGCAGCGCGCCGAGGCGCTCGGACCTTTCCACCTGTTTTTTCCGCACGGCCATGCGGTGCTACCGCGATTGCTGCTGCTTGAACTGCGTGCGCAATTCGGGCGAGACGACGTCGAGCTGCCGCTTCGTCCGGAACATCGCCGACTCGCCTTCCGCAAGCTGGCAATTGCGCGACAACGTGGTCGCGTCGTCGGCGCGCTGCGCGGTGACATCCTGCACGTTGACGACGACCGCGAGCGTATCGCCCAGCGGCTGCAAGGCGACGCATACCGCGTCGATCATCGCCATCGTGCGATGGCTCTGGCCATCGACCATGACGACGAAATTCTCGCGGTCGATCCAGAACGCGGAGCGCACGCCGGCAATGGCCCTTGCCGCGGCGCGTGCGTTTTCGTGGTCGATCGGGCGGCTCGGATCGGGCGCGGCGCCGGCCTGGCGCAGAAACTGGGTGGCGATGGCAGCCCCTACCTGCCCGAGCGGTTTCAGGCGGCCCGCGCGGTCGGGCGTCGGCGCCGATGTCGGTGCCTGCGCTCGAGTCTGCGACGATGCCGGCGGCGCAATCGGCGTCGATACGCGCTGCGCAACGGACGTCGTCGTCAACGTCGGTTCATTCGACCGAGTAACTGGCGCCGATCCTCCGCGTCGTGCGGCTTGCGCCTGGACCATCGCATCCTGCGCTGGCGCGTCGGGATTCCGGATTTCGCTGCGCTGCGCCGATCTCCTCGGCGCAAGGAACAGGAACGACAGCACGAGCAGCGCGCACGCGGCGACGACGGCGGGAATCCAGCGCATGCGCTCGAGCGGCGCCTCGCGTGTCGTGTTCGGGCGCGCGCGCAATGTGTCATTCCACGTGTCGGTGGGCGGCGGCGCCTCGGGCAATTCGATCCAGCGCCGTACGCCGACGCCATCGACGAGTTGCAGCGTCGGATGCCTGCGTGCGGCCTCGAGCGCGGCGCGCGTGAATTCTCCGCAGGTGACGAGCACTGCGCCGGTAGCGCCTTCGCCAACCATGACGCCGACGAGTTCGTGCACGTCGTTGTGCGGAACCTGGTACGCATTCCAGCGCTTGCATTGCACGAGCACGTATTCGTGGCCGCGCCGCAACTTGAGGTCGATGCCGCCGTCGTACGCACGCCCGGTCGCCGCGGCGCCGACGTGTTCGACGCTCCAGCCTTCACGGCGGTAGTGCTGCGCGAGCAGTCGCTCGAACTCGGTCGGGTCCACGCGTGAGAGCGCGTCGTCCCAGCGCGTGCGGTTGGCCTTCAATGGCATGGGCGCTTCCTCCCTTGCATGACGCTGGCAGGACGCGATCCTTGCCGGCATCGCGTCCCACGTCCAAGCGTCGGCTACTTGCCGCGATTGAAGACCAGCAGCGCCAGCCCCAGCACGGCGCTGATGCCGCCGGCGATGAGATAGGTCATCGTGTTGTCGGTGTAGTGACCGGTGAAGTCGTGGACGACCTTCTCGCCGAAAGCGCCGGTCGCCTGGATGCCGAAAAAGAGCAGCACGGCACCGACGATCAGCAGCACGAAACCGAGTACGTTCTTTGCGTTCATGGCAAACCTCGCTTGGGAATGCCGCAGTCTAGCGTCCGTTGCCGCATCGGCGCATTCCCGCGCCGCGTTGCCTGAACGTGCAGGTTCGGTTGCTATGCTCGACGTCGTGAACGCACCCGATCCCGATCCTCGCCCGCTGCCGCCCGAGCCGCCATTGCCAAGCGACTGCTGCGACAGCGGCTGTGATCGTTGCGTCTACGACATCTACGCCGACGAACTCGACGACTACAGGCAACGCCTCGCGCGCTGGCGCGAGCGCCATCCGGACGCGCCGTGACACACGCTCACGTCGCCGCACACGTCTCGCGGCGCGGCCGCCGCAGCGTCGCCGCTGCCCAGGCGTAGACGAGCGTACCGAGCAACGCGGTCGTCGCGCCGACGTAGCCGGTCGACGTCCAGCCGAAGCCCGCACCGATCGCAAGGCCGCCGAGCCACGGCCCGAGCGCGTTGGCCGCGTTGAACGCGGCATGGTGAGAGGCGGCGGCGAGCGTCTGCGCATCGCCGGCGACGTCCATGAGATGCGTCTGCAGGATCGCGCCGAGTCCGCCCATCATGCCGATCGCGATGGTCGCCGGCAGCAGCGTCCACAGCGAACCGGCCGACGACGGAAACAGCAGCAACACGAACGCCGCGCCGAGCAGGATCACCGGCACCGCGCGGAAGCGAAGGCGATCGAACAGCCAGCCGCCGAACAGGTTGCCGACCACGCCGCCGACGCCGAAACCGACGAGCCCGAGAGGAATCCAGTTCGCCGACACGCGTGTCACGTCGAGCATCGTCGGCGCGATGTAGGCGAACACGCAGAACATGCCGGAAAAACCGATCGCGCCGATCGCGAGCGCCTGCCACACCGGCAAACGGTTGAACGCGCGCAGTTCGTCGAGCACGCGCCTGGGCGCTTCGGCGCGTTCGCGCGGCAGGAACCATGCGATCAGCACGACGGTGAGCAGCGCGACCGCGGCGACGAACGCGAACGCGCTGCGCCAGCCGATGCGTTGCCCGAAAAACGTGGCCAGCGGATTGCCGACGAGGATCGCAAGCGTGAGCCCGAGCATGGTCAGGCTCACCGCCTTGCCACGCTCGTGCGGCCGGCTGATCGACACCGCGGTCAATGCCGACACGCCGAAATACGCGCCGTGCGGCAGTCCCGCGACGAAGCGCGCGACGATCAGGTCGAAGTAGCCTGGCGCGAACGCGCTGGCGAGGTTGCCGATTGCGTAGAACCCCATCAACGCGAGCAGCAGCGAACGCCGCGACAGGCGATTGCCGAGGATCGCCAGCAGCGGCGCGCCGACGACGACGCCGAGCGCGTAGGCGCTGATGATGTGGCCGACCTGCGGCTCGCTGACGCCGAAGCTCTTTACCATCTCGGGCATGAGCCCCATCGCCGAAAATTCGCTGGTGCCGATGGCGAAACCGCCAAGCGTGAGCGCGCCGAGGATCAGCGCGCGATGGCGCGGCGAGATGGCTGCGAAGGCGCCGGCCGGTGCGAAAGTTTCCATCGGAACGATTATGCTGCACGGCAACACCGGCGACCATCGAAGCCGGCATGAAATCTTCTTCATGCCGGTTCGGCCGCGGGTCCGACTTCGCCCTCATCGACCGTCGCCATGACCAACCGCGCCTCCGCCCTGCTCGTCGCCCTCGCCGCGCTTGTGGTGTCGATGATCTCGTACCAGTGCGGTGCGAGCCTCGCCAAGCATCTCTTTCCGGTGGTCGGTGCGGCGGGTGCGACCGCGTACCGGCTCGGCATCAGCGCGATCCTGCTCGTGCTGCTGCGCCGGCCGTGGCGTTCACCGGCGAGCAAGCCGGATCTGCGTGCGTTGTGGGGTTACGGCCTTTCGCTCGGCGCGATGAACCTGTGCTTTTACCTCGCGCTGCGCACGATTCCGCTCGGCATCGCGGTGGCGCTCGAGTTCACGGGGCCGCTTGCGCTCGCACTGTTTCATTCGCGGCGCGTGCTCGACTTCGTCTGGATCGCGCTCGTCGTCGCCGGACTCGCCTTGCTGCTGCCGCTGCGCGGCGCCCACGCGCTCGATCCGCTCGGCGTCTTCTTCGCGCTTGCCGCGGGCGTGGGCTGGGTGCTCTACATCGTGTTCGGCCAGAAGGCCGGTGCGGCCTATGGCGTGAATGCGGTCACGATCGGCACCGCGATCGGCGCGCTCGTGGCCATTCCGGCCGGTATCGCGCAGGCGGGATCGGCGCTGCTCTCGCTCGACCTGCTGCCGTGGGCGATCAGCGTCGCCGTGCTAAGTTCCGCGCTGCCCTATTCGCTCGAGATGCTCGCGCTGACGCGGCTGTCGACGCGCACGTTCAGCACGCTGCTCAGCCTCGAACCCGCGATCGCGGCGCTCGCCGGCGTGGCGCTGCTGGGCGAACATCTCGGCGTGCTGCAATGGCTCGCGATCGGCGCGATCGTGATCGCCGCGGCCGGCACCGCGCTCGGATCGCGCCGGCCGCCGGTGGCCGAGCCATTCGCCAACTGAGCCCGTGATTCCCGCGATTGCAGCGCCCGCAAGCCACACGGGCTTCGCGAAGAAATGATTTCGCCGCCGTGTTCGCGTAAGTTCGGATGACCGAAACGCCGTACCCGCCCGTCCCGCCTTCCCATCAAGGAAAACGCGCCGTGAGTCGAACCGTCCGACACAATCCGCCGTGGACGCTGGCGATGCCGCCGCTCGGCCTCGCGATCCTCGTGCTGTCATGGATCGCGCCCGCGCTGCCCGGGCTCCTGCTGCTGCTCGTCGCGGGTCTCGTCGGCAGCGTGATCGTGTCGGTACATCACGCGGAAGTCATCGCGCATCGCGTCGGCGAACCTTTCGGCACGCTCGTGCTCGCGCTCGCGGTAACGATCATCGAGGTCGCTCTGATCGTGTCGATGATGCTGTCAGCGGGCGAAGATGCGTCCGGCCTCGCGCGCGATACCGTGTTCGCCGCGGTCATGATCATCCTCAACGGCCTCATCGGCGCGAGCCTGCTCGTCGGCGGCCGTCGGCACTACGTGCAGGATTTCAACCTCGACGGCATCAACGCCGCGCTCGGCACGCTCACCGTGATCGTCGCCTTCACGCTGATCGTGCCGAACTATTCGACGAGCGCGCCGGGGCCGGTCTACACGACGAGCCAGCTCGCCTTCGTCGCGGTCGCCACGCTCGTGCTGTTCGGCGCGTTCACGGTGTTCCAGACGATCCGCCATCGCGACTATTTCCTGCCCAAGGGCAGCAGCGCCGATGTCGACGAACACAGCGATCGGCCGACCGGCAGGGAGACGCTGGCGAGCCTCGGCCTGCTGCTCGTCGCGCTCGTCGCCGTCGTGCTCAGCGCGAAAGGCATCTCGCCGACGATCGAATCGCTGATCCACGCCGCGGGCGCGCCGCAGGCGACGGTCGGCATCCTCATCGCCGCGATCGTGCTGCTGCCCGAAAGCGTCGCAGCGGTGCGCGCCGCGCACGCGAACCGCCTGCAGACCAGCCTCAACCTCGCCATCGGTTCGGCGATCGCGAGCATCGGCCTCACCGTGCCCACGGTCGCGCTGCTCGCAATCGTGATGGGCTGGCCGCTCGCGCTCGGGCTGGACATGAAATCGACCGTGCTGCTCGTGCTGTCGCTGTTCGTCGTCTCGATCTCGTTGCGCACGGGCCGCACGACGATGCTGCCCGGCGTCGTGCATCTGGTCATGTTCGCGGCGTACCTGTTCCTCAGCTTCGTGCCCTGAACCGCGACGTCGCCGGCCGGACGCGCCTGCCAGGGACGTGCCTGATAAAATCGGCGTCTCGACCACGACCCGGCAGACGACGTTGATCATCCATCCCAAAGCCCGCGGCTTCATCTGCATCACCACGCATCCGACCGGCTGCGAGCTCAACGTGCGCGACCAGATCGCCGCCACGCGCGCGCGCGGCGTGCGCAACGATGGCCCGAAGAACGTGCTCGTGATTGGCGCCTCGACCGGCTACGGCCTTGCCGCGCGCATCACCGCCGCGTTCGGTTTCGGCGCGAACACGCTCGGCGTGTTCTTCGAAAAGCCCGGCAGCGACAGGAAGCCCGGCAGCGCCGGCTGGTACAACTCGGCCGCATTCGACAAGCTGGCCAAGGCCGAAGGTTTGGTCAGCCGCTCGATCAACGGCGACGCGTTTTCCGACGAAGTGCGCGCGAAGACCATCGAGATGATCAAGGACGACATGGGCGGCAAGGTCGACCTCGTCGTCTATTCGCTCGCCTCGCCCGTGCGCAAGATGCCCGGCAGCGGCGAAGTGAAACGCTCCGCGCTCAAGCCGATCGGCGCGCCGTACACCTCGACCGCGATCGACACCAACAAGGACGCGATCGTCTCGGCCACGATCGAACCCGCGACCGAGCAGGAAATCGAGGATACCGTCGCCGTCATGGGCGGCCAGGACTGGGAACTGTGGATCGACGCGCTGGAAAAAGCCGGCGTGCTCGCCGACCGCGCGAAGACAGTCGCCTTCAGCTACATCGGCACCGAGATCACCTGGCCGATCTACTGGCACGGCGCGCTCGGCAGCGCCAAGGCCGATCTCGACGCGACCGCGCGCCGCCTCGACGCGCGCCTGTCGAAACACGGCGGCAGCGCGAATGTGGCCGTGCTGAAATCCGTCGTCACGCAGGCGAGCGCGGCGATTCCCGTGCTGCCGCTGTACATCTCGCTGGCCTTCAAGGTGATGAAGGAAAAAGGCCTGCACGAAGGCACGATCGACCAGCTCGACCGCCTCTTCCGCGAACGCCTGTATCGCGCCGATGGCCAGCCGCCCGCGCTCGATGACGAGCACCGCCTGCGCCTGGACGACTGGGAATTGCGCGCCGACGTGCAGGACGCGTGCAAGGCGCTTTGGCCGCAGGTCACGACCGAGAACCTGTTCGAGATCACCGATTACGCGAACTACAAGCGCGAATTCCTCAAGCTGTTCGGCTTCACCCGCGACGACGTCGACTACGACGCGGAAGTCGATCCGGACGTGAAGTTCGATTGCGTCGAAATGACGTGATTGCAAGCGCTCGCGCGCGGCCGCGTCTCGCGGCGAAGCCTTCGATGGCCGGGACCTTCAAACTCGGTGAGTCCTGCGCTGGAGTTTCGATGTCTCCGACCACCTTTTCGGAAGTGGAGGAGCGCTGTTGCATCGCATGAGCGCGGCGCGTGACGACAGTGCGCATCCGGCAGCGGGGGCGTTGGTCGAGGATGACCACGCCATCATCCAAGGCGCGATCCCGCCATCCTGAACGAGCCGGCCACGCCCAAACGCACAAGGAGTGGACCGCAGGCAATCGTGCTACCGTGCCCGCCTCGATTTCGTTTTGTCCGCCGCGACATCCGAGTATTCGTTGCGCTCGATAGCCGGTCATTCATCGCGATTCGCTACAACGGTCGAGTACGAGGGGACGCATGGACTTTCGGATATGGCTTGCGATTGCCTCCAGCGTTGCGCTGGCCGCCTGTGCCACCAAACTTGCGCCACACGAGGCGCCGGCGTCTTCAAAACCTGTTGTGCCGGTCGCCTCGCCGATGCCAGTCGCGTCGCCCGTGCCGATCGCCAGCGAGCCGCTTGAGCCGCCGCACGCCGCCGCTTCCGAGCACGAGCAGGTCGAGGCAGGGACGGCGGCACCGGAACCACCGTCGCCACCGCCCGCTGAGCCAAAACCTCTGCGGACCAAGCCGACCCGGCCGGCATCGGTGGATCGATCGGTCCAGAAAACCCCATCGTCCCCACCGGCGCCCGCGATCACGACATCCACGCTGTTCGGCCACGTCTTCGTCGTCGGCAGCGCCGGTGGCGAGGACACGGCGCGAACCGTCGTGTACTTCACCCCCGATGGCGCCGTGCCCAGGCCAAAGCCGGGAGAGTTTCGGATTTACACGCACCGGCGTGCATTCGACCCGCCGTCGCTGGTGATTCCGCTGGGAAGCCGGGTCATCTTCCCGAACCAGGACGACATCCTGCACAACGTGTTCTCCGCGACGCCCGGCTCGGAGTTCGACCTCGGAACCTACGCCGAAGACGAGCGCGCTTCCTACACCTTCAAGAAGGCCGGCGTGATCGTCGTCAATTGCAACGTGCATCAGGAGATGCAGGCGAACATCCTCGTGCTGGCAACCCCGTACTACACAAACGCCGATGCGAACGGGGACTTCCACATTCCGGACGTGCCGGCCGGACGGGGCACGCTCACTGCATGGCATCCGCGTGCAGCGACTCGGGTGCAGGTATTGCACGCGCCTTCGCTTGAACCGATCGCGCTGGAACTATCCCTCAGCAAGCCGGCGGTGAGCGCGCATCTCAACAAGGAACACAAGCAGTACCACACGCCGGCAAAGCCATGAGCTACCGCTCCGAACGCGCGGCGATCGCACTCAAGACGATCCTGTTCCTGGCGTCGATACTCGCGGTATTCGTTGTTGCCGGCGCATGGCAGTCGCGCTTGGCCACGAGTTCAACGCGTGATGACGACCTCGAGCGCGCGCGGGCAGTGCAAGTGGCACTGCTGAGGTCGCGTCGCGACGACACGTTGCATGCTTCCACCGCGATCGCCGCCAATGCGGGCTTCGTTGCATACGTGAGCCGGGCACTCGGTGAACCCGCCGCAGGAACGGCAGTCGATACCGTTTCCCTGCGCGACCAACTCGCGGAGCGGCGCGTCGGCAGCGGCCTCGATGCGATCGCCGTGCTGCTGCCTTCCGGGCGCCTGGTCGCGTCGGTCGGCAAGGATTTGCCCGACGTCGTCGAATTCAGTCACGACGATCGCTTCAGCGCGGCCATGGCATCGGCGTCATCGACCTCGGGATATCTCGCCATCGGCCCGGAGGCATTCCAGGTCGCGTTCTCGCCAATGACTCAAGGCGGCAGCGTCATTGCGGTCCTGCTGGGTGCGCGCCGGCTCGACGCCGACTTGACCGGCGACTTCACTGCGTCGAGCCGCGCGGACTACGCGCTCGTCGTGCCCGTCGCGGGCGTCGGCCTTCAGGTGGCGACATCCAGCCTGGATGCGAATGGCGTACGCGCATTGTCGGCGGCACTCACATCGAAAGAGCATGCGCCTTTCGGGGAACATCCCGTAAGTCCCTGGCAATCGATCACGGTCCCCGGCCTGGATGCGTCAATGCGCGTGCACCCGATCGCCGACGCCGCGCCGGGCACCGTGTTGCTGACGATCGAGGCAAAGCGAGGCAAGGCGCCAGCACCACGCGTTTTCGCTCCACTGGCTGGTGCGCTCGTCGGCGTACTCGTCCTGATCGCGCTCGCCGGCGTCTGGGTGTGGCGAGCCTGGATTGAACCCACCATCGCGCTCGCCAAGGTCGCCGAGCATTCGGCGGTCGGCGACTACGCGGTCGCATTCGCGCCGCGTGGCGCAGAGGCAATCAGGCGCATCGGCAACGCGCTCAACCGGGCGCAGACGCAGTTGCGTCGACAGCGGCCGCTGCCAGGCTCACCACGGCGACGCGCGACCGACAAGTTCTGAGCGCGGCGACGATCACACGACGACGGGGGACGTTCAGATGGGCAATCCGACCAGAACGGCAATTTTTGTCGTGATCGCCACACTGGCGACCAGTGGCATCCTTGCGCGCGCCGCCGAGCAAGTGGCGGAAGAACCCGCAACACCGGTTTCGACGGCTCCCATATCCGGCGAATTCGACCTGACCGGCAGCGACAAGCTGCTGCTTACGGGGGGCGTCTCCCAGATCGAGGGTGCCGCCGGCGGCGGCCTGACGCCCTGGGCGGTGATCGGCGGCTACGGTACGCGCGACCAGATTGGCGGCAACGCGTTCTACACGCACGTGGGAGTGCAGGACTACCATCTCGACGATGCCGGCGTGATGCTCGGGTTCTTCAATCGCGTGGAGGTGTCTTTCGCGCGCCAGCGCTTCGACACGGAGAAGGTCGGCGCCGCACTCGGGCTGGGCGAGGGTTTCACGTTCACGCAAAAGGTGTTCGGCGTGAAGGTGCGGCTGTTCGGCGACGCCGTACTCGAACAGGACAGCTGGGTGCCGCAGGTCGCGCTCGGCATGCAGTACAAGAGCAACGATCAGTCCAGCGTCCTGCAGGCGATCGGCGCGAGGCACGATTCGGGCACCGACCTGTACCTCAGCGCGACCAAGCTCTATCTCGATCAGAGCCTGCTGCTGAACGGAACCGTACGCCTGACCCGTGCAAACCAGGCCGGCATCCTCGGCTTCGGCGGCGACCGCAACGACAGTTACCGTCCGCAGCTGGAGGCCTCCATGGCCTACCTGCTGAGCCGCACGCTGGCGATCGGCGCCGAGTACCGGATGAAACCGAACAACCTGGGCATCGCACGCGAAGACGACTGGTACGACGCGTTCGTCGCCTGGGCGCCACTCAAGCATGTTTCGCTGACGCTCGCCTATGCCCATCTCGGCAACATCGTCATCCATGACGACCAGCGCGGCCTCTACCTTTCGCTGCAGGTCGGTTTCTGAAACCGGGGAGAACGACATGATCAAGCTTCGCTCACTGGCGCGCACGTGCATGTTGTTCGCATTCGCCGCCTTCTGCGCCGCTTCGCCGGCAGGCGCCGACGAGAATCCGGCGCCTGCCGATGCATCGCTGATCGGCGTCTACAAGGATTTCGGTCAAAGGGACGGCCTGGTCGCGCTCATGAACGACCTGATGATCGAACTCATCAACGATCCGCGTACGCGCCCCTTCTTCGCCGATGCGGATCAGAAGAAAATCAAGGCCGAGCTGGTCGACCAGTTCTGCGTGATCCTCGGCGGACCCTGCAAATACACGGGCAAGTCGATGAAGGAAGCACACAAGGGACTGGCCATCGACGAAGCGGCATTCAACGCGCTGGTCGAAGACCTGCAGCGCGCGATGGACAAGCACCACATTCCCTTCCGTTCGCAGAACAAGCTGCTGGCGAAACTGGCGCCGATGCATCGCGAAGTGATCAACCGCCCCTAGCTGCCGTCGGCAACGATGCGCTGCACCGCGACCAGCGAAGACGCGCCGTGAACCTGCCGTTCTTCACGATCGGGCATTCCAACCGCAGCATCGACGACTTCATTGCGATGCTCGCGCAGGCGAACATCGAACTCGTCGCCGACATCCGCAAGATGCCGATGTCGCGGGCGAACCCGCAGTTCAACCACGACACGCTCGCTGCCTCGCTCGCCGAGGCCGGCATCGCGTACGAACACGTCGCCGCGCTCGGCGGCCTTCGCGGCAAGACGCCGGCCGTACCCGCCGACGTCAACGGTCTGTGGCGCAACGCGAGCTTCCACCGCTACGCCGATTACGCGCTGACCGAACCGTTCCGCGCCGGACTCGAACACGTCGTCGCGCAAGGCCGCGTGCGACGCTGCGCGCTCATGTGTTCGGAAGCCGTGTGGTGGCGCTGCCATCGGCGCATCGTCGCCGACTACCTGATCGCTCGCGGCGAAACGGTATTGCATCTCATGGGCGTCGGGCGCGAAGAACCTGCGCATTTGACGCCGGGCGCGGTTGCGGAAAGCGAAGCGGTGATCGTCTATCCGGCGGCTTCGTACGCATAAACGACCGGCCTCACGGCCAGCGGATCGTAGTCCAATTCTTGCTCAGCTCGCGCCACGCCGCGCTCGAACCGACTTGGCTCAAATCACAAAGCGGCGACGAACTTTCATAGGCATTGGCGATGACCTGCATCGCCTGTCCGATCTCGGCTTCGACCGCTGCATGGTCTTCGAACGCAGCCAGATAGAACCAGGGACCGCCAAACTTGACGGCCTTGCCAAGCAACGATTTGCTTTCGCCCTCGGGACCACTTCTGCAATGGGCGGCGATGCTCCACGCCTTCGAACTTCTTGGTGGATACACCTGAATCTCAACGTTCTTGTTGAGCACGCACAAACTCGTTCTGGTCTTGAACAACACAGATGGCTCCTTTTTGACGTGAGGCCCAACAGCCAAGGAATAGTATGTCGACAGGGCTCCATCAGACCCGCAATCGCGCGCTTCCCCGCTTGGAGATCGATGCTCTCAGCTTAGGGACGTTTAATGATAAAGTCTTTTAAATAAGACATATTTCTTGATACGTCTTCTTTATAAGACTATATTCATTGCCATGGCCAAGCCCGCCACCCGCACGTACTCCCGCTACACTCAGCAGGCCTTGTCCTTGCTGGGCGCTTCGCTGCGCGCCACGCGCATCGAAAAAAGGATCGGCACGCAGGCGCTGGCCGAGCGCGCCGGCATCTCTCGCGACCTGTTGTACCGTATCGAAAAAGGCGACCCACGCTGCGAGATCGGCGTGGTATTCGAACTGGCCGCCATTCTCGGCCTACCGCTGTTCGAACCCGAACTGGGCGCACTGCAAAAACGCCGCCGAGAGATCGAGGACCGGCTGACGCTGCTGCCCAAGGCCGTGCACGCCCCGCGTGCGGAAGTGAAGGATGATTTCTGACCAAGCCACGCACGAAGCCTTTGTCTGGACCTGGCTGCCGGATCGCGCCGAGCCGGTGGTGGCCGGACGGCTGGCGTCCACGCCGCAGGGCCTGCAGTTCAACTACGGTCGCAGTTATTTGGCACGCACTGACAAGGTGCCTCTATATCTTCCGGAACTACCGCTGCAATCCGGCGTACTACCGTTGGCGACGGGATTGAGCATGCCCGGCTGCCTGCGTGACGCTGCACCGGATGCGTGGGGTCGGCGGGTCATCCTGAATCGCTTGCTGGGAAGTGTCGGACGCGATGCGGATACCGCCGTGCTCGATGAATTGAGCTATCTGCTGCAGTCAGGGTCGGACCGCATCGGCGCACTGGATTTCCAGTCTTCGGCATCCGAATACATTTCGCGTGAGGGTGGCAACGCGACGCTTGCGGAACTTCTGCAAAGCGTTGAACGGGTGGAGCGAGGCTTGCCGCTGACGCCTGCGCTGGCGCAGGCCATCCAACACGGCACCTCGATCGGCGGTGCGCGGCCCAAGGCAACCTTGGATGGCGACGGGCACAAGTGGATTGCGAAGTTCTCCGCCAGCGCCGACGTACAGCCAGTAGTGAAGATGGAGTTTCTCGCCATGCGCTTGGCCGCACTGGCCGGTATTAACGTGGCACCGGTGCGATTGGTGCAGGCGGCCGGCAAGGATGTGCTGCTGGTCGAGCGCTTCGACCGCGTGCCACAGGCCGATGGCCGATGGCAGCGACGTGCGCAGGTCTCGGCGCTGACCCTTTTGGAACTGGACGAAATGATGGCCGCCTACGCCAGCTACGAGGAGCTGGCCGACATCGTCCGGCATCGTTTCGTCGAACCGCGGGCCACGCTGCGCGAGCTGTTCGCGCGGCTGGTGTTCAACATCCTGTGCGGCAACACCGACGACCACGCACGCAATCACGCCGCGTTCTGGGATGGCCAATCACTGTCGCTGACGCCCGCCTATGACCTCTGCCCACAGCCGCGCCTGGGGCAGGAGGCCACTCAGGCCATGAAGATCTTGGGCGACAATCGTTTCAGCCGGCTGACGCTGTGCGTGGATGTAGCCGCTCGCTTCCAGTTGTCGCAGGCCGATGCGCGAAGCATCATCGATGCGCAGTTGCAAGCGGTGAAAGTGCACTGGCGAGATGTGTGCAACGAGGCGGGACTGGGCGAAGCAGAGCGCAATGCGCTGTGGGGACGCCAGTTCCTCAACCCATTCGCGCTGCTGAATTACGGGACGTAAGGACGCCGATCAACCTAATACGGACATAGTGTTTCGGCTGCTCCAACGTAACGCCCCAGCGTCGCCGCCGCATCCGCCGCACCAAACTCTTCGCTCCAGTCTTCCATCAGCGCGACCAGCATGAGCTTCTCGAACTCGGCGTCGAAACGGCGCACGATCGCATCCGGGTCGCGCACGCGCTTGTGGTCGCCGATGACGCCGAAATGCACGCGGCCGTTGTAGCTGAGGATCGACAGGCCAAGGCCGATCGAGCCGGTCTGCGGCACCCAGAACATGAGTTCGCGGACTTCGTTGCCGGCGAGGAACAGCGGTTGCTGCGGGCCGGGCACGTTGGTCGCGACCGTGGTCGCCTTGCGGCTGAAAAGTTCGAGCGCGGGACCTTGCAGCGCGGCGGGCGCCATGCCGAGCGCGGCGAGCAGGCCGAACGCGACGATGGCCTGGCGGCGGCCCTTGAGGTCGCGCATGCAGGCGGCGACGCGTTCGAGGCGACGCAGCGGGTTGGCTTCGCCGATCGGCAGGTCGAGAAAGACGAGGCCGAAATGGTTGCCGAGTTTCTTCGCGTGTTCGAGCGGCCGCAGGTTGACCGGCACGGTCGCGCGGATCGTGAGCCCGTCGACGTCTTCGCCCTGATCGCGCAGGTAGCCGCGCAGCGCGCCCGCCGCGCAGGCGAGCAGCACGTCGTTGACGGTGCAGCCGAGCGCCTTGCCGAGCGTCTTCACTTCCTCGAGCGGCAGCGGTTCGGCCCAGGCCACGCGCTTGGCGACGCCGAGCCGGCCCTTGAACGCGGTTTTCGGATCGTCCGAGAGCGTCAGCGCGATCGCGAGCTCGCGCGTGATCTCGCTGCCCTCGTGCGCGAACTCGGCGGCGACGGACGGATCGACCATCATCTGCGCGAGTTTCTGCCAGGTTTTCTCGCTCGCGGAAAAGACTTTCTGCAAGCCGCCCTGCATCGGTTCGAGCAGCCGTTCGAGCACGCTGCCGCGGTCGCGCTTGAGCCAGGTTTTGGCGAGCTCCGCGTGCGCTTCGGGCTGCGGCGCGGTGTCGGTGAGCGAGAGCAGCACCTGCACGAGCGCGAGGCCGTCGGCGTAGCAGTGATGGATGCGCGCGATCAGCGCGGCGCCGCCCCGGTAGTTCTCGACGAGATGGAATTGCCACAGCGGCTTGGAGACATCGAGCGGTGTCGAAGCGAGGTCGCTGACGAAGCGTTCGAGCGCGAGCTTGTCGGCGGCGCCCGGCAGCGCGGCGACGCGCAGGTGCCAGTTGATGTCGAAATCGTTGTCGGTTTCCCAGTGCGCGCCGCTGGCGCCGACGACGGCCTTCTGGCGGAAGCGGCGGAAGGCGAGGAAGCGTTCGAGCAACACCGTGCGCACGCGCGCCGCGTCGAGCGGGCCGGCGAACATGAGCACGCCGGTGATCATCATGCGGTTGGTCGGCCGCTCCATGCGCAGCCACGCCGTGTCGACTTTCGACATCGGCTCGCGCGAACCGCGTTCCGCCTCGGCCATCCAGCCCTCCCCTTGCGACCGGGATCGCCGGGCGCTTCGAACAGCTAGCATCGACGCGGCCCCGCGAAAACGCAACGGGCGTTGCGGGAATGTTGCGCGAAAAAGCGCCCCCTTCCGGCCTGCCGGCCACCTTCCCCCGCTGCGCAGGGGAAGGAACAGCAATCGGCAACACGGCCTGCGTTCCCTTCCTCCGCGCAGCGGGGAAAGGAACAGCAATCGGCAGCACGGCCTGCATTCCCTTCCTCCGCGCAGCGGGGGGAAGGTGGCCGGCAGGCCGGAAGGGGGCAGCTTTTGTCCGCGACCGTCAAGACAACACGAACGAGCGCATCGAGATCGAGGCGAGATCGAAGCCTTCGTTGAACCAGGCCAGTTCGTCGGTCGCGTCGGCGACGCCGAGCGTGTACAGCAGCGGCAGGAAGTGTTCGGTCGTCGGGTGCGCAAGGCGCGTGATCGGGCCGAGCTTTTCCGCATCGGCGACGGACTGCACGTCGCGCCGCTCGATCGCGGCCGTCATCCGCGCGTCGAATTCCAGCGCCCAGTCGTACGGCGGCGCGCCCGGCGCGAGCGCGCGCAGGTTGTGCACGAGATTGCCGCTCCCGACGACGAGCACGCCCTTCTCGCGCAGCGGCTTCAATTCGCGGGCGAGATCGAGATGCGCCTGCATCGAACGGCCGAGATCGAGCGAGAGCTGGAACACGGGCACGTCGGCGCGCGGGAACAGGTGCATGAGCACCGACCATGCGCCGTGGTCGAGACCCCATTGCGTGTCCGGCTCGACGTGCGTCGCGCGCACGAGCTCGATCGTCGCCGCCGCGGCGTCCGGCGCGCCGGGCGCGGGATATTGCTGCGCGTAGAGCGCGTCGGGAAAGCCGCCGAAGTCGTGGATCGTCTTCGGATGCTCGCTGACGTTGGCGAGCGTCGCGCCGCGCGTCATCCAGTGCGCGGAGACGCACAGGATCGCGCTCGGCTCGGGCAGGCGTTCGCCGATCGCGCGCCATTGCCGCGACCAGGCGTTGTCCTCGATCGCGTTCATCGGGCTGCCGTGGCCGACGAACAGCGCCGGCATGCGCGGCGTCGCGCGGAGTTTGTCGAACGCCTCGTGCATGCTCGTCCTCAATAGCCGACGGTGAAGCGCTGGCGATGATGCGCCGGGCGCTCGATTTCGTCGACGAGCGCGATGGCGTGGTCCTCGAACGAGATGCGGCTGCCGTGCTCGCCGACGAGAAGCGCGTCGCCGCCAAGACGGAACTGGCCGGTGCGCTGGCCCGGCTCGAACAACGCCGACGGCGACAGGAAGATCCAGTCCAGCTCCTTTTCCGCGCGCAGCAGGTCGAGGAAGCGCGCGCCGGCGAGCGCTTCGGGCTTGTAGGCGTCGGGGAAGTCCGGCGTCGTCACCAGCGCGACGCCGGGCGCGACTTCGAGGCTGCCCGCGCCGCCGACGACGAGGTAGCGCTTCGCGCCGGACGCCTTCGCCGCGTCGATGAGGATGCGCGGATCGCTCGCGGCGAAATGCACCGCGCTGACGACGACGTCGTGGCCTTCGAGCAGGCGCGTCAACGCGGCCTGATCGAACACGTCGCCGGCTTTCGCCGTGACGCCGGGCAATGAGGCGATCTTGTCGGGATTGCGCGCGATCGCGGTGACGGCATGGCCGCGGTCGGACAGTTCCTTGAGGATGCGCGAGCCGGCGTGGCCGGATGCGCCGATCAATGCGACGTGCATGTTCTTCTCCGTTCCGGCGCAGCGCCGGATCAAGGTCGACATGGGTGGCGCTTGCTGGTATCCAAGGGATTCGCCGCGAACGCAGCGTTTCCGGCGCGGCTCCAATTTGCTTTTTTTGGAAACAACGATGCATCACGGCACCGACATCCTGCTTGCCCTGTTCGCGGTCTTCGTCGCCGCGCAGGCCGGCGCCTGGCTCGCGCGCCTGCTGCGCCTGCCCGGCGTCGTCGGCGAGATCGCCGCGGGCTGCGCGATCGGGCCGTCGGCGCTCGGCTGGATCGCGCCGGACCAGATCGCCGCGGGCATGCCGCTCGACGTGCTCGCCGAGATCGGCGTCGTGCTGCTGCTGTTCTCGGTCGGACTGGAAACGCGGCTCGACGAGTTGAAGAAGGTCGGAAAGAGCGCGTTCCTCGTCGGCGTGCTCGGCGTGATCGTGCCGTTCGCGCTCGGCAGCCTGTGGGCGCACGGCAGCGGGCTGGAATGGGCGAAGTCGATGTTCGTCGCCGCCGCGTTCGTGGCGACTTCGGCCGGCATCACCGCGCGCGTGCTGCAGGAACTGGGCGCGCTGTCGCGCATCGAGAGCCGCGTCATCCTCGGCGCCGCCGTGATCGACGACATCCTCGCGATGCTGCTGCTCGGCGTGGTCACCTCGCTGCAATCCGGCGGCAGCGTGCAGCTGGGCAGCCTGCTGTTCGTGCTCGCGCAGGCGATCGGCTTCGTCGCCGTGTTCGCGCTGGTCGGCACGCGTGTCATGCGCGGGACGGCGCGGCGATTCGAGCCTCGCGAAAACGCGGACGCGCCGCTCGCCATCGCGCTCGCGATCTGCCTCGGACTGGCCTGGCTGTCGACGCAGTTCGGACTCGCCGCGATCATCGGCGCCTTCCTCGCCGGCATGATCGCCTCGGAGATGCCGCGCCACGACACCCTCGAGCGGCAGATGCGGCCGCTGCTCGCACTGCTGACGCCGTTCTTCTTCGTGCTCACCGGCGCGAAGATCGACCTGTCCGTGTTCGCGCATCCCGCCGCGCTCGGCACGCTCGCGCTGGTCACCGCGATCGCGATCGTCTCCAAACTCGTCGGCGGTGGCCTCGGTGCGTTGTCGCTCGGCACGCGCGGCGCGCTCATCGTCGGCGTCGGCATGATCCCGCGCGGCGAGGTCGGCATCGTCATCGCCAGCCTCGGCCTCGCCGCGGGCGTATTCACGAGCGACCTCTACGCGATCATCGTCGCGATGTCGCTGCTGACCTCGGTGGTGACGCCGCCGGTGCTCGCGTTGCTGCTGAGGCGCCCGGCGGCGTGATGTCCGGCTACGGCGCGAGCTGCTTGCGCGCCGCGTCGATGCGCGCCGCGTAGCCGTCGAGCACCTTGGCCGTGGCGACGACGTACTGGTTCGCTTCGTCCCAGCGCCGTTCCTCGATCGCCTCGCGCACGCCGGGCAGCGTCTTCACGCCATAGCCGGTGTACAGGCCCGGCGCATAGACGAGGTGCTGGTACCACGGCCGGCCGGGCAGGCCTTTCGCGTCGAGCAGGGTCTGCTCCATGCCGCGCAACAGGTCGTTGAGTTGCGCGCGTTTCGCAGCAGACAACGTCGCCGGATCGACGGCGGCATACGCCTTGTCGTAGGCGGCGGCGCTGCGCTTGAGGCGTGCGACCGTGTTGTCGAGCGGGGCGAAGTCGAGGAACGGCACGGCGTCTTCGCGCGGCGGCGCGAGCGAGGTCTGCTTCGGATCGGCGGCGAGCTTGAACGCGTCCGCGTCGAGCAGGCGTTCGAGCGTCTCGCTGCGGCTGCGCTTGTCGTCGGCGAGCTTGTGGACTTCCTCGGCGTAGCCGGCGACGGTGTCGGCGAAATCGCCAAAGCGCATCGGCAGCACGTCGCTGCCGGCCGCGCGCAGCACGATGCGGCCCGCCGTCTGTGCGAGCGCGACACCATAGACGTAGCCGGGATCGCCGAAGCGTTCGTAGTGCGCGACGGTGTCGTAGGCCGAGTGATAGACGCCGTCCTGCTCGTCCTCGCCGCCGTAGCCGATGTCGAGCGCGGCGACGCCCAGATGCTGCAGGAACGTGCTGAAGTCCGAGCCCGAACCCAGGCCCTCGATCGGCAGGTCGGCATCGCTCGCGGCGATCTTCGCCATGCGCGCGGCGCGTGCGCCGCCATCGTCGAACGCGTCGACCTGCCAGCGTGCGCGCATGCGCTGCTGCGCGCTGACGCCGGTTTCCGGATCGCGCACGTCGGCGGAGACCTGGTTCACGAAATGCTGCAAGGCGTGGCTGCCGCCGGCGTGGAAGAAGCCGCGACCGTTGCCGTCGGTGTTGAGGTAGAACACGGCCTTCTTCTTCAGCTCGTCGGCGTGCGTCTCGGCCCATTCGGTCGAACCGAGCAGGCCGGGTTCCTCGCCGTCCCAGCTCGCGTAGACGATCGTGCGCGCCGGTTTCCAGCCCTGCTTGAGTAGCGCGCCGATCGCCTTCGCCTCGTCCATCATCGCGACGTGGCCGGCGAGCGGATCGTCCGCGCCGAACACCCAGCCGTCGCGATGGTTGCCACGCAGAATCCACTGGTCGGGATCTTTCGCGCCGCGGATTTTGGCGATGACGTCGTAAAGCGTCTTGCGGCTCCAGTCCGATTCGATCTTGAGGTGCACCTTCGCGGGGCCGGGGCCGAAGTGATAAGTGATTGGCAGCGCGCCGCGCCACGCGTCCGGCACGACCGCGCCGTCGAGCGCGCCGAGCAGCGGCTGCGCGTCGGCGTACGAAATCGGCATCACCGGAATCTTGAGCACCGACTTCGCTTCCGGGATCGGCAGGCGTTTCGCGTTCGCCGTCGCACCGACGCCGGGCGTGAGCGGATCGCCGGGATACAGGACCATGTCGGCGACCGAACCGCGCTGCACGCCGTCGGCGGGACGCCAGCCGCCCTTCGGATAGACGTCGCCTTCGGCGTAGCCGTCGCCACGCGGATCGGAATAGATGAGGCAGCCGACCGCGCCGTGTTCCCAGGCGAGTTTCGGTTTCAGCCCGCGCCAGCCGTGGCCGTAGCGCGCGATCGCGATCTTGCCTTTCACGTCGACGCCGTGGCGCGCGAGCTCCTTGTAGTCGTCGGGCATGCCGTAGTTGACGTAAACGAGTTCGGCGGTGACGTCGCCGTCCGCGCCGTAGACGTTGTACGGCGGCAGCGCCGCGTCGAAATGCGCGGACGCGGGATCGCCGTCGATCGGCGGCTCATGCAGTTTCGCCTTGAACGCGGTCGGCGCGACGAGTTCGAGCAGCTCCGACTTCGGCGTCGGATAGAGAACTTCGAAGGTTTCGATCTGCGCGTCCCAGCCCCACTCCTTGAACTTGGCCAGCGTGAACTCGGCGTTCGCCTTGTCGTGCGGCGAGCCGACGTGGTTCGGTTCGGACGCCATGTCGTGCAGCCAGTCGCGCTGGTCGTCGGCCTTGAGTTGCGCATCGAATTTCGATTCGAGCGCGCGCTGCGCCGACGATCCCGCGGCGTCGAAACCGATCAGCACGGGCGCGGGCTTGTCCGCGGCGCTCGCGCCGACGGCGCAGGTGAGCAAGGCGGCAACGGCGATGGACAACGACCTCGGTGCGGCGCGGTGCATGCGAAACCCCTTCGGTGGCGTGGTGAGCGCACGAGAATACGCCTGTACACTGCCAGCGCGCACCGTGGCGATCGGTAGGGGTAGACAACGCAGGGCGGCAAGCCCTGCCGCCGCCATTGTTCCGAGGTGGCTGGCAAAGGCACCGTCTCGCGCCGCGAGACGACGTGCGAATATCGTTCTTCGCCTCAACTGCGGGGGTGGCATGCACAAGGAAGAACCGAACATTGGTTCGGATCTGCTTTTCCGGCGGATGCTGGAGTCGTTTTCCAAAGAAACCTACCCGCAAGGGCTGGAGTCCGTACCGTCACTGATGGACGGCTTGTCGTTTTTTCCCGCGGGCCGTGGCCTCTACCAGCCGAATGGATCGATGCATACGCCAGTCTTCCCGCATGAAGGCGTCATGGTCGTCGGCCGCGACTTCGGAACGCGTGTCGCCTATGACTTGGCTCATTGCGAACATGGCGAACGCGAGAGCGATCCAACATGGAAGCATTTGCTGAAATTCCTGGAAGACGCGGGCTGCGACCCGCGCTCCTGCTTTTTCAGCAATGCCTTCATGGGGCTGCGAAGTGGACAGGAGGCGCGAAATATCGGCGATATACCAGCCCACCGCGACGCAAATTTCCTTGCGGCTTGCCGCGACTTCTTCGTGACGCAGATCGAGATGATGCACCCGCGGATATTGCTGACGCTGGGAAGCGCCGTACCGGCATTCGTGGCCATGAAACTCAAAGTCGATCCGAGCTGGTGCGCCGGCACGCTGAAAGCGATCGACGAGGCCTCCGCCTCCGTGCAAAAGGATGTTGCGGTTCCCGATCTCGGCTTCACGATCGCTGCCGTCGTCGCGCTGACCCATCCCTGCTTGCGGCCCGCGAACGTCCGACGCAGATCGTACAAGAAAGGCTTGCTGCGACTGCGCGGGCAGGACGCTGAAGAAGCCATGCTCGGGGACGCACTGGCCCATGCCAGATTCCTTTCAATGAAACCGGAAAATCCACATGCTCTATAACTCGATGTTTCATCTCGGCGACGAGCCGCTGCGCATTTTCGATCAGTGGATTACTTCGATCGCCAAGTCGCACTGGCAGGCAGATGTGGCGGAATCCTTGCAATCTGCTTCACGTTCACGGCGCTAGGTCGGCGCGTGGAAGCTCATGCCGGCGGGCATCGCCTTTTGCTTGAAGATTTGTGACCACGTTCGGTTTGTAGGCGACGCTGCCAGCCTGGCCTGATTCGTAAGAATGCCCGGCGTATCCGTGCGAAAGGCGTATTGGTGTCGAGCCCGCCGCCGTCGCACTCATTGCCAGCAACGATTACGATGCGCCGCCGCCACGACCGCCGAGCCATCCGATGCGCCCGATCGCCCTCGCCTTCCTCGTCCTCGCGCTGCACGCCACGGATGCCGGCGCAGCGAAACCCGCGCAGGCAACGAAAACGGCCACGACGACGAAAGCCAAATCGACACCGGTGCTGTTTCCCGACCTCGTCGTGCTCGACCTCAAAAACGAAGGCGTGCGCATCCGTTACCCCGCGGACAAGGCGCAAAAGTCCAACCATCGCGCGGCGTATCTCGCCAACTACGAGGACGCCGGCGTCTACGCTTCGCAGCCGCTGCGTTTCGACCTCGGCCATGGCCTGCCCGCCACGACGCTGACTTGCGATTCCGGCCCGAGCAACGATCCGATGTGTCGCCTGCTCACCGACGCGGAACAACCATCGAGCACGATCTTCGAGGCGCCCGGCAAGGAATTCGTGTTCCTCGCCGACGGCGACATCTACGTGTTCGGCCAGAGCGATTCGATGTACGACCACCGCCGCCTGTTCCGCCACGACGGCCGGCGCTATGCGGAAGCTGTCCAACCGCTGCGCTACGTCGGCATCGAAGGCATCACGCGCGCGCCGCTCGCGATCACCTCGACGCGCGGCGGTGACACGACTCACGCGCTGCGCACGCTCGCCGCGGGCGCGTCGCTGACAATCCTGCTCAACGCCGCCGACGGCGACGACGACGACGGCCAGAACCCCGACTATCTCGTGAAGACCCGCGAAGGGCTCGTCGGCTGGGCGCGCATCCCGGCGCGGCCGGACGGCACGACGATCGTCGACGGTTTGCGCTTCAACGGCGATTGAGCGGCGTTCGCGCGCGGGCAGCGCTCAATCTGCCAGGTCCGGCTCGAAGAACGACCAGCGGATCTGCGGAAAGCGCGCCTTCATGTCGTGCTCGACGGCGTTGATCGCATCGACGATGCCGGCACCGGCGGATTCGCGCATCTGCGCCTTGATCGCGACCATGACGTCGGGTCCGAGCTGCAGCGTGATCAGGTTGAAAACGCGCTCGATTTCGCCGCGCGACGCGAGGAATGCGCGCAGGTCGTGGCGCAATTCCTCGTCGGCGCTCTGGCCGATGAGCAGAGCCTTTACCTCGATCGCGACGAAGATCGCCACGAGCACGAGCAGCACGCCGATCGCGAGCGTGCCGATCGCATCGAACAGCGGATTGCCCGTCGCCATCGTCAGCGCGACCGCGCCGAGCGCGATGAAAAGGCCGCACAGCGCCGCGAAATCCTCGCCGAAGACGACGATAAGTTCGCTCTGCCGGCTGTCGTGGAACCAGCGCCACAGGCTCTTGCCGTCGCGCGCCTTGTTCACCTCGCGCAGGCAGCCCCACATCGAGAAGCTTTCCGCGACGACGCCGAAAGCGAGCACGCCGAGCGCGATCCATGGCCAGCGCAGTGGCTCCGGATGCGCAAGCTTGTGGAAGCCCTCGTAGATCGAGAACGCGCCGCCCACCGAGAACAGCAGCAGCGCGACGAGGAACGACCAGAAATACACCGCCTTGCCCTGGCCGAGTGGATGTTCGTCGGACGCTTCGCGCTTCGCGCTCTTCAGGCCGACCAGCAGCAGCACCTGGTTGGCGCAGTCGGCGAGCGAGTGCACGGCTTCGGCGAACATGGCGCCCGAGCCGGTCGCCGCCGCAGCGACGGCCTTGGTCACGAAAATCGCGAGATTCGCGCCGAGCGCATAGAAGATCGTCTTGAGGGAATCGGCGCCGCTGGACATGCAGGTTTTCCGTGTTCGGGGACGCCGCTGCGGATCCGCGCGGCGCGGTTATTTCATCATGCTTGGCCGGCGACGGCACGCGTGGCGCGGCGCGTTCAGAGATCCGGGAACAGCGTCGCGTGCAGCTGCGCGCGGGCGCGGCGCCAGTCGCGGTTGAGCGTGCGCTCGCTGACGCCGTGCAGCGCCGCGATGTCGTTGACCGCCATGCCGGCGAAGAAACGCAGCTCGACGAGTTCGGCCAGGCGCGGTTCCTCGGCCGCGAGTTCGTTCAGCGCACCATCGAGCCGCAGCAACTGGTCAGGCGCGAGCTCTTCGCTGCTGGCGATGTCGACTGCATCGTCGAAGACGACGAGTTGCAACTGCGCGCCGCCGCGCTTGTCGGCGATGCGTGCGCGGGCGCGGTCGATGACGATCTGGCGCATCGCCTTGGCGGCGAGCGCGAAGAAATGCCGGCGGCCGTGCAACGACGGGTTTTCGGGCTGCGCGAGCTTGAGATAGGCCTCGTGGACGAGGCCGGTCGTGTTCAACGTCGCGCCCGGCGCGGCCGACAGCTGCTTGCGCGCGAGCAGCTTGAGCTCGCCGTAGACGCGCGCGAACAGCGCCTTGAGCGCCTGTTCGTCGCCGTCGTTCGCACTCGCCACCAGCGCGTCGATCGTTTCGTCCATGTTGCGTCCGCGTCGTCCCGCCTGTTGCCCTGACGGCCAGTATAGGCCGATGGCCGCGACCCGGCCGGCATACCGCCCTTGCCGCGTCGAGGCAACAACTGCGTGGTCGTGTCGCTTCGCGTCGCGCTTTTCCGTATGGGCGGCCAGCCGCATCCGGCGAAGGGAGAACGACCATGCATCAGCCCCGCATTTCATTGCTCCGCGCTGCCGTGCTGTGCGCCGTCGCGACGACCTGCGCGCACGCGAACGACGGCCTCGACACCTCCTGGAACGGCACGGGGACGCTGGTGCAGCCGGTATCGGGCTACAACGTGAGCACCGCTGCGCTCGTGGTGCAGCCGGATGGTCGCATCCTGCTCGGCTCGGGCTGCACGGCCTCGAGCATGCCCACGATCTGCATGGCACGCCTGCAACCCAATGGCTTGCGCGACTACAGCTTCGGCCCAAGCGAGACGGGCACGTTCACGTTTACGGAATTCCCGTCCTGGCCCACCAGCCGGCTCGTTCGCGGGCTGGCGCGGCAAGGCGACGGGCGCCTACGATGCGACGTTCGGAGCCGGCGCCAAGCTGCGCGCCGCGTTCTCGTCGACGCTCGCCAACAACGAAGCCAATGCCGCCGCTTTCGGCGGGAGCGGCATCGTTCTCTCGGGCTATGGATACAACATTGACGAGGACGGCCAGTTCGGCGTCGCCATGATCCACCTCGACCTCATCTTCAAGAACGGCTTCGACCTGCCTCGGTGGCGCGCCTCAACGCCGACGGAACGCTCGATCCTTCCGTGCCAGCGCAACCGGTGCGCTTCGAGTTCTCGCACAATGCGACCGGTTCGCAAAGCGAAATCACCGCGGTCGCACTGCAAGCCGACGGCAAGATCGTCGTCGCAGGCGTTACGCCCGCACGTCAGGCGTCGAGCGCGGCCTGCGCCTTCTTCGGCAGGCTCTCGCGCACGAGCTCGTAGGAACGGCGCACGTAACCGGCGAGGTCGGCGTGCGAGAAACGTTCCGGTTCGATCACGCTGATCCAGAACATGCTGCCGGCGTAGGGCGCGCTGGCCATGCCGGGCTGTTCGCGCAACTCGACGAAACGTTCGGGTTCGACGCGGAACGACAAGCGCCCGCGGTCCGGGCCGAGCGTGCACAGCACCGCGAACATCTTGCCGGCAACGCTCCAGACGAGGTCGACCTCCCACTTCATCGAACGCGTCGCGCCGGGCCAGCGCGCGCACAGGTCGTCGAGATCGACGTCGCGCATGCCCGTTTCCCGTTCGCCCATGTCGCCTCCCGTGACACCATCGCGCGGCTGCCGGATGACGTCCGCATCGGCATGGATTATGCGGCAAGCGAGCGGCATTCGCGCGAAAGCGTGGCATGCTCGACATCGCGCCCCATCCGCTTGACGCCCATGTCGAAGACGCCGACGCCCGATCCGCCTCGCCGCACGCCGCTCCATCGCGGTGCGCCGGCGCGCGGGCGCGCGTTCCGCGCCGCCGACGGGCGTGCGTTCCGCCTGCGTGCGATCCATCCCAACGACGTGCCTGCGTTGCAACGCGCGTTCGCGCGGCTCACGTCCGAGCAGGTGCGGCATCGCACGTTCCACCACATGAACGAGCTGTCGACGGATGCGGCGACGCGACTTGCCAACGTCGCGCCGGCGCACGGCGCGGCCTACGTCGTCGTCGACGGCGAAGGCGAGATCCGCGGCGAAGCGCGCTTCTATCTCGATGCGGAAAGAACGGGCGCCGAATTCGCGCTGGTCGTCGACCCCGGTCTGCTCGGCATCGGCATCGGCCGCGCGCTGATGCGCCGGCTCATCAGCGAGGCAAGACATCGCGGCCTGCACGAACTGTGGGGCAGCGTGCTCGCCGAGAACGCGCTCATGCTCGATTTCTCGCAGCGCCTGGGTGCCTCGCGCGAGACGATGCCGGACGAACCCGGCATCGTGCGCGTGCGTTTCGACCTGTCGCTGCCGTTAGCGCGCCGGCGCTGAACCCGCTCCTGCCGCGCTGCGCCGGCGCAGCCTTTCCTGCAGGCGCTCGAAATACAGGTAGATCACCGGCGTGATGTAGAGCGTGAGCAACTGCGAGGTAATGAGCCCGCCGACGACGGCGAGGCCGAGCGGTCGCCGCGCTTCCGCGCCCGCGCCGAAGCCGAGCGCGATCGGCAGCGTGCCCATGAGCGCGGCGAAGGTCGTCATCATGATCGGGCGGAAGCGGATCGCGCTGGCGTCGACGATCGCGTGCTCGGCGTCCTCGCCATCGCGCTGCTTCTCGAGCGCGAAGTCGATCATCATGATCGCGTTCTTCTTGACGATGCCGATCAGCATGATCAGGCCGACCGCTCCGTACAGGTCGAGCTCCTTGCCGAACAGCATGAGCGTGAGCAGCGCGCCGAACACCGCGGTCGGCAGGCCCGACAGGATCGTCAGCGGGTGGATGAAGCTCTCGTAGAGGATGCCGAGCACGAGGTAGATCACGAACACCGCGAGCAGCAGCAGCACGCCCATGCCTGCAACCGAACTCTGGAACTGCTGCGCCGTGCCCTGGAACGAGGTCGTGATCGAATCGGGAAGCTTGAGCTGCGCGACCGCCTTGTCGACGCCGGCGACCGCGTCGCTGAGCGCCATGCCCGGCGCGAGGTTGAACGACACGGTGACCGCGGGCACCTGGCCGAGATGGTTGATCGTCGCCGGGCCGACCGAATGGCCGGTTTCGGTGACCGCCGACAATGGCACGAGCCGGTCGATCGGCGTTGCCGTCGCATCGCCGCGCCCGGTTTGCGGCGGTTGCGTCGGCGTCACGTAGATCTGCAAGAGCACGTTCGGATCGGCCTGGCGTTCCGGATCGACCTGGAGCAGCACCCAGAACTGGTCGGAGTCGGTGTAGATCGTCGATACCTGCGCCGGCCCGAACGACTGATACAGCGCGTTCTCGATCGCATCGGGCGTGACGCCGTACGCGGCGGCGGCATCGCGGTCGATGGTCACGTCGAGCTGCGGATTGGCGATGAGCATGTCGCTGGTGACGTCGAGGAAGCCGGGCAGTTTCGACAGCCCCGCGACCAGTTTCGGCGTCCACTGGAACAGCTGCTTCGTGTCGGTATCCTGCAGCACGAACTGGTATTGGCTGTTGGTGAGCTTGCCGCCGATTCGGATCAGCGGCAGGTTCTGCGCGAACGCCTGCAGGCCGGGAATGGCCTGCAGCTTCGGGCGCAACGCGTGCACGACTTCGTCGGCACTCCTGCGCTCGTGCGGAGGCTTGAGGTTGACGATCATGCGGCCCAGATTGAGCGTCGAACTGCTGCCGCCGGCACCGACGAAGGACATCACGTTGTCGACGTTCGGATCCTTGCGGATGATTTCCGCGGCCTGGCGCTGCTTGGCGGCCATCGCATCGAAGCCGATGTCCTGCGCGGCCTGCGTGAACACGAACAGCTGGCCGGTGTCGTCGTTGGGCAGGAAACCCTTCGGCACGCGCACGGCAATGAATGCGGTGGCGATGACGAGCGCGAAAAACACGAGCAACACCGGGAAACGATGGCGCACGCAGGCCTGCAGCGTGCGCCGGTAGAAATCCTGCGTCGCATCGAACGCGCGCTCGCTGGCCATGTACAACCGATTGTGGTGCTCGCCGTGCAGCGGCCGCAACATGCGGCTGCACAGCATCGGCGTCAGGCTCAGCGAGACGACGCCGGAGACGAGCACGGCGCTGACGATGGTCACTGCGAACTCGAACAGCAAGCGCCCGATGATGCCGCCCATGAACATCACCGGGATGAATACCGCCGCCAGCGAGAGCGTCATCGAGACGATCGTGAAGCCGATCTCGCGCGCGCCGTCGAGCGTCGCGGTCAGGCGATCCTTGCCCATGTCCATGTGCCGCGAGATGTTCTCGAGCATGACGATCGCATCGTCGACGACGAAGCCGACCGCGAGCGTGAGCGCCATCAGCGACAGGTTGTCGATCGAGAAACCGAGCGCGTACATGACCGCGAAAGTGCCAACGATCGACATCGGCAGCGCCAGCGACGGGATCACCGTCGCCGAGACGTTGCGCAGGAACACGAAGATGACGAGCACGACGAGCGCGAGCGCCAGGATGAGGCTGAACTTCACGTCCGACACCGATTCGCGGATGCTCTGCGAACGGTCGTAGATGACGTCGAGATTGGCTCCGGCCGGCAGCGAACGCTCGAACTGCGGCAGGATCGCCTTGATGTCCTCCACGACCTGGATCGTGTTCGTGCCCGGCTGCTTCTGGATCGCGAGCACGACGCCTTCCTGGCCGTTGAGTGTCGCGCCGCCCTTGTCGTTCTGCACGCCGTCGTAGACTCGGGCCACATCCTTGAGCCGCACCGGCGCGCCATTGCGATACGTGACGATGAGTTCGCCAAACGCGGCTGCGTCGAACATCTGTCCGTCGACCATGACGTTGTAGATGCGGTTCGGCCCGTACAGCGTGCCGGTCGGCAGGTTGACGTTGCCGGTGCCGATCGCGCTGGCCACGGTATCGATGCCGATGCCGCGCGCGGCCAGCGCGGCAGGATCGACGTCGACGCGCACCGCGTACTTGCGCGAACCGTAGACGTTGACCTGGGCCACGCCACCGACCATCGAGATGCGCTGCGCGAGCGTGTTTTCCGCGTACTCGTCGAGCGTGGACAGGCGCAGCGTCTTCGAGGTGAAGGCGATGTAGTACACCGGCGAGTCGGCGGGATTGACCTTGCGGAACGTCGGAGGCGTCGTCATCTGCGTCGGCAAATGGCGCAATGCCGCCGAGATCGCCGCCTGCACGTCCTGCGCGGCGGCATCGATGTTGCGGTCGAGCGCGAACTGCAAGGTGATCTGCGTGCTGCCGAGCGAGCTCGACGACGTCATCGAGTCGATCGACGGGATCGTCGAGAACTGCTTTTCCAGCGGCGTCGCGACGGCCGAGGCCATCGTCTGCGCAGACGCGCCGGGCAGGCTCGCGCTGACCTGGATCGTCGGAAAATCCACGTTGGGCAGCGCCGCGACCGGCAGCGAGCGATAACCGACGATGCCGAACACGAGGATGCCGACCATGACCAGCGTGGTCATCACCGGCCGGCGGACGAAGATCTCCGACACGTTCACGGCGCGTCCTGCGCCTTTTCGATCTTGAGCGGCGCCTTGTCCTCGACGCGCGACTGGCCGTCGAGCACGACGGTTTCGCCCGCGGCGAGGCCGTCCTCGACGATGGCCTGGCCATCGACGCTGCGCGCGACCACGACCTTGCGCTGCTCGGCGCTATGGTCTGCCTTCACCACGAACACGTAGCTGCCGTCCGGTCCCTGCTGCACGACCTGGTCGGGCACGACGACCGCGTTCGCGTCGTGGCCGAGCACGAGCGTCACGCCGACGAGCTGGCCGGGCCAGAGCAGGTGCGCATCGTTGGCGAACTGCGCGCGCAGCCGGATCGTGCCGGTGCTGGCGTCGACCGCATTGTCGATGAAGGCGACGCTGCCCTCGACTGGCTGGTCGACACCGATCACGTTCGCGCGCACGGCGAGCGCCGCGCCCTTTTGCGCCACCTGCAGGCGGCCGAGCAGCACGCTCGGCAGCGCGAAATTCACATAGATCGGTTCGATCTGGTTGATCGTCACCAACGGATCGGCGTCGTTCGCCTTGACCACGTTTCCGGGCTGGATCGCGATGCGGCCAAGACGCCCGGAGATCGGCGCGTGAATGTCGGTGTAGGTGAGCGTGACGCGCGCGGCGGCAACGTTCGCCTCGTCAGCCTTGACCGTCGCCTGCGCGATGCCGAGATTGGTCCGGTACTGCTCCATCTGGTCGGCCGAGATGAAACCCTTCGTCGCGACCGGCGCGTAGCGCTCGACCTGCGCACGCGCCTGCGCGAGGGTGGCCTTGTCCTTGCCGAGCGTCGCGATCGCCTGCTGCAGTGCCGCCTGTGCGGGACGCGGATCGATGCGGAACATGAGATCGCCGAGCTTGACGTCGGCGCCATCCTTGACGACCGCCTCCAGCAACTGGCCGTCGACGAGCGCGGTCACCGCGACGGCATTGATCGCCTCGACCGTGCCCGGTGCCGCGAACTGCACGGGCATGTCGCGCGACTGCGCCGTCGTCACCGTCACCGGAACGGGCGCGGCTTCCGGCGGCGCTTGCTGGCGCGAGCACGCACCGAGCGTGAGCGCGAACAGCAGGCTTGTTTCAAACGCGCGACGAGGCGGCATGCGCGGCAAACTCCAGGATGTCTCCACAATCTATTTTGACCGATCAGGGCGGTCCGCAGATGCATGGCGCGGCGTAAGCATGCGGTAAAGAACGGACGTGACCATCGGCCTAGTTCGGCTTTTTCTCGCCGGCGATTTTGCGGCAGCTGTTAGAATGCGCGACCCAGAACCCGTGAAGCGGCCCGCGTTTTTGCGCCGGCGCCGTGCATTTCGATGGCTTCGTCGCTGATTCGCCCCCTCCTTCCTTCTTCTCCGAAACAACGCCGCTACTGGACCGCGCCGCACGGTTCGGCGTTTGCGCTCGCGCTCGCCCAGGCCGCGCGCGTGCATGAGGGCCTCGTCGTCGCCCTCGCGCACGACACGCACTCGGCGCACGCGCTCGAGGCCGAAATCGCCGTGTTTGCCGGCGGCGATCTCGAAGTGCTGCAATTCCCGGATTGGGAAACGCTGCCTTACGACTTGTTCTCCCCGCACGCGGACATCGTCTCGCAACGCATCGCGACGCTGTATCGCCTGCCTTCGCTCAAGCGCGGCGTGCTCGTCGTGCCGGTGGCCACGCTCATGCAGCGTCTCGCGCCGCGCAGCTACGTCGCCGGATCGAGTCTCGTGCTCGAACTGCGCCAGAAGATCGACATCGCCGCCGAGCAGCGCCGCCTTGCAGCGTCGGGTTACCGCAACGTGCCGCAGGTGCTCGAGCCCGGCGACTTCGCCGTGCGCGGCGCGCTGCTCGACATCTTCCCGATGGGCGCACCCGAGCCGTACCGCATCGAGCTGTTCGACGACGAGATCGACTCGATCCGCACCTTCGACCCGGAAACGCAGCGCTCCGAACACAAGGTCGATTCCGTGCGCCTGCTGCCCGCGCGCGAATTCCCGCTCACCGAAGAGTCGGCCAAGGCATTCCGCAACACGCTGCGCGAGCGCTTCCCGATCGACGTGCGGCGTTGCCCGCTCTACCAGGACATCAAGGAGGGCGGCGCGCCGGCGGGCATCGAGTACTACCTGCCACTGTTCTTCGAGCGCACCGAGACGTTGTTCGACTACCTGCCCGGCTCGACGCTGTTCGTGCTCGCCGACGGCGCGCTCGACGCCGCCGAGACGTTCTGGACGCAAACCACGCAGCGCTGGGAACAGCGCGCACACGATGTCGAACGCCCGGTGCTGCCACCCGCCGAGTTGTACCTGCCACCGCAGCAGTTGCGCGAACGGCTCAACGATGCGCTGCGCGTCGACGTCGTCGCCAAGGGCGCGCCACCCCCTACCGCGGCTGCGCCGCACCTTCCCCCGCAAGCAGGGGAAGGCAATATCGAGCGGCCTGCGGCCGCAGATCGCCGAATGGAACACGCGGTCGACCTCGGCACACAACCGGCACCGTCGCTGCCACTCAACCGCAAGGGCGAGGAAAACGGCGAAGCCTTGCGCCGCTTCCTTGCCGCCTATCCGGGCCGCACGCTGATCGCCGTCGATTCCGCCGGCCGTCGCGAGGCCTTGATCGAACAACTCGCCGCGGCGCAACTGCGCCCGCTGCCGTATGCGGACTGGGCTGCGTTCGCGCGCGACGACAACCGCTTCGGCATCGTCGTCGCGCCGCTCGAAACCGGTTTCGCACTCACCGATCCCGCCCTCACCGTCCTCACCGAACGCGAACTCTACGGCGAGCGCGCGCAGCAGACGCGCCGCCGCAAGCGCGCCGCGCGCGATCCCGAAGCGGTGTTGCGCGACCTCTCGGAACTGTCGATCGGCTCGCCGATCGTGCACGTCGATCACGGCGTCGGGCGTTATCAGGGCCTCATCAAGCTCGACGTCGGCGGCCGCGCGCAGTACGGCGAAGAACCCGCGGAATTCCTGTCGATCGAATACGCCAAGGGCGACAAGCTCTACGTGCCGGTTGCGCAGTTGCATCTGGTTTCGCGCTATTCGGGCACCGCGCCCGAACTCGCACCGCTGCACGCGCTCGGCGGCGATGCGTGGGAGCGCGCGAAGAAGAAAGCCGCCGACAAGGTCCGCGACGCCGCCGCGGAACTGCTCGCGATCTACGCGCAGCGCGAGGCGCGGCAGGGCGTCGCGCTGCCAGTCGACCGCGACATGGCCGAGCAGTTCGGCGCCGCGTTCCCGTTCGAGGAAACGCCCGACCAGGCCACCGCGATCGCCGCCGTCATCGACGATCTCGCCGCGGGCAAGCCGATGGATCGCGTCGTCTGCGGCGACGTCGGCTTCGGCAAGACCGAAGTCGCGCTGCGCGCCGCATTCGTCGCCGCCACTGCAGGCAAGCAGGTCGCCGTGCTCGCGCCGACGACGCTGCTCGCGCAGCAGCATTTCCAGAACTTTCGCGACCGCTTCGCCGACTGGCCGATCCGCGTCGAGGTGCTGTCGCGCTTCAAGTCGCCCAAGGAAATCAGGAACGCGCTCGACAAGCTCGCCGCCGGCCAGATCGACGTCATGATCGGCACGCACAAGCTCGTCCAGCCGGACGTGAAGTTCAAGGACCTCGGCCTCGTCATCATCGACGAGGAGCAGCGCTTCGGCGTGCGCCAGAAGGAGGCGCTGAAGAAACTGCGCGCCGAAGTCGACGTGCTCACGCTCACCGCGACGCCGATCCCGCGCACGCTGAACATGGCGATGTCGGGCCTGCGCGACCTGTCGATCATCGCCACGCCGCCCGCGCACCGCCTCGCCGTGCAGACCTTCATCGGCCCCTACGACGCGGCGACGATCCGCGAGGCGATGCAGCGCGAGCACGCGCGCGGCGGCCAGGTCTATTTCCTGCACAACGATGTCGAGACGATCGAGAAGACCGCTCGCGAATTGCAGGAACTGATGCCCGACGCGCGCATCCGCTTCGCGCACGGGCAGATGCCGGATCGCGAACTCGAACAGATCATGCTCGACTTCTACCGCCAGCGCTTCAACGTGCTGGTGGCGACGACGATCATCGAATCGGGCATCGATGTGCCGAGCGCGAACACGATCGTCATCAATCGCGCGGACCGTTTCGGCCTTGCCCAGTTGCATCAGTTGCGCGGCCGCGTCGGCCGCTCGCACCACCGCGCCTACGCCTACCTCATGCTGCCGGAAGGCCGCTCGATCACCGCCGATGCGGAAAAGCGCCTCGACGCGCTCGCCTCGCTCGACGAACTCGGCGCCGGTTTCACGCTGGCCACGCACGACCTGGAAATCCGCGGCGCGGGCGAACTGCTCGGCGAGGAGCAATCCGGCCAGATCGAGGAAGTCGGCTTCTCGCTGTACACCGAAATGCTCGACCGCGCCGTGCGCGCGCTCAAGCAGGGCAAGGTGCCCGACTTCGAGCTCGCCAGCGAAACCGAGGCCGAAGTCGCGCTCAACATTCCCGCGCTGATCCCCGACGACTACCTGCCCGACGTCAACACGCGCCTGACGCTGTACAAGCGCATCGCCAGCGCCAAGGACGACGAGGCCCTGCGTGAACTCCAGGTCGAGATGATCGACCGCTTCGGCCTGCTGCCCGACCCCGTCAAGCAACTCTTTGCGGTGACTTCGCTCAAGCTCGCCGCGACGCCGCTCGGCATCCGCAAACTCGAAGTCGGCGCGCAGGGTGGCCGCATCCTCTTCCGCCCGAATCCGGCGATCGAACCGATGACGGTGATCCGCCTGATCCAGTCGCAGCCGCGCGTGTTCGCGCTCGACGGCCAGGACAAGCTGAAATTCAAGATGCCCGCCGAGGGCACGGCCGAGCGCCTGCGTGCCGCCGGCGACCTGCTGCGCCTGCTCGGGGCGCGCGTGGCGGCGTGACGCGCACGGAAACGGCGCTGCGACACTCGCCTCGTCCGCGCTCGCGCATGCGCGCTGAGTTCGGGCTGAACTGCGGCGCGGATCCAGGCCGGGCATTCGGCATCCGTTGCATTCCCGCGCTCTAAGGTCGGAGCTTCGCCATTCCGGGGAGTGTCGTCATGCGTACTTCGATTGCCGTCGCCATCGCGGGTCTGTTCGCCGCCTCGTCCGCCGCCGCCGCGAATCTCGTCACCGTGCAACAGGGCGGCATCGGCCGCTGGTCGGGGCTTGCCGCCAGGGAATGCGGCATCTACGGCAAGCGCTATCCGGCCGTCGATGCGGCCTGCTACTACCCGGTCGACATCCAGGCCAAGCCGGGCGCCCACGCAATCATGCTGTGGGACCAAGACGGCAAACCGCACAAGGGCACGTTGCAGGTCGAGAAGGCCGAGTTCCCCGAAGTGCAGATGACATTGCCCGATTCACTCGACCGCTTCCTGCACATCAGCAAGGACGATCTGGCGCGTGCCGTGAGTGATCGCGCCGCGATCGCCAAACTGCTCGGCGGCAGGCTCGACGCGCCGTCGTTCTCGCTGCCGCTCGCCGCGCCCGCGGCGTCGCTGCCCAAGAGCGAGGACGACTTCGGCAGCGTGCGCGTGTTCGATGCCGAGCACCGCAGCCTGCACAGCGGCCGCGACTATCCGGTGCCCGAAGGCAACGCGGTCAAGGCGGTCGCGGACGGCAAGATCGTGTTTGCCGGCGAGCAGTTCTTCTCCGGCAATTCGGTGTTCGTCGACCATGGCGACGGACTCATCAGCATGAACTTCCATCTGTCGTCCATCGCGGTGAAGGACGGCGAAGTCGTCAAGCGCGGCCAGACGCTCGGCAAGATCGGCTCGACCGGCCGCGCCACCGGACCGCATCTTCACCTCGGCTTCCGCTGGCTCGGCAAACGCATCGACCCCGAACTCCTGCTGCATTCACCCGATGCGCTGCCCTCCGTCGCCGATTCGCCCGCGCAGGCGCAACGCAAGATCGACAAGGCGGAGACGCGCGAGCCGCCGGAGAAGGACCACGTCGACGACGAGGGGTAACCCTTGCGCATCGCTCGACGCGCACCCGCAGGCCACCTCGGCGCAACGCGCGATCGCCCGGTCGGCAGCGCCCATCCGGCAAGACCTTGAGACATTTCGGCGCGATTTGACGCATGGGGTACCGAGCAGCCCGCATCCTGTCGGGCCATCGGGGACCGGCATGAACTTCCGCACCATGGCTTTTTCCGCCGCCTGCCTGGCCTGCGCGGCCAGCGCGCGGGCCGACCGCATCTTCGCCGACGGCTTCCAGGTCCCGGTGCCGCCCTCGCAGTTCCCGATCGTCGGCGACCAATACCAGATCCCCTCCGGACCGGCCGCCGACCAGCTGGCTTGGATCATCGCCGAGTTGAAGGGCACCGAGACGACCACGCCCGCGGAAATTTCCGCCCATTTCGCGTCCTCGTTCAATCCGGGCAGCACGGCTTCGTTCTTCGCCTCGCTGCGCGGCCTTTGGCCGAACGCCGTCGTCACCGACGTCATCGGCGTCACGCCGGTCGACCTCACCGTGCTCATCAACGTGCCCGGCGGCGGCGCGGGCACGCAGGCTGCGCCATCGGGGTTCCTGCACCTGCAGGCGCAATACACGGGCGGCAAGCTGGTCACGCTGTTCAGCGTCTCCAATTTCTCGGGTTCGGTCATGTACGCGGCCGACCAGTCACTGACGCTGGCGCAGGCGCTGACGAGGTTCCACACGCTGTCGGCGAATCCGGCGCTGCTCGTCGGCCGCATCAGCCGCACGACCGGCGCCTGCTCGGCGATCGCGGGCGATGCGCAGGATCAGCTCCGCGCGACCGCTTCGATCTTCAAGACCTGGGTGCTCGGCGGGCTCGCCGACGCGGTCGCCGCGAACGCCGTGCGCATCGACCAGACCGTGCCGCTGCAGGCCGGCTACATCGCGCCGGGCGGAGAGATCAACAGCGAACCGCTCGGCACGTTGTTCCCGGTCAGCGACCTCGCCGCGCTCATGATGGGGATCAGCGACAACACCGCGACCGACCACATCCATCACTTGACCGGGCGCACGACGATCAATGCCTTCGTCGACCGTTCCGGCGTCGCCGACCCGAACGTGCTCAAGCCCGTGCTCGACATCAGCGAGCAGTTCCACCTGTTCGATTCGTTCCCGCTCGCGACCGCACTGCAGTACGTCAACGGAACCGAGGCGTTCCAGCAGCAGTTCCTCGACCAGCAGATCGTGCCGCTCGGGCCCGACACGCAGAACGGTGGCTACAACAACGTCCCGCTCTACACGAGCGGTTCGTGGCGCGCCAGTCCGCTCGACATCTGCGCGGCGTTCTCGCGCCTGCGCCGCGAGGCGCAGGGCTCGGACCAGATGTGGCTCGTCGACCACGCGCTCGGCGCGCAGGCCGCACAACCGAGCGTGCGCGACCTGTGGAACCGCGTCTGGTACAAGGGCGGCAGCCTGAGTTCGAGCGACGGCTACCACGTGCTCACCCATGCCTGGATGCTGGAAAACACCGGCGAGGATCCTTACGTCGTCATCGCCATGTCCAACAGCGACAACGGCGGCATCGACCAGTACCAGGTGCAATCGGTGACCGGACGCATCCTGCAGCTCCTGGCCGCGATGTAGGCGGCGCTCGCATCGGCGGCGGCGCGCTTGCGACAATGCGCGTTTCCGCCCGACGCGAGACGCCATGCACACGCCCGACGCCCTGCACCGCTTCCAGCTCGAACGCGCCAGCGTGCGCGGCGCGCACGTCCGCCTCGACGATGCCTGGCGCGAATTGCGCACGCACGGCGACTACGCGAATGCGCTCGGCGAACTGCTCGGCCAGGCGCTCGCCGCGAGCGCGCTGTTCACGAGCACGATCAAGTTCGACGGCCGCCTGTCCGTGCAACTCCAGGACAGCGGCGCGCTGAAACTCCTGTTCGCCGAGTGCACGCACGACGGTCGCGTGCGCGGCATCGCACGCTGGAACGGCACGCCGCCAACCGCGCCGATCCGCCTCGATGCGAACGCGCGGCTTGCGATCACGATCGAAAACCGCGTCACGCAGACGCGCTACCAGGGCATCGTGCCGGTCGAAGGCGGCGATCTCGCGACCGCGTTCGAACGCTATTTCGAGCGTTCCGAGCAATTGCCGACGCGCATCGTGCTCGCGCAGTCGGGCGAGCGCTGCGCCGGCATCCTGTTGCAGCAGATCGCCGGCGAAGGCGGCAACGACGGCACGCGCGACGCCGACGGCTGGAATCGCGCCGCGCACCTGCTCGCCACGCTGACGGCCGGGGAACTGCTCGCATTGCCGGTCGAAACGCTCCTGCTGCGCCTGTTCCACGAAGACGGCGTGCGCCTGCAGGCCCCGCAGCCGCTGGCGTTCGCATGCACCTGCTCGCGCGAGCGCGTCGGCGACATGCTGCGCTCGCTCGGCCGCGCCGAGTGCGAGGAAACGCTCGCCGAGCAGGGCTCGATCCAGGTGGACTGCGAGTTCTGCAACCGTCGCTACGTGTTCGATGCATCGGACGTGGGCGAGCTGTTCGCCGACCAGCCACCGCCAGCGATGCCGACCCGGCACTAGCTCTGGACGAAAGCCCCGCGGCCGAAAGCGCTCGCGCAATCCGCTTCGGCGGACGCGACTTCAGTCGCGATCCGCCGGCCCGCGCAGCGCCGCCAGTTCCTCGCGCAGGGCGGCCACTTCGGCTTCGAGCCGTTCGACGCGTTCGGCGAGATCGGAATTGCGCGACGCCGCCGGCGCGGACTCCGTTGCGGCAAGCGCCTCGAGGTCGAGCGGGCCGCCGAGCAGGTGCATGTAACGGATTTCGCGCTGGCCGTGCGCGAGCGGCAGCGCGGCGACGAGCGCGGGCTCGCGCTGCAACAGGCGTTCCAGCGTGTCGCGCACGTCGTCGAGCGATAGGAAATCGGCGAGGCGCTCGGCGCGCGCGAGCAGTTCCGCCGGCGTCTGCGGGCCGCGCAGCAGCATCACGCACAGAACGGCGCGCTGCCGCGCGGTGACGTTCCAGCGCGATTCGAAACGGTGTTCGTAGCGCAGCGCGCGCTGCGACGACGCCGCAACCTTGACCAGGCGCTGCTCCTCGAGCACGCGCAAGGCGTGCGCAACGGCGCCCGGCTCCAGATGCATGACCGGCTCGCGGCTCGTCTTCTGGTTGCACGCGGCGACGAGCGCGTTGAGCGTGAGCGGATAGACCTCGGGCGTGGTCGCGGCTTTCTCGACGAGGCAGCCGAGAATGCGCGCCTCGATCGCATCGAGCGGCGGCGTGGTTTCGGCGGGCGGGCTGACGTCTGCGTTTTCCATGTTTCGTCCGCGTGCGTTGGTCGTCGCACGAGTCTAGCGCGGACGCATCGACGACGGCCTTGCGCGGATGCGGGCAGACGCGCCGCGTGGGCGCGTCTGCCGCCGACAAAGGCCGGTCAGCCGTCGAAGCCGTCGCTGAAAATGTGATCGCCTGCCGGCGCGAAGATCCAGGTGCCTGCGACTTGCGTGAACGCGAAGATGCGGCCGTCCGGCGCGCGTTCGACCTTGAACGCGGGATAGCCCGTTTCGTGGCGCGACTGCCACGCCGGCGTGGCCGGCGTCGATACATCGATCTCGTCGACGCCGAATTCGTTGCCGACGTAGGCCGTACCCGCGTCGACGACGACCGAATGCGGCGCGTTGTAGTCCGGCAGGCTGCCAGCGCCCGGCAGGGCGATACTGCCGACAAGCAGCGGCGACGACTTGTCGGTCGCGTCGACGATCTGCAAGGCGTTGCCGAAGGTGAGATCGGTGGCGCAGGCGATGTAGACGGTATTGCCATCCGCGCTCACGTCGATGCCATTGGCATAAGGACAGTCGACGGCATCCTGCCCTACGACCGCGGGCGCGGCCGGATTCGATACGTCCACGATGCGCAAACCGCCGTCTCCGAAAGCGGCGCCGTCGGCGAGATATGCGTAATGGCCGCGCACGGTGAGGTCGTAGGTCTGGCTGGTCTGGATCGCGCCGAGCCGTTGGGGATGGGCCGCGTCGCTGACGTCGTAGACGGCGAACACGCCGCCATTCGTCGTGCTCGACACGTAGACCCGGCCGTCGTGCGCTTCGATCGCGGATGCGAACGGGAACTCGAAACGCCCGACCTCGACCGGATGCGCGGGATCGGCGATGTCGACGATGATCACGCCATAGCCCCACGATGCAAGGTAGGCGCGCGTGCCGTCGACGGCGATGTCCTCGAAGTCGCGCGCCTGCGGCACGTCGTCGAGATCGGCGCGGAACTGGCCGACGCGGGCGAACGTCGACGCGTCGAGGCTGGCCAGCCCGTAGTCTTCCTGCGCGAAATACGCATGCGTTGCATCGAAGGCGGCGGCGTGCGCGGCGATGCCGAACGGCAGTTCGAATGAAGCGCCCTGCACGGGATGCGCCGCGTCGGCGACGTTCAGGAGCAGGCCCGAATCGGTCGACTTGTCGAGCAGCAGCGGGCCGAACGGCGTGTCGGCGGCCTGCGCCACGTCGAAGGCGACGTGCGCGCCGAGGTCCACGGTGCTCTGCAGGACCGGCGCCGACGGGGTGCTGAAATCCCAGACCTGGATACCCGTCGCGCCAATAAGGTACAGCGTGTCGCCGCGGCGCAGGGCCTGCGTGGCCAAGTCGATCGGCGTATCGAAAACGAGGCTGATGCTGGACGGATCGGACAGGTCGTAGATGCCGAGGTCGTAGCCGACGGCGATCGCGTAGTCGTGGGTCAGGATCGCGCGCAGGAACATGACGTCGACATCGGCGCTGCCGGCGGCGACCGGCGCCGACGGATCGGAAATGTCGATGACCGAAACCGAGCGGCCGATGAAGCCATTGCCGAAGGTGAGCAGGCGGTTGCCGTCGACGAACAGGCTGTCGAAGGACAGCACGTCGGAGTTCTGCGCGACGAAGGCCGGATGCAGCGGATCGGATACGTCCAGCACGACGAGGCCGTTGTCGGCATCGCCGACGAACAGGTGATCGCCAGAGGCCGCGAGCGCGGTCGGCCGCTTGTAGTCGGAGACGACGTAGTCGTCGACCTCCGCGACGACTTGCGGGTGCGCCGGGTCGGCAAGGGAAAACACGGTGATGCCGCCGTCGTCGAGCGTCGAATACCAGGTCGAGTAGAGGTAATCGCCGACCACGGCGATGCCGCCGACCGGGCCGTGGCCGTTCGGACCGTCGCGACCGACCAGCGCCGGATGTGCCGGATCGCCGAGGTTCCAGGTCACCAGCGTCTGGCCGGCGCCGACATAGAGGTAGTCGCCGTGCGTCGCCGGCGCGGTGACGCTGCCGCCACCCACGTCGACCTGGCGCAGGGTCTGCGCATCGGCCGCGCTGGCGAGCAAGAGGCATCCGAACGCGAACGCCTGGAAGTATGTGGAACCTTTCATCACGATGTTTTCCTCGGCAGCACACGATGCATGCAACGCGCGCTTGCCATCGGCTGCACGCGCGAGCCCCGTCGGAACGACAGGGATGCGACATCGTCGCCAGGCTGCGTCGAAACGCATGAAGGAACGATGCGGCAACGATGACGTGCGGATGTACTTGCTGCCGGATCAATCACTTGCGGACCAATGAATCGGCGCGTCAGTGCGGCACCGCCGCCTCGCCGGTCATGCGCTGCAGGCGCTCCTCGGCCATGCGTGCCGCGTCGGTCTGACCGGTGGCGCGGAACAGCTGCACCTGCGCCGCCGCGGCGCGCGGATCGCGGTCGGCCCATTGGGCAATGCGACCGGCCACCTGGCGTGCGGTGTCGAGCTGGCCGGAAGCGATGAGCGCTGTGACGTACGGCGCACCGACAGCGACAAGGTCCTCCGGAACGCCGAACGATTCCGCGCCACGCATCGCCGCAGAGAAGGCGGCGAGCGCTTCCGCGTCGTGACGGCGCGCCTTGGCCAGCCAGGCTTCGCCGAGCGCGACCTGCATCGCCAGCCACGCATCCCCGCCGGGTGGCAACGCGGCGCGCAGGGCTTCGAGATCCGTTGCCGCGGCCGCAGCATCCTCCAGCGACATCCTCAGCAGCAACGCGCGCGACCAGGCGGCCGGATCGCCGTCGCGCAAGGCCGGCAGCAGCGCATCGCCGAGCAGGGCCCGCGCTGCGCCCACTTCGCCGCGCGCCATTGCAAGCCGCGCGAGTTGCCAAGAGGCCTGCGCACGCTTCAATGCATCGCGCTGCGGATCGGATTCCTTGCGGATGCTTTCGAGCAAGCCCTGCGCCTCGCCACCGCGCGCGGCCAGCGCGAGCGCACGGGCGCGCGCCAGCGAAAGGTCGACGACCATGCTGGCGTTGCGCGTCGCCTCCGCCGCCGGCCAGAAACGATCGCTCGCCGCGACGGCACCCGCGCCGTCGAGCAATTCGACCGACGCGTCGACGATGCGTGCCAGCGCATAGGCTCGGCCCTCGCGGGCGCCAAGCCGCTCGAATTCACGCAGCGCATCGCCGAGCACGGGCAAGGCAACGGCGGGACGATGCCGAGCGAGGTTGAATTCGCCGAGGTTGACGTCGACGCTGGCCATTCCGACGCCGTCGCCGACCGCGGCAAGCTCCGTGCGTGCATTCGACAGCGCGCCGGTTGCGGCGTCGTAACGACCGCGCGAGGCGAGGATCGTGCCCTGCCCCAGCAAGGCGATGCCGACGGGCTCGCGATCGGCCGTGTCCTTGCGCAGCGCGACGACCTCGTCGTAAAGATCGGCAGCCCGCTCGAACGACTGCGTGCGCACGAACGCGGCGGCAAGCGTCAGCATCGCGCGTGAACGCAGGGCGTCGTCGCGGCCTTTCGGCAAACCGTCGAGCAGCGCGTCCAGGCGCGTCACCACGGCCGCGTAGTCGCCGCTGCGCAGGTCGATCTGCGCAAGACGCTGCTGCACCTGCGGCGCGTCGCGGACCGCATCCGGCGCCGCGGCGATGAGCGCGCGTGCCTCGGCGAGATGATCGGCGAGCATCGCCGCGCCGGATTGTTCGAGCACTTCCTCGACCTCTGCCGGCGCCTGCACGAAGCCGGTGACGTTGGGTACATGGCCGTAGAGGCGCAGCAACGCGTCCGATGCTTCGCGCGCAGCGGCGATCGGATCGGCGTCGGCTGCCTCGACATGTTGCGCGCCTTGCGCGCCGACCACGTCGAGCCGCACGTTCCAGCGCCCGTCACGCTGGCGAACGCGCGGCTGCACGCGCAGCGCGTTGGCCGCCTCCGGCACCGCCTGCGCGTTGCCTTCCGGCCGCGCGCGCAAAAGGGTCAGCACGCTCTCGCTCGACAAGGTCGGCAGGCCGCCTCCACGCAGGCGATTGGCGACCAGATCCATCGTGCCCAGGCGCAGCCAGCGCGACTCGGCGCTGCCCTCGACTTCCGCGGGCATCACCCATACCGCTTCGGATGGCGGCAGCGGCGCCGCCGCGGGCCTTGGCTGAAACGCACCGGCGATGAACCACGACGCAAGCACCGCGCAACCGGCGGCGAGGACCGCCGCGATCAACCAATGGATGCGCCGCCAACCGGCTGCTTGCGCCGCAACGTCGAGGGGCGCGATCGGCGGCGGCGCGCGATCCTGTGCTTCCACGTCGGCCTCGACTCCCACATCGGCCTCGACTCCCACGTCGGCGTCGTCGCGCACGTCGAGCAGCCAGCGATACCCGAAGCGCGGCACCGTGCGGATCGTGCGCTGCTCATTGCCGGTATCGTCGAGCGCACGGCGCAGCTTCACGATCGTGTGATTCAGCAACGCGTCGCTGATCTCCACGCGTCCCCACACCGCGGCAATGAGTTCGTCGCGGCCGACCGCGCGATCGCGATGCTCGATGAGGTAGATCAGGCAATCGAGCGCGCGAGCCGGAAGCGCGATCGCCTTTCCGCCGCAATCGAGCTCGCGCGCCGCGGTGTGGAGGGTGAAATTGTCGAAGCGGAAGATCGTCATCGTTCGGCGATGCCTGCTTGCCAGCGCGGCAGTGTCACGGATCGGAATCGTCCTGGCCATCCTCTTGCGCCTCGGTCGCAGGCGCGCAACCGGGCACGACCGCATCCGCACCGAGCAGCCACCAGTCGCGGCGGTTGGCGTGCCCAATGCGGATCGCCTTCGCTTCGTCGATGCAGCGGCCCATGCGCTTCATCGCGTCTTCGAGGATGAAGATGCGGCGCTCGCGCGGCGCCTCGGCCAGCCATTGCGTCGCGCGCCCGAACTGCGTCGGCCACGGCGCGCGGAAACCGAAATCGCGTACCGGCCCGTCGGCCATGAGCAGGTTCTGCTCCTTCCACGCGACGAGGCCGATCTGCGAGTCGGCACCGGCGAGTTCGCGGGCCCGGCGCATGAGGCCGGCGGCGGAACTGGAATCGTTGAGCAGCGGATACGCCCACAGGCTCACGATGAGCCAAAGCGCGGCAATGCCGGCGAGCAGCGCCTGCACGCCGCGACGCGGGCGGAACACGGCGGCGGCGAGGACGAATGCCGCGCCAATGGCGACGAGCATGCCCCACGCGGCGCCGGCGAGGTCCGTCAGTTCGCGCTGCGCGAGCATTTCCGCGAAGCGCGCGGAATGGCCGAGCGCAAGCCACGCGCCGACTCCGAGCATCGCCAGTCCGATGAACAGAGCACATGCGAACGCGAGCCGGCGCAACCAGTGCAATTGCAGGATCGCTTCCCAGTGCGGCGCGATCGACAGCGCGAGCATCGGCAGCACGGGCATGAGATACATATCGCGCTTGCCGCTCGGAATGCTGAAAAACACGACGAGCAGCAACGACCAGGCCAGCGGCAGCAGCACGCGCGGCTCGCGCGCGCGCAAGTCGCCCAGCCAGCGCGGCAGCGCGGCCGGATACGCGAGCGACAACGGGAACCAGTTGAACACGATGACCGGAATGAAGTACCAGAACGGCTGCGCGTGCGCCCACGAGTGGGCATATCGCCTGGCGGTCTGGCGCAGGAACAGGTCATCCACGTACGCTGCATATTCCGGTGTGCCGTGCGACTTCGCCGCGACGAGCACCGCCGCAGCCCACGCGAGCACGAGCGCGAGAAACGCGAGCGCGCCCAGGCTCCAGCGCAAGCCGTCGGCATGCGTGCGCGTCACGCCCGGCCAACCGCGCACGCGCGCGTACGCGTACGGCGCGAGCATGAGCAAGGCGAGGAAGCCGACGCCCTTCGTGATCACGCCGACGCCCGCGGCGAAACAACCGAACCAGTACGCACGCCAGTTCGGCCCGCGCAGCAGGTGCAGCAGCAGGCCCCAGTTGGCGAGCGTGATCCAGCCCATGATCAGCGGATCGATCTGCGCGCGCTTGACCTGATAGAGGAACTGGAACGCGAACAGCACCGCGATCGCGCTGTACAAACCCGCGCGGTGGTTCCACAGGCGCCGACCGAGATCCCAGGTCAGCCCCAACGTAAGCAGCCCGGCGAGAAGCGACGGCAGAAGAAACGCGACGCGCCAGCTGCGCACGATCGCGTACGCGCCGGCCATGAGCCAGAACATGACCGGCGGCTTGTCCGAATACAGTTCGACGCCGCGATGCGGGAACAGCCAGTCGCCCGACTCGATCATCTGCCGGGCGACGAGCACGAAGCGCGGCTCGTCGGCGGGCCACGGAGCGCGCAAGCCGATGCCCGCGCCGAGCAGGACGAGCGCGAACAGCAGGAAAATCCACAATTCGCGGCGTTCGCGAGCCGTCGGGGCGGCGGTATCCAGCATAGGCACGTATCGTATCAGCCCGCGCGCGGCGCATCGGTTGCGCGCGCGGCGCCGCAATCCCGACAATCGCGCGGGACAGGGGGATCTCCACGATGAGCGCCGCTTCCTCGCAATCCGGTTTCGCCGCGCAGCCATTGGCGACCGCGACCGCGCTGCCCGCGCCCTGCTACGTCGGCGTGGACGCCGAAACGCGCGATCGGCGCGCCGTGTTCGCGCGCAGCTGGCAGCTCGTCGCGCACGCGGCGCAACTGGCCAGTGCGGGCGACCACGCCGTTGCCGACATCGCCGGCGTGCCGCTCGTCCTCGTGCGCGGCGACGACGGCGAACTGCGCGCCCTGCACAACGTCTGCCGGCACCGCGCCGGGCCGCTCGCGACCTGCGACGGCCGCGGTGCGAAGCGTCTGCGCTGCCGGTACCACGGCTGGACCTATGCGCTCGACGGCCGCCTGCTCAGCGCGCCGGAAATGGGCGAAGCGGAAAACTTCCGGACCGACGCGATCAGCCTGCCGCAGGCGCGCATCGCGCAATGGCGCGGACTCGTCTTCGCCGCGCTCGACGCCGCGCCGCCGTTTGCCGACCTCGTCGAAGGCATCGACGCGCGCGTCGGCGCCGCGGCGATGGACGGCTATGTGTTCACGCGTCGCGTCGCCTACGAGATCGACTGCGACTGGAAGGTCTACGTCGACAATTATCTCGAGGGCTACCACGTCCCGCACATCCATCCCGAGCTCAACCGCATGCTCGATTACCGCAGCTACGTCACCGAAACCGCGCGCTGGCATTCGTTGCAATGGAGTCCGCTGGAAAGCGCGGACGAGCTCTACGGCGACGGCGATGCGCTGTACTACTGGCTGTGGCCGAACACGATGCTCAACATCCTGCGCGGCCGCGTGCAGACCAATCGCGTGCTGCCGCTCGCGGGCAACCGCTGCCGCGTCGAGTTCGACTTTTACTATTCGGGCAACGGCAACGCGACGCGGCAGGAACGCGATCTCGCCTTCAGCGATCTCGTGCAGCGCGAAGACATCGACATCTGCGAACGCGTGCAGCGCGGGCTCGCGTCGGGCTCCTACGTCGCCGGGCGGCTCAACCCGAAGCGCGAGAGCGGCGTGCATCATTTCCACGAGTTGCTGCGCGAGGCCTATCGCGAGACGCCATGCGTCCCGCACGGACCTACGGCTCGATCGTGAACTCGTCCGCGTCCATCCATGCCGGGAAACGCTCGCGATGGGCGGCGAGCGAAGCCGGATCGAGACTCACGGTCACGACCTGCTCCTGCGCTCCGAGCTCGACCAGCGGATGGCCAAGGAAGTCATGCGCGACGCTGTCGCCCACGTAGTGCAGGTCATTGCCGTCATAGCCAACGCGGTTGACGCCGACGCAATAGGCAAGGTTCTCGATCGCGCGCGCGGCGAGCAGCGTGCGCCACGGATGCCGGCGCGCGCTCGGCCAGTTGGCGACGACGACGAGCACGTCGTAGTCGAAGCGCCCCGCCGCGCGGTCGTAGCGGTTGCGTGACCACACCGGAAAACGCAGGTCGTAGCAGACCAGCGGACAGACGCGCCAGCCGTTCAACTCGACGACGATGCGTTCGCTGCCGCCCGCGTAGCGCTCGTGTTCGCCGGCCATGCGGAACAGGTGGCGCTTGTCGTACTGCGCATGGCTGCCGTCAGGACGCATCCAGACGAGCCGGTTCACACAGCGATCGCCCTCGCGCACGACGAGGCTGCCGGTGACGACCGCGTCGACCTCGCGCGCGAGCGCGCGCAGCCACGCGAGGCCTTCGCCATCCATCGTCTCCGCATTGCCGAGCGTCTCGTTGGTGAAGCCGGACAGGAACGTTTCGGGCAGCACGACGAGATCGGTCGCGCCGGCGAGCGCGCGCACTTTCGCGCCGTAGTAGTCGCGGTTCGCCGCAGCGTCTTGCCAGCGCGTCGACCCTTGCACGAGCGATACGCGCAGCGGTTTGTTGATGCTCACAGCGCCACCAGCCGTTCGGCGGCCTGCACCAGCACCGCATCGCTCTTGGCGAAGCAGAAACGCACGAGGCGTTGCTCCGCTGGCGGCGCTTCGTAGAACGCGGAAATCGGGATCGCGGCGACGCCGCCGTTGCGAACGAGCCATTCGCAGAACGACAAGTCGTCCTTGTCGCTGAGCTTCGAGTAATCGGCGACCTGGAAATACGCCCCGCCGACCGGCAGCAATTCGAACTTCGAGCCTGCCAGCAGGTCACGGAAACGATCACGCTTGGCCTGGTAGAACGCAGGCAGGTCGAGATAATGCTGCGGATCGCTTTCGAGGATTTCCGCGAGTGCGACCTGCGCCGGCGTGAACGTGCAGAACGTGAGGTACTGATGCACCTTGCGGAACTCGGCCGAGAGCGCGCGCGGTGCGATGCAGTAGCCGACCTTCCAGCCTGTACAGTGGTAGGTCTTGCCGAACGAGCTGACGACGAAACTGCGTTCGGCGAGTTCCGCGTGGCGCAGCACACTTTGGTGCACGGCGCCGTCGAACACGATGTGTTCGTAGACCTCGTCGGAGAGCACGAAGAGGTCGTGCTTGCGCGCGAGTTCGGCGAGCGCGTCGAGGTCGCCCGCGTCGAACACCGAGCCGCAGGGATTGTGCGGCGTGTTGACGAGGATCATGCGCGTCTTCGGCGTCACCGCCGCGGCGATGCGATCCCAGTCGGGCCGGAACGTATGCGGATCGAGCGCGACATGCACGGCATGGCCGCCGTTGAGCTCGATCGCCGGCTCGTAGCTGTCGTAACACGGGTCGAGCACGATGACCTCGTCGCCCGCGCGCACGACGGCGGCGATCGCGGCGAACAACGCCTCGGTCGCGCCGGACGTCACCGTGACCTCGGTATCGGCGTTGACCTTGCGGCCGTAGAGTTTCCCGGTCTTGCGCGCGATCGCCTCGCGCAGCGCGGGAACGCCGGTCATCGGCGCGTACTGGTTGCGGCCTTCGGCCATCGCGCGCGTGAGCGCGTCGCGCAGCGCGGGCGGGCCGTCGAAATCGGGAAAACCCTGGCCGAGGTTGACGGCCTTGTGCTCGACCGCGAGCTGGCTCATCACTGTGAAGATCGTCGTCCCGACCTTGGGCAGCTTGGTTTCGATCTGCATGACGCCTTGCGTTTGGACGGCCAAAAGCCGGAATGCGGATCGTAACATGCGCTGCGCGCTGCACTTGGCACGCCACTGCGCGCCGCCTTCTCTCCCGCGGAGAGAAGGACCGCCGCATTGCACCTCTATTTAGCGCCGAGCGCGATGCGATTGACGCGAGCGATGAACGCGTTCGGATCGGCCAGCGTGTCACCCGCGGCGAGCTGCGCTTCCTCGAGCAGAAGATGGCCGAGATCGGCGCTGCGCGCCGGGTCGGCTTCGTCGGCGAAACGCTGGACGAGCGCGTTGTGCGGATTGATTTCCAGGGTCGGCTTGCTCGCCGGCACGTCGTGGCCGGCTTCACGCAGCAGGCGCTGCATGTGCGGCGCCATGTCGTAGTCGCCGATCACGAGGCAGGTCGGCGATTCGGTGAGGCGATGGCCGACCTGTACCTTCTCGACCGCATCGCCGAGCACGTTCTTGAGTTTCTCGACGATCGGGGCCGCGTCGGTCTCGACTTGCTTGCGCACTTCGGCGTCCGCGCCATCGGCGGCGTCGAGGTCGCCCTTGGCGGCGTTGCGCAATGTCTTGCCGGCGTATTCGTGGAGGTAGCCGATCATCCATTCGTCGATGCGGTCGCCGAGCAGCAGCACCTCGATGCCACGCGCCTTGAGCGATTCGATCTGCGGACTGTTCTTCGCGGCGAGATGCGAGTCGGCGGTGACGTACCAGATCGCGTCCTGACCGACCTGCATGCGGCCGACGTAGTCGTCGAGCGACACGCTCTTGTCCGCGCCTTCGGATTTCGTCGAGGCGAAACGCAGCAGCTTGGCGATGCGCTCGCGGTTGGCGCCGTCCTCGGCAATGCCTTCCTTGAGCACGTTGCCGAACGCGGCCGTGAACTGCCTGAACTTCTCCGGCTCGTCCTTCGCCAACTTGTCGAGCAGGTCGAGGACGCGCTTGATGCAATTGCTGCGGATCTGCGCGACGAGGCGATTGTCCTGCAGGATTTCGCGGCTGACGTTGAGCGGCAAGTCGTCGGAATCGACGACGCCGCGCACGAAGCGCAGGTATGCGGGCAGCAACTGCTCGCTCGCATCCATGATGAAGACGCGGCGGATGTAGAGCTTGAGGCCGTGGCGCTCGTCGCGGCCACTGAACACGGCGTCGAACGGCGGCTTTTCCGGGACGTAGAGCAGCAAGGTGTAGCTCTGCGAACCCTCGACGCGGTTGTGCGTCCAGGCCAGCGCGTCGTTGAAGTCGTGCGTGAGCGACTTGTAGAAGGCTTGGTATTCCTCGTCGGAAATTTCGGCCTTCGGTCGCGTCCACAACGCGGCGGCGTGGTTGACGGTTTCGAACTCGCCTTCGGGCTTGCCGTCCTTGTCCTCGCGCAGGCGGATCGGGAACGCGACGTGGTCGGAGTAGCGCTTGACGAGTTCGCGCAGTTTCCAGCCGTCGAGGAATTCGCTTTCGTCGGGCTTCAGATGCAACGTGACCGTCGTGCCGCGCGCGGCGACGTCGAGCGTTTGCAGCGTGTATTCGCCGCTGCCGGTCGATTCCCAGCGCACGCCTTCCGACGCGGGCGCGCCCGCCTTGCGCGTGGTCAACGTGACCTTGTCGGCGACGATGAAGGCCGAGTAGAAGCCGACGCCGAACTGGCCGATCAGCTGCGTGTCCTTGCGGGCGTCGCCAGACAGCGTTTCGAGGAACCTGCGCGTGCCCGAGCGCGCGATCGTGCCGATGTTCTCGACGACTTCGCCCTGCGTCATGCCGATGCCGTTGTCGCGGATCGTCAGCGTGCGCGCGTCCTTGTCGAACTCGATCTCGATGCGCAGATCCGCATCGTCGGACGTCAGCGACGCATCCGACAGCGCGGAGAAGCGCAGCTTGTCGCAGGCGTCGGATGCGTTGGAGATCAGCTCGCGCAGGAAGATGTCCTTGTGCGAGTACAGCGAATGCGTGACCAGGTGCAGGACCTGGGAGACTTCGGCTTCGAACGCGCGCGTCACGGGCTGGTTCGTCATTGCGCTCCCTCAGGGCAGTGGTGAGATGCAGCGCAGATGGTGTCGTCGGGAGCTCGCTTCAAGCAAACCGACAGGAAATTTCCTGGAGTCTGCTGTCCATTCAGCGTGCGCCCTTGAACGGTCGCCTTGAACTTTCACGAAGCCGATATCCAGGCAGGCCCGGCAATCCCCGTCGAAGCAACATCGAGAACGATCGCGCAAATAAAAACGGCCGTCGGTTTTCCCGACGGCCGTTTGACGAGGAGCACAGACGCGACTCGATGCTCCAAGAGGTATGTAGGGTAATTACGCCTTGGCGCGCGCGCCGAGATCTTCCTTGATGCGTGCTGCCTTGCCTTCAAGGCCACGCAGGTAATAGAGCTTGGCGCCACGCACCTTGCCGCGACGCTTGACGACGACGGAATCGATCGTCGGGCTGTGCGACTGGAACACGCGCTCCACGCCGAAGCCATGCGAGATCTTGCGCACCGTGAAGGCGGAATTGAGGCCCGCGTTCTTGCGCGCGATGACAACGCCTTCGTAGGCCTGCACGCGCTCGCGGTTGCCTTCCTTGACCTTCACGTTGACGATCACGGTATCGCCCGGGCTGAATTCCGGCAGCGAACGGGTCATCTGGGCGGCTTCGAATTGCTGGATCAGGTTCATGACACTCACCACTATGGTCTGATTTTCATTCGCCCGAACCGCTCTCGCGATCGCGCGTCGTCTTTTCCTCGTGCTCGTGCCGGAACTCGTCCAGCAGCGCACGTTGTTTCTTGTCCAGCTCGACCTGCCCGAGCAGGTCGGGCCGGCGAAGCCAGGTCCGCCCCAGCGACTGCTTCCGGCGCCAGCGCGCGATCGCGGCATGGTCGCCCGAAGTCAGTACCGCCGGCACGACGCCCCATTCGTGATGCTCGGGACGCGTGTAGTGCGGACAATCGAGCAGGCCGTCGGAGAACGAATCCTGCTGCGCCGATTGCGCATCGTGCAGGACACCGTCCTGGAGACGGCCCACCGCATCGATGACGATCGCCGCGGCGAGCTCGCCGCCCGACAGCACGTAGTCGCCGACGGAAATCTCCTCCTCGACCGCGTGCTCGATGAATCTTTCGTCCACGCCTTCGTAGCGGCCGCACAGCAGGATCAAGTGATCGCGCCGCGCGAGTGCCTCCACCCTGGCCTGGTCGAGCCGCGCTCCCTGCGGACTCATGTAAATCGCCTTGCCGTTTTCCGATCCGCTGGCACGTCGCACGCTGTCGAGCGCCTTGCGCAACGGGTCGATCATCATCACCACGCCGGGACCACCGCCGTAGCAGCGATCGTCGGCCGAGCGGTAGTTGTCGGTCGTGAAATCGCGCGGATTCCACATCGCGATCTCGATGAGTCCGCGCTCTCGCGCTCGCCCGACGACTCCCACCTTCGCACAGCTTTCGATGAAATCCGGAAACAGCGTGATGACATCAATTCGCATCGCGCCCGCCCCGATGTCCACTTCCGCGCCCGTCCTGCACGCGTTTTCCAGCCGCCGCCTAAAATTCCGGATCCCAGTCAACGACGATGCGCGCCGCGTCGAGATCCACTTCCGTCACGAACGAGCCGACCAGAAACGGGATCAGCCGCTCGCGTTCCTCGTTCCTCACGACGAGCACGTCGTTCGCGCCCGTCGCGACCAGGTGCGAGACCTTGCCCAAGGGCACGCCCTGCACCGTTTCCACCGCAAGACCTTCGAGGTCGACCCAGTAGTACTCGCCGGGTTTCGCCTTGGGCAGCGCCGAGCGCCGGACCCAGATCTCGCTGCCGACCAGCGCCGCCGCGGCGTCGCGATCGTCGATGCCGGGCAACGTCGCGACGATGCCCTTGCCTTGCGCGCGGCCATTGCTGCCCGCGATGTCCGTTTCACCGGTCGCCGATCGAACCCGCCACGGCTGGTAGCGGAAGATCTGCGTCCTCGGTTCGGTATACGACTCGAGCTTTACCTCGCCGCGTACACCGTGCACCCCGACCACCTTGCCGAGCAGGACGAATTTCTCCGGCCCGGACACGCGATCAGGCTGCCTGCTTGCTGGCTTCCTTGTAGAGCGACTTGACCTTCTCGGTCAGCTGCGCGCCCTTCTCGACCCACGACTTGACCTTGGCCGTATCGAGTTCGAGGCGGACATCCTTGCCGGTCGCGATCGGATTGAAATAGCCGAGACGCTCGATATTGCGGCCGTCGCGCGCATTGCGGCTGTCGGTCACGATGATGTGGTAGAACGGACGGCTCTTCGCGCCGCCGCGGGAAAGGCGAATCTTGACCATTGCAAGTCTCTGAATGTGCAGAATATTTTCGGGACTTGTGCGATCAGGACGAACGCAAGGCCCGGAGTGAGCCGCGTATTCTAGCGGAAACCGGGCAGAAATAAAGTAGCCCGCAAAACCAGGCGTCCTGCCGCGGTTTGCCCGAAACGGTCGCGGCAGGTCCGCGCCGCGTTTTTCGCCTCAAGCACGAAGGTGCTCGATGCGGTGGCACATCCCGTGCCGCGGACATCCGCCAACCTAACGAGGGGGCATGAATCCGCCGCCGCCCATGCCCTTCATCGCCGAACCCATCTGGCGCATGAGGCCCTTGAGGCCGCCGCTGCCGAGCTTGGACATCATCTTTTCCATCTGCTGGTATTGCTTGAGCAGGCGGTTGACGTCGGCCGGCTGCGTGCCCGAGCCACGCGCGACGCGCGCGCGACGCGAGCCGTTGAGCAAATCCGGATGGCGGCGCTCCTTCTTCGTCATCGAACCGATGATCGCGATCATGCGCCTGACCTCGCCATCGTTGGCCTTGGCCTTGACGTGATCGGGCAGGTTCGACACGCCCGGCAACTTGTCCATGAGCGAGGCCATGCCGCCCATGTTGACCATCTGCTCGAGCTGGTCGCGCATGTCGTTGAGGTCGAAGCGCTTGCCCTTGATGACCTTTTCGGCGAGCTTGCGCTGCTTTTCCTGATCAACGTTCTGCTCGACCTGTTCGACCAGCGAGAGCACGTCGCCCATGCCGAGGATGCGCGTGGCGATTCGATCGGGATGGAACGGCTCGAGGCCGTCTGGCTTTTCGCTCACACCGATGAACTTGATCGGACGGCCGGTCACGTAGCGCACGGACAACGCGGCACCGCCGCGCGCATCGCCGTCGGTCTTGGTCAGCACGACGCCGGTGAGAGGCAGCGCATCGGCGAAGGCCTTGGCCGTATTCGCCGCGTCCTGGCCAGTCATCGAGTCGACCACGAACAGCGTCTCGACCGGATCCAGCGCGGCGTGCAGCGCCTTGATCTCGTCCATCATCGCCGCGTCGACGTGCAGGCGGCCGGCAGTATCGACGATCAGCACATCGGCGAATGCACGCGCCGCGGCGTCACGCGCGGCTTTTGCGATCGCGACCGGATCCTGCTCGCCGCTCGACGGATGGAACAACACGTCGACCTGTTCGGCGAGCGTGCGCAACTGCTCGATCGCGGCCGGACGATAGACGTCGCAGCTCACGACCATGACCTTCTTCTTGCGACGCTCCTTGAGCAGGCGCGCGAGCTTGGCGACGGTCGTCGTCTTGCCGGCGCCCTGCAGACCCGCCATGAGCACGACCGCGGGCGGCGCCGCGGCGAGGTTGAGGTCGGTATTGGCGCTGCCCATGACCGCGGTCAGCTCGTCACGCACGACCTTCACCAGCGCCTGGCCCGGCGTCAGGCTGCGCAGCACTTCTTGGCCGAGCGCCTTGACCTGCACGCGCTGGATCAGCGCCTGCACGACCGGCAGCGCGACATCGGCTTCGAGCAGCGCGATGCGCACTTCGCGCAGCGCCTCGCGGATGTTCGACTCCGTCAGCCGGCCCTTGCCGCGCAGGCGCTGGACGGTGGCGGAGAGGCGTTGGCTGAGTGACTCGAACATGACGGACCGGTGCGACGGGAAAGCCGGCGATTGTAGCGGAACGAAGGCATCGGGCTGTGCCACACTGCGCGCATGCCCGTGACTGCCTTCGCCCTGCTCGCCGTCGTCCTCTATTTCGCCGCTTGCGGCCTGCTCATGCGGGGCTTGCGCGAGGATGCGGCCGGACAGTCGAGGGCGCCCATGGCGATCGCCGCGCTCGCGGTGCTCGCCCACGCCGCAGCCCTGCTCAGCGCCCACCGCGGCGCGCTTGACCTGCACTTTTTCGCGGCGCTGTCACTGGTCGCCTGCGTCGTCTCGGCACTGACGGTGCTGGTCAACCTGTCGCGGCCGGTCGCGGTGCTCGGCGTCATCGTGTTTCCGCTCGCCGCGATCCTGCTGGGCATCGATGCCTTCCTTGCGCCGCCGACCTCGCCGCAGCCGATGGATTGGCAGATCAAGCTGCACGTGAGCTTCGCCCTGCTCGCCTTCGGTGTGCTGTCGATCGCGGCCGCGCTCGCGCTGCTGCTGGCCATGCAGGAACGCGCGCTGCGTCATCGCCAATTCGGTACGCTGTTGCGCGCGCTGCCGCCGCTGACGCTGACCGAAACGCTGCTGTTCCGCCTGATCGGTGCCGGCTTCGTGTTGCTGTCGCTGACGCTGCTCAGCGGCATCCTGTTCGTCGACGACCTGTTCGGCCAGCACCTCATCCACAAGACCGTATTGTCGATCGCTGCCTGGATCGTGTTCGGCGTGCTGCTGTTCGGCCGCCGCCAATACGGCTGGCGCGGCCGGCGCGCGGTCAATCTCACGCTTGCGGGCATGGCGTTCCTGCTGCTCGCGTTCTTCGGTTCGAAGTTCGTGCTCGAACTGGTCCTGCATCGCACGGCATGACGCAGGCGCCCGCTCGGATTCCACTTTCGGTGCTCTTGCAGGCACTCGGCCTGGCTTCGATTGTCGGAATCCCGGTCCTGTTCGTCGCAATCAACCAGGTTCGGCGCGCTTGCGGGAACGGCCTTTTCGGTACGCGTCAGCACTTCTGTTCGGCGGCGGAACTCGCAAGCTGGTTGCCGACGCTGTCGGGCTGGATCCTTGGGACGGCCGGCGTCATCCTCGTCGGCGGCGCGCTGCTGGCCCGGCGATTCCTGCGCACGATCGCCTCGTAAATCCAGATGGCCGGCGCCCAGGCCGGACTTTCGTTTCCAGCGCATCGCACGTCGACTCTTCGCAAGGCGCTCGGGTGAAACGTCGCAACGCCCGAGGTCGACGCGGAGATCAACCGACGTCGAGCACGTTCGCGGGCACGCGCACCGCGCCTTCCATGAGAACGCGCGCGCTGCGCGACATCGTTGCCTTGGTCGCGACCCACTGGCCATCGACCTGTTTCACTTCCGCACCCACGCGCAACGTGCCGGACGGATGGCCGAAACGCACGATGTCACGCGTGCCGCCGCCGGCCGCTGCGTTGACCACCGTGCCCGGCACGGCTGCCGCCGTTGCGATCGCGACCGACGCCGTGCCCATCATCGCGTGATGCAGCTTGCCCATCGAGATCGCTCGCGCCAGCAGCGCAATGTCGGCGGCGTGCACGGGCTTGCCGCTGGAAGCCACGTAGTCCTTCGGCGGCGCGACGAAGGCGACCTTCGGCGTCAGCGGTCGCCGCGCCGCTTCGCCGGCGTCGGCAATCAGGCCCATGCGCACCGCGCCCGCGGAGCGGATCGCTTCCAGCTTCGCCAGCAGCGCCTTGTCCTCGTTGATCGCCGGCTGCAGCTCCGTGCCATCCAGACCCAGCGCTGCGGCCTCCACGAACACCACCGACACACCGGCGTTGATGAGCGTCGCCCTGAACGTGCCGACACCAGGCACCTCGAGATCTTCGACAACATGGCCGGTCGGGAACATGCTGCCGCCGTCTTCGCCCTCGTCGGCGGGATCGAGGAATTCCAGCGCGATCTCGGCAGCCGGAAAGGTCACGCCGTCCAGTTCGAAATCGCCCGTTTCCTGCACCTCGCCGTTCGTCACCGGCACGTGCGCGACGATCGTCTTGCCGATGTTGGCTTGCCAGATGCGCACCGTGCACGTCCCGTCGCGCGGCACGCGCGCGGGATCGACGAAACCGTTGGCGATCGCAAACGGCCCGACGGCCGAGGACAGATTGCCGCAGTTGCCGCTCCAGTCGATGAAGCCGCCTTCCATCGGCACCTGGCCGTAGAGATAGTCGACATCATGACCCGCGACCGACGGCGGCGAGATGATCACCACCTTGCTCGTGCTGGAGGTCGCGCCGCCCATGCCGTCGGTCTGCTTGCCGTAGGGATCGGGCGAACCGATCACCCGTTGCAGCAATGCGTCGCGCGCGACGCCGGGCGTTCGCGCGGCTTCGGGCAAGTCCTGCAAACGGAAGAACACGCCCTTCGACGTGCCGCCGCGCAGGTAGGTGGCGGGGATGCGGAGTTGGGGCGAATGCTTCATGGTCGGCTGCCGCTCACTGTCCGTCCGGAATCTCGGGCTCGACCAGCCTGGCGAGCTGCTCCAGCGATTCCTGCCAGCCCAGATGGCAGAACTCGACCGGGATGGCTGCGGGAATGCCTTCCTGCACGATGTCGACTTCGGTGCCGCAGGACACGCGCCTGAGCACGACGGTCACCTGCATCTTGCCGGGAAGGTTCGAATCATCGAAACGGTCGTCGTAACGAATGCGCTCGTTCGGCACGAGCTCGACATAGTCGCCACCGAAGCTGTGGCTGGAACCCGTGCCGAAATTCGTGAAGGACATGCGGTAGCTGCCGCCGACGCGCACGTCGTTTTCATGCACCTTGCCGAGGAAGCCGTAGGGCGGCAGCCAGCGCGCCTTCGCGTCCGAGTCGAGGAACGCGCGATAGACGCGCTCGGCGGGCGCGCGCAGCACGCGATGCAGGCGGACGGTGCCGGTGTTGTCATTCGACATGATCGAACCTCCAGAATGGTTTTTCGAATGCAATGGGCGGATCAAGCCACCTTCGAAGACTCGACGAAATCCTGGGCGAAGCGTTGCAGCACGCCACCGGCTTCGTAGATCGACACTTCCTCGTCGGAATCGAGACGGCAGCGCACCGGTACCTCGAACGTCTCTCCGTTGCGCCGGTGCACGACGAGGTTGAGCATGCCGCCCGGCGTGCGCGCGCCGGCCACGTCGAACGTCTCCGTGCCGTCGATGTCGAGCTTCCTGCGATCGACGCCGAGCGGGAATTCGAGCGGCAGCACGCCCATGCCGATCAGGTTGGTTCGATGGATGCGTTCGAAGCCTTCGGCCACGATGACTTCGACGCCGGCCAGTCGCACGCCCTTCGCCGCCCAGTCGCGCGACGAGCCCTGTCCGTAGTCGGCGCCGGCGATGATGATGAGCGGCTGCTTGCGCTCCATGTAGGTTTCGATCGCTTCCCACATGCGCACGACCTTGCCGTCGGGCTCCAGGCGCGTCAGCGAACCCTTCTTCACCTCGCCATCGACCACCGCCATCTCGTTGACGAGCTGCGGATTGGCGAACGTCGCGCGCTGCGCGGTGAGGTGGTCGCCGCGATGCGTCGCATACGAATTGAAGTCCTCTTCCGGCAGGCCCATCTTTGCAAGGTATTCGCCCGCCGCGCTCGCTGCGAGGATCGCGTTCGACGGCGACAGGTGATCGGTCGTGATGTTGTCGCCGAGCACCGCAAGCGGCCGCAGCCCGCGCAGGCCGCGTTCTCCGGCCAGCGCGCCTTCCCAGTACGGCGGCCGGCGGATGTAGGTGCTCATCGCGCGCCAGTCGTAGAGCGGACTGACCTTGGCGTGATGTTCGACGCGGAGGTTGAACATCGGCTCGTAGACCTTGCGGAACTGTTCGGGCTTGACGCTCGATTTCACGATTGCGTCGATCTCGGCGTCGCTGGGCCAGATGTCCTTGAGGCGCACTTCGTTGCCGTCCTTGTCGATGCCGAGCACGTCCTTCTCGATGTCGAAGCGCACCGTGCCCGCGATCGCGTAGGCGATGACCAGCGGCGGCGAGGCAAGGAAGGCCTGCTTCGCGTACGGATGGATGCGGCCATCGAAGTTGCGGTTGCCCGACAGCACCGCGGTCGAATAGAGGTCGCGGTCGATGATTTCCTGCTGGATTTTCGGGTCCAGCGCACCGCTCATGCCGTTGCAGGTCGTGCAGGCGAACGCGACGATGCCGAAACCAAGCTTCTCGAGCTCCGGCAGCAAACCGGATTCTTCGAGGTACAGCTGTACCGCCTTCGAGCCCGGCGCGAGCGAGGTCTTGACCCACGGCTTGCGCACGAGCCCGCGCGCATTCGCGTTGCGCGCGATGAGGCCCGCGGCAATCACGTTGCGCGGGTTCGAGGTGTTCGTGCAACTCGTGATCGCGGCGATGATGACGGCGCCGTCCGGCATCAGGCCCTGGGCTTCCTCGCCTTTTCCGGAAGCGAGTTTCGCCTCGTCGGCAATGCCGCGCTCGGCGAGCGCGCTGACCGGCAAACGGCGATGCGGATTCGACGGCCCGGCCATGTTGCGCACGACGCTGGACAGGTCGAAATGCAGCGTGCGCTCGTAGGTTGCGGTTTTCAGCGCGTCGGCCCAGAGGCCCGCTGTCTTGGCGTAGTTCTCGACCAGCGCGACCTGTTCGTCGCTGCGGCCGGTCAATCGCAGATAATCGAGGGTGTTGCCGTCGATGAAGAACATCGCCGCGGTCGCGCCGTATTCGGGCGCCATGTTCGAGATCGTCGCGCGATCGCCGACGGTCAGCGCCGCCGCGCCTTCGCCACGGAATTCGAGGTACGCACCGACGACCTTTTCCTTGCGCAGGAATTCGGTCAGCGCGAGCACGACATCGGTCGCGGTGATGCCCGGCTGCGGCTTGCCGGAAAGCTCGACGCCGACGATGTCCGGCAGGCGCATCCACGACGCGCGGCCGAGCATCACGTTCTCGGCCTCCAGGCCGCCGACGCCGACCGCAATCACGCCGAGCGCGTCGACGTGCGGCGTGTGGCTGTCGGTGCCGACGCAGGTGTCGGGGAATGCGACCCCATCCTGCACGTAGATCACCGGCGACATCTTCTCGAGGTTGATCTGGTGCATGATGCCGTTGCCGGGCGGGATCACGTCGACGTTGCGGAACGCCTGCTTCGTCCATTCGATGAAGTGGAAGCGATCCTCGTTGCGGCGATCCTCGATCGCGCGGTTCTTCGCGAACGCGTCCGGATCGTAGCCGCCGCATTCGACCGCAAGCGAATGGTCGACGATGAGCTGCACCGGCACGACCGGGTTCACCTGCGCGGGATCGCCGCCCTGCTCCGCGATCGCGTCGCGCAGGCCGGCGAGGTCAACGAGCGCGGTCTGGCCGAGGATGTCGTGGCAGACCACGCGCGCCGGGAACCACGGAAAGTCCAGATCGCGCTTGCGCTCGACGAGCTGGCCGAGGTAGGCGTCGACACGCGCAGGATCGGCGCGGCGCACGATGTTCTCGGCATGCACGCGCGCCGTGTACGGCAAGGTGTCCCAGGCGCCGGGCCTGATCGCGTCGACGGCTTCGCGCGCGTCGAACCAGTCGAGCTTCGTGCCCGGAAGCGGTTTGCGGAAATTCGTGTTCATGACGGATGAGATCGCCGGACAGGTTACGTCGCAAATGGCCGATGACGCCGGACATCTCGCTTCGGCAATGATGCGTGGATGTCTTCGATGCGTGGCACGTCGTCGACAACGGTTCGAAGGGCGCTATTGTGCCAGATGGCCACAGCGGAGGATTTGCAAACCCGCGCATTCCGAAATATCCGGGCTTGAACGACGCACGCAAGCCCCGAATTGTCTCGTCATCCGAAGTGCAAGGATTACCCAGATGAAAGCCGTCGCCCTGACCCGCTATCTGCCGATCGACGATCCCGAATCCCTGCTCGACGTCGAACTGCCGAAGCCGGTTCCCGGCGGACACGACCTGCTCGTGCGCGTCGAAGCCGTTTCGGTGAACCCTGTCGACACGAAAATCCGCTCGCCCAAGCCGCAGGTCGAAACGCAACCGAAGGTGCTCGGCTACGACGCCGCCGGCATCGTCGACGCCGTCGGCGCTGATGTCACGTCGTTCAAGCCCGGCGATTCGATCTACTACGCCGGCGACGTGACGCGGGTGGGCAGCAATGCGCAGTTCCAGCTCGTCGATGAACGACTCGTCGCGCGCAAGCCGGCGACCCTCGACTTCGCCGCGGCGGCGGCGCTGCCTCTCACCGCAATCACCGCGTGGGAATTGCTGTTCCAGCGCATGCCCTACGACCCCGAACGCGGCGGCAACGAAAAAACGCTACTCGTGATCGGCGGCGCGGGTGGCGTCGGGTCGATCGCGATCCAGCTCGCGCGGCGAGCCGGTTTCATCGTCATCGCCACGGCCTCGCGCGCGCAAACCATCGACTGGTGCAAGCGCCTTGGCGCGCACCACGTCGTCGACCATCGCCAGCCGCTGACGCCGCAATTGAATACCCTGGGCTTCGCAGCGGTCGATGCGGCGATCAATCTCGCGGACACCGACCGCTACTGGAATGAACTCGGCGAACTGCTCGCGCCGCAAGGCCATCTCGGCCTCATCGTGGAACCGAAAGGCGAACTGCGGATCGGCGATCCCTACAAGGCCAAGTGCATCGGCATCCACTGGGAAATGATGTTCGCGCGACCGCGTTTCCATACCGCCGACATGGCCGAACAAGGCCGCATCCTCGAACGCGTCGCTGCGCTCGTCGACGCCGGCGAACTGCAGGCGACGCTCGGCGAAGTGCTCGGCCCGATCAACGCGGCGAACCTGCGCGAAGCGCATCGCCGGCTCGAGTCCGGCGCGACGATCGGCAAGCTCGCGTTGGCGGGCTGGTAACAGGCGAAGCTAGCAAGCGGCGCTTGTCGGCGGGCGGCAATCCGGGCATCTTCATACGATCGTTTGAACCGCCAGGCAGCCGCATGCGCTACCCGCATCTGTTCACCCCGCTCGACCTCGGCCACGTGACATTGCCCAATCGCGTGCTCATGGGCTCGATGCACACCGGCCTCGAGGACCATGCACGCGACTACGACAAGCTCGCCGCGTACTTCGCCGAGCGCGCGCGCGGCGGCGTCGGCCTGATCGTCACCGGCGGCCTCGCGCCGAGCATCGAAGGCTGGCTGACGCCGTTCGGCGGGCGCATGTCGATGCCTTGGCACATCGCGCGGCACCGCAAGGTGACGCGCGCAGTGCATGCGGAAGGCGGCCGCATCTGCATGCAGATCCTGCACGGCGGACGCTATTCGTATCACCCGCTGTCGGTCGCGCCGTCGAAGCTGAAATCGCCGATCACGCCGTTCACGCCGCGTGCGCTCACCGCACGTGGCGTCGAGCGCACGATCGGCGACTTCGTCAACAGCGCGCGCAAGGCGCAGGACGCCGGCTACGACGGCGTCGAGGTGATGGGCTCGGAGGGCTACCTCATCAACGAATTCCTCGTCGAGCGCACCAACCGGCGCGAGGACGACTGGGGCGGTTCGGTCGAGAAACGCCAGCGTTTCCCGGTCGAGATCGTCAAGCGCATGCGCGCGGCGGTCGGACGAAACTTCATCATCGTCTACCGCCTGTCGATGCTCGACCTCGTCGAGCGCGGCCAGGACTGGGACGAAATCGTGATGCTGGCGAAAAAGATCGAAGGCGCCGGCGCAACGCTCATCAACACCGGCATCGGCTGGCACGAGGCGCGCATCCCGACCATCGTGACCAGCGTGCCGCGCGCGGGTTTCGCGTGGGTCACGCGGCGCATGAAGCAGGAAATCAGGATCCCGCTGATCACGACCAACCGCATCAACATGCCCGACGTCGCCGAGCGCATCCTCGCCGAAGGCGATGCCGACATGGTGTCGATGGCGCGGCCGCTGCTCGCCGACCCGGACTGGGTGCGCAAGGCACGCGAGGATCGTGCCGCCGACATCAACACCTGCATCGCCTGCAACCAGGCCTGCCTCGACCACGTGTTCGAGCACAAGCGCGCGAGCTGCCTCGTCAATCCGCGCGCCTGCCATGAAACCGAACTGGTGATTTCGCCGGCGGGGACGAAGAAACGCATTGCCGTCGTCGGCGCCGGGCCGGCGGGACTCGCCTGCGCGACGACGCTCGCCGAACGCGGCCACGCCGTGACGCTGTTCGATCGCGACGCGGACATCGGCGGCCAGTTCAACATGGCGAAGAGGATTCCCGGCAAGGAAGAATTCCGCGAGACGCTGCGCTACTACGCGCGGCGCATCGAGCAGGGCGGCGTCACGCTGCGCCTGTCGACGACGGCGACGGCCGATGGACTCAAGGGTTTCGACGAAGTCGTGATCGCGACTGGCGTCACGCCGCGCGGCGTATCGATTCCGGGCAGCGAACGCGCGAACGTCGTCAGCTACCTCGACGTCCTCAAGAATGGCGCGCCGGTCGGACGCAAGGTCGCGATCGTCGGCGCAGGCGGCATCGGTTTCGATGTCGCCGAATTCCTCGTCGAAAATGCGCCATCGCCGACCACCGACATCGCGCGCTGGACGCGCGAATGGGGCGTCGACACCACGCTCGAAGCGCGCGCCGGACTCGTCAAACCCGCACCGGAAGCGCCCGAGCGCCAGATCTGGCTGCTGCAACGCACGCCCGGAAAGCCCGGCAAGCGCCTCAACAAGACCACCGGCTGGGTGCATCGCGCGACGCTCGCGGCCAAGCGCGTGACGATGCTCGGCGGCGTCGAGTACCAGCGCATCGACGACGACGGCCTGCACATCCGCGTCGGCGAGGAATCGCAGGTGCTGCCCGTCGACACGATCGTGGTCTGCGCGGGACAGGAGCCCAATCGCGCGCTGCAGGCCGAACTCGCGAGCGCGGGCATCACTGCGCACGTGATCGGCGGCGCCGACGTCGCGGCGGAACTCGACGCAAAACGCGCGATCGCGCAGGGCACGCGGCTGGCGGCGACGTTGTAGGTCGCTGCATCAGGGATCGGCAGCGAGCCGGTCCGCCCAAGGTCCGAAATCGAGTATCCGGTTCGTATAGGTCTCGACGACCGCACTGAATGGCTGATGCGCGGTGCTGTAGAGCACCGCTTCGTGGCGCAACAGCGCATGCGGGATACGCAGCGGTGCGCGTTCCGCCTGGGCCTGTGGCGACATTTCCCAGCCCGCCGGCAAGGGCGACCAGAGCAGCTCGGCGGCGATCGTGCGGCGCTGGAAGCCGAGCGCACGCACGACCTTGCCGAAAGGTTCGTCGGTGTTTTCGAGGCGACGGTTCATGTCGGCCGTCAATCGTCCCGGCACGTACCAGTTGTCGGCTTCCGACAGCACGTGCGTTCCGCAAGTCAGGCGCACGTGGCGGTAGGCGACCGGCTCGGCCATGTCGACTTCGAGCCGCTCGCGCAGTTCGGGCGGCAGCGGCTTCGCGTCGCCATGCGTTCGTTGCGCGACGATGCGCGGAGGCACGGCGAGGCGATGCGCCGCGCACCAGCGTTCCAGCGTCAAGGTGGCGCTGTCATGACTGAGCAGTTCGGCATTGAGCCCCTGCACGAGCGCAAGAACCTGCGTGCGTGCGAGGCGATCCTGCTGCACGTGCCGGGGAACGGACGCGCATGCGGCCAACAGCAACGCGACCAACGCCATTCCGGCGCGGGCGATGACACCGAATCGGAAAAGTTCGACCATACTGCGGCTCCGGCGGATCGACGATCGAGTATACGCAGTCGCCGTTGCGCCCCGTGCGTTCCCCGCTTCTTCGTCGAGGGCTGCCATGCAACGCCTGCTTGCCATCGCGCTTTCGTTCCTGCTCGCAGCCTGCGCCGCGACGAAAACCCGGCCGGCGAACGACGCGGCGGTTTTCCGCATCGAACCGGTGCATCCGATCGCCGAATTGCAGCCAATTGCGCTCGCCGCCGAGCCGCCGCGCGAATCGGGCGAATTCCGCGCAGCCGATCTCGTCGAGCTGATCACCCTCGATCCAACGCTCAAGCTCGACATCCGCTACGCAGGCACGCGCAATTTCCTCGGCGTGCCGCTGTACGGCCAGGCTCGAGCGTTCCTGCAGCGCCCGGCCGCGAATGCGCTCGTGCGCGTGCAGCGCGCGCTTGCCGCGGAGGGTTACGGCCTGGTCGTCCACGACGGCTACCGCCCCTGGTACGTGACGAAAATGTTCTGGGATGCGACGCCGCCGGACATGCACCGCTTCGTCGCCAATCCGGCGCAGGGCTCGCGCCATAACCGCGGCTGCGCGGTCGATGTGGGCCTGGTCGACCTGAGGACCGGACTCGAGGTCGCCATGCCCAGCGGCTACGACGAATTTTCCGAACGGGCCTACCCGGCCTATGCCGGCGGCAGCGCCGAAGCGCGCGCGCATCGCGACCTGCTGCGCCGGCGAATGGAAACCGAAGGATTCACGGTCTACGACTACGAGTGGTGGCATTTCGACTACCGCGACTGGAGGTCGTATGCGATCGGCAACGTCCGTTTCGAGGACATTCCCGCGCAACGTTAGCCGCCCTCGTTTGCCGCGCGGCCCTTGAATCGCACGGGCCGCACCACCAGCATCCATCGTTCCATCCGGAAGGAGTAGCCCATGAAGCTGTACACGTCTCCCGGCGCATGTTCGACCGCCGACCACATCGTCCTTGAATGGATCGGCAAGCCGTACTCGTTCGAGATCGTCAGTCGCGATCAGCGGGCAACGCCCGAATTCAGGAAACTCAACCCGGCAGGCGCAGTGCCGGTACTCGATGACGGCGGCTGGATCCTCACCCAGAACTCGGCGATCCTGAATTACCTCGTCGACCTGCATCCGGAATCGGGGCTGGGTGGCGACGGCACGCCGAAGGCGCGCGCCGAGGTCAATCGCTGGCTGTCCTTCGTCAATGCCGACGTGCATCCGGCGTTTCATCCACTGTTCGGCTCGACGGCCTATCTCGACGACAAGGGCGCCATCGAGAAGAGCAAGGAAAACGCACGCGCCAAGCTGCGCACCTATTTCGGCCGCGCCGACGCGCAGCTTGCGAACCACGACTGGATCGCCGGTTCGCGCTCGATCGCCGACCCCTACCTCTACATCGTCATGCGCTGGGCCAAGGCGCAGGGCGTCGACCTCTCAGGCCTGAACCATCTCGCGAAATTCGTTGCTCGCATGGAAGCCGATGCCGGCGTGCAGAAAGTGCTCAAGGACGAAGGCCTGGCCTGACATGACCTATGCGTCGCGCGCGGCACGCCCTAACGGGCCGTCGCCGCGCGCACGCTGCTCTGCCAGGACGATGCGTACTCCGCGCCCTTTGCCTTGCCGATTGCCGCGGTGATTTCGGACAGGAGCGCCTCAAGATCCTCGATGGTCGAACAGCGTTCGATCTTGAGTTGCATGAAGAAGCCGCGCAGCCCCATGTGCTCGCGCACTGCTTCGTTGAGCAGGCCGCTGAGCGTGATGTAGCGCACCGCGACGTCCGACGGCAACGGCACGGATGCCGACGCAAGCCGGTTCGCCGGCTCGATCAGCCCGAGCTCGACCAATTGATGCAATGCATCCGCAGGCGCGTGCAACCCCGCGCCGAGTCCACGCAATTCGCCGATCGTGCGGCGTCCGTCCACCAGCAGGAGCATGGAGCGCAACGCAGTCGCCACGTGGCGACTGCGCAGCTGAATTTCATTCCTGCCTGCTTCGGTCTTTGCATAGAGATCGTTGTCCTGCATCGCCGCCTCCCCAGAAGATTGGCAATGTCCGCAAAATATCCAGTTCGCGTGTTTTCCGTTACGTGCGCTTCTCGATCGGCACGAACTCGAGATCTTCCGGACCCGTGTAGTTCGCGCTCGGGCGAATGATCTTGCCGTCGATGCGCTGCTCGATCACATGCGCGCTCCAGCCCGACGTGCGCGAGATCACGAACAGCGGCGTGAACATCGCCGTCGGCACGCCCATCATGTGGTAGCTGACGGCGCTGAACCAGTCGAGGTTCGGGAACATCTTCTTGATTTCCCACATCGTCGATTCCAGGCGCTCGGCGATGTCGAACATCTTCGTGTTCTCCTGTTCGGCGGACAGCTCACGCGCGACTTCCTTGATGACCTTGTTGCGCGGGTCGCTCACCGTGTAGACCGGATGACCGAAGCCGATCACGACTTCCTTGTTTTCCACGCGCTTGCGGATGTCGGCCTCGGCCTCGTCCGGCGTGTCGTAGCGCTTCTGGATCTCGAACGCGACCTCGTTGGCGCCGCCATGCTTGGGCCCGCGCAACGCGCCAATGCCGCCGGTGATGGCGCTGTACATGTCGCTGCCTGTGCCGGCGATGACGCGACAGGCGAACGTGGACGCGTTGAATTCGTGCTCGGCGTAGAGGATCAACGACGTGTGCATTGCGCGCACCCACGAATCGCGCGGCTTCTCGCCGTGCAGCAGGTGCAGGAAATGGCCGCCGATCGAGTCGTCGTCGGTCTCGACTTCTATGCGCTTGCCGTTGACCGCGTAGTGATACCAGTACAACAACACCGAACCGAGCGAAGCCATGAGGCGGTCGGCGATGTCGCGCGCGCCGGGATGGTTGTGGTCGTCCTTTTCCGGAAGCGCGCAGCCAAGCGCGGAAACGCCGGTGCGCATCACGTCCATCGGATGCGTCGACGCGGGCAGTTGTTCGAGCACCGATTTCACTGATGCCGGAATGCCGCGCAGCGATTTGAGCTTTGCCTTGTAGCCGGTCAGTTCCGCACGGTTGGGCAGCTTGCCGTGCACGAGCAGGTGCGCGATCTCCTCGAACTCGCAGGTCGTCGCGACGTCGAGGATGTCGTAGCCGCGGTAATGCAGGTCGTTGCCGCTGCGGCCGACCGTGCACAGCGCGGTGTTGCCGGCGGCGACGCCGGACAGGGCCACGGACTTCTTGGGCTTGGGAAGAGTCTGCTGGGTGTTTTCGCTCACTATGTTCTCCGTCTCTGTATTTCGGGGCGGCGGCGCGCCTTCATTCGTCATTGCGCTCAATCGCTGAACGTATCGCCGGGGGCCAAATCCGGGCATTTCGCGACGGATTGCACGTCCGGTTCCGCATGCGGCTTGCGACCGGCGAACATCCAGCATTCGTCGAGGGTCGAGCAGTAGCAGATGCGGATTTTCGCGCGCGCGATCATCGCCTCGCGGAAGCGGGCCAGCGCCTGCGCGTCCGGGAAGACCAGCACCGGCAGCGTTTCGGTCGGGCTCAATACGTCGCCGTTGAGCGTGGAATGGCCGACGCCGGTGTAGGGAAGGCCCAGTGCGTCGAACACGTGCGGCCAATCCGGCTGCGACGCGTCGTCGACGGTCACCTGGACGCTGCGCACGATCGCCGGGCCTACGCCCTTGTTGTAGATGGCCATCTCGTGATGCAGGTCGTCGCGATCGGTGGCGGCGGGATCGACGTAGGCCTTGGTCAGGTAAGGCCACACCTGCGCGCGCACCTGCTGGCGCTGGATGTACGCGGTATAGCCCGACACCAGCAGGGCCAGCACGCCGATCAGGGCCGCGATCAGCGCGGCGAGCGCGTCCCAGTTGCGGCCGCCCGCCGTCCTGCCTGCCGATGGTCCCGATGCGGACATCGGATTATCTGCCTGCCTTGTCATTGGCGAACAATGCGTCGAGCTTGCGCTCGTACGCGTGATAGTCGAGGAAATCGTAAAGCTCCTCGCGCGTCTGCAGGGTCGGCACGGCAGCCTTCTGCGTGCCGTCGCGGCGCGTGGTTTCGTAGAAATTGAGCGCGGCCTTGTTCATCGCACGATAGGCGCCGCAGCAATACAGCGCGATGTCGACGTTCGCGTCGCGCAGTTCGTCGGTCGTGAAGAACGGCGTCGAGCCGAATTCGGTGAGGTTGGCGAGGATCGGCACCTTCACCGCGGCCTTGAACTTGCGGTAGTCGTCGAGCGTCTTCATCGCCTCCGGAAAGATCATGTCGGCGCCGGCTTCCACGTAGGCGACCGCGCGTTCGATCGCGCGATCGATGCCTTCGACCGCAGCCGCGTCGGTGCGCGCCATGATGACGAATTGTTCGTCGGTGCGCGCGTCGACCGCGGCCTTCACGCGGTCAACCATTTCTTCCTTCGACACGACTTCCTTGCCGGGGCGATGGCCGCAGCGCTTCTGGCCGACCTGGTCTTCCATGTGCACGGCGGCGACGCCGACGCTCTCGAAGGACCTGATCGTGCGACCGATGTTGAACGCGCCGCCCCAGCCCGTATCGATGTCGACGAGCAGCGGCATCTGCGTCGCGTCGACAATGCGGCGCGCGTCGATGAGCACGTCTTCCATCGTGCTGATGCCCAGGTCCGGCACGCCGAGCGAGTTGGCTGCGACGCCGCCGCCGGAGAGGTACAGGGCCTTGAACCCGACGCGCCTGGCCATGAGCCCGGCATAGGCGGTAATCGCGCCGGCGACCTGCAGCGGATGTTCGGCGGCGACGGCGGCGCGGAATGCCGCGCCTGCGTTGGCTCGGGCCATGGGGTCCTCCAAAAACGGGAATTTTAGCAGCTGGCGCGCGCGAACCGGCGCGGTTCACGCCGTCAGAATCGGGGCCGTCATCGGCGCCGGCAAGCCGAGCAGGTAGCCTTGGCCGAATTCGCAGCCCATCGTGCGCAGCGCGGCGCGCTGCTGCGCCGTCTCGATGCCTTCGGCGATGACTTCGATGCCCAGCGCGCGCGCGAGCGCGAGGATCGCGCCGACGATGGAACGCGCGGCGACGAGGTTCTCGTCGAGTGAGCTGACGAAGGAACGGTCGATCTTGACCATGCGCAACGGCAGCGAATGCAGGTAACTCAGCGACGAATAGCCGGTGCCGAAGTCGTCGAGTGCCGCGCCCACGCCGAACGACCGCAACCGCTCCAGCGTGGCATGGACCGCAGTCGGATCGTCGAGCAGCGAACCCTCCGTGACCTCGATGATGAGCCGTTCCGGCGCGAGCCCGCTGCGCGCGAGCATGGCGAGCAGGTGTTCGTCGAAGTCCTCGTGGCGAAGGTGCAGCGCGGAGACGTTGATGGTGAGGAAGGTGCCGTCGCCGCTGCCCGCCATCGAACGGCAGGCGCTTTCGAAAAGCTGCCAGTCGATCGCTTCGATGAGGCCGCTGTCGTAGGCAACCTTGAGGAAATGCATCGGCTCGAGCACGCCGCGCCTGGGGTGCCGCCAGCGCAGCAACGCCTCGTGCCCGACGACCTGCCCGTCGTCGAGGCGATGCACGGACTGGAAATAGGGCTCGAATTCGCCGCGCTGCAGGGCGCGGCGCAACTCCGCCTCGAGCGCGAGGACGTCCATCATGTTGCTGGCGAGCTTGTCGTCGAAGACGACGTAGCGATTGCGGCCGAGTTCCTTGGCCCGGTACAACGCAAGATCGGCATCGCGCAGCAGGTCGTCGGGCGTCTCGTAGCGTGCGTCGGCAATGGCGATGCCGATGCTGAAGGAAGGTTCGAGCTCGCGCCCGCTCACGTGCAGCGCGCCGTTGAGCTCGCCGAGGACGCGCGCGGCGAACGCGCAAGCACCTTCCGCCGAACCGGCGTCGTCGAGGAAGATGGCGAATTCGTCGCCGGAAATGCGCGCCGCCATGTCGGGCTCGCGCACGCAGTTGTGCAGGCGCCTGCCGATTTCCTGCAGGAAGCCATCGCCGGCGAGATGGCCGAGGCTGTCGTTGATGATCTTGAAGCGGTCGACATCGAGATACAGCAGCGCTGCGGCGCGCTGCCCCTGGCTGCGCGAACGCACGAGCGCGGTCTCGAGCCGCTCGCGCAGGCACAGGCGATTGGGCAGGCCGGTGAGCGTGTCGTGCATGACCTGGTGTTCGAGCTGCTTCTGCATCGCCTCGCGCCGCGATATCTGCTCGCGGAGCTCGCGCGTGCGCTCGAGCACGCGCTGCTCGAGGTCGGCGTTGTAGCGCTGTAGCGCGACCGCGATGCGGCGACGATGGATGCTCGCCGCGATCTGCAGCGCGACGAAGCTCAGCAGGTCGCGATCCGACGGTCCGTAAGCAAATTCCTCGACGTAGCTCTGCACGACGACGATGCCGATGATCTCCTCGCCCACGCGCAGCGGCACGCCCAGCCAACACATCGACGGGCGGCCGATGCGATGCAGGTCGATCTCGCCGATCAGGCCAAGCCGATCGATGTCGGCGCGGCAGCCCAGCAGCGGCCGACCGCTGCGCATGACGTATTCGCTCAGGCCGCGGCCGATTTCGCGCGACACGCGGCGGCGCACGCCGGCGTCGATGTAATAAGGAAAGTTGAGCGTGTGGCCGTCTTCGGAGAGCAGGCCGATGAAGAAGTTCTCGGCGTTGATGAGCTCGCCGACGGCCGCGTGCATGCGCTCGTAGAACTCGCCCTCGTCGATGTCGACGGTGGCGAGCTGGGCGATGTGGAACAGGCTTGCCTGAAGGCGCTCGGCGCGTTCGCGCTCGAAGACTTCCTGCTGCAGGCCACGGTTGGCCTCGGCGAGTTCGAGGGTGCGGCGGCGCACCTGCGCCTCGAGCTCGTCCTTGCTTTCCTTGCGTTCGAGCGCGGTGAGGATGTGGCTGCCCACGAATTCGAGCAGGACGCGGTCTTCGTCCGTGTAGCGGATGCCTTCCTCGTAGCTCTGCACCACGAGCGCGCCGCGCACCAGTCCCTCGCTCAGCATCGGCACGCCGAGCCAGTCGCGACAGGCCGTGCCGACCAGTTCCAGTGGGCCGGAAATCTGCGTGCGCATCTGTTCGATGTCGCCCATGAGCGCCTTGCCGCCGACCACCACGTGCCAGGTCAGCGTGCCGGCGCGCTCGTCCATCGGAATGTCGCGGCCGAGTTCGCCTTCGGTGTCGACGACGTCGGAGAAATAGATGAAGCGCATCGTGCGCCGGCTCGCGTCGTGCCTGACGATGAAGAAATTCTCGGCGTACATCAACGTGCTGACGATGCCGTGAATGCGCTCGAGCATCTCGGCCATGTCCAGCGCCGAGCCGGCGAGATCGGAAATGGCGAACAGCGCGCGCTGCAGGACGTCGGATCGCTGCAATTGCTCGTGCGCCCGCTGCAGCGAAGCCAGCTTGAGCACGCGTTGCAACTGCGCTCCGATGAGCGGCAGGAAATCGGCGAAACCGTCGGCGACATGCGGCGCGGCGTCACTTGCTCCGCGCAGCAGCAGGACGGCCGATGAGGCCACGCGAAGCAGCACGGCGCCACCGCGCGTCTGCACGTAACGTGAGCTGGCGAGGAATTCTGCCGCGTGGTCGAGGTCGGCAACGTCGAGCGATTCGGTATCCGTGCCACTGACCAGACGTTCACCGTCGAGCCAGAACAGCGCAGCGTGTTCGGCTTCGGTCAGTACGCGGGCGAGCGATTCGGTGTGGCGAGCGATCGCGCGCGGCGTGGTCGCCTCGACGAGGCGCAATGCCCACGCCAGCTCCGCAGCGCGCGTCGCAGGACGCAGGTCGGCAAGCGCACTCGTGGATTCGCGCGCGCCCGCATGCATTGAAGAGTCCTGATTGACGCCCCTGGCTGCCAAGACCGTTCCTGTTTCGCCCGGCGGCTGCTGCCCATGAATCACGAGGTTACGCCCTTTCCATGGCATCCGTGTAGCTTCCCTTGCGCCGTGCGGGCACGGCGCCTGGATGGGTGTGCGTCCGTGGGGGCTTGTCGCCGGCCGGCACGGGCGCGACTGCGTCGCGCCGCATGCCACGCAGATCAACGAGTTGCGTCGCCAACCTGCAACGGTTCAACCGCGAACCGCTGCGCCAAGCTGGATCCTGTCAGCTTGGCGGATGACGCGAATGCGCTTCAGCGCTTGGCGAACAGCGCTTCGACGCCGGCGCGCTCCTCGCGCAGTTCCTTGTCGGTCGCATCCATGCGCTCGCGCGAGAATGCGCCGATTTCGAGGCCCTGCACGATCGCGTACTTGCCGTCCTTGACCGTGACCGGATAGCCGTAGATCACGCCCGGCGCGATGCCGTAGCTGCCATCCGACGGAATGCCCATCGACACCCAGTCGCCCTCGGCCGTGCCGAGCGCCCAGTTGCGCATGTGGTCGATCGCGGCCGACGCGGCCGACGCGGCCGAGGACGCGCCACGTGCCTTGATGATCGCCGCGCCGCGCTGCTGCACGGTCGGGATGAAGGTGTCCTTGTACCAGGCCTGGTCGACGAGGCCGAGCGCGGCCTTGCCGTCGATCGTCGCATGGTGGATGTCCGGATACTGCGTCGAGCTGTGGTTGCCCCAGATCGTGACGCGCTTGATCTGCGTGGTGTGCGCGCCGGTCTTTTCGGCGAGCTGGGACAGCGCGCGGTTGTGGTCGAGGCGCACCATTGCGGTGAAGCACTTCGGGTCGAGGTCAGGCGCGTTCTGCTGCGCGATCAGCGCATTCGTGTTGGCCGGGTTGCCGACGACGAGCACGCGCACGTCGCGCTTGGCATGCGCGTTGAGCGCCTTGCCCTGCGGGCCGAAGATCGCGCCGTTGGCTTCGAGCAGGTCCTTGCGTTCCATGCCGGGGCCGCGCGGACGCGCGCCGACGAGCAGCGCGTAATCGACGTCCTTGAACGCGATGTTGGCGTCATCGGTGGCGACGATGCCGGCGAGCGTCGGGAACGCGCAATCGTTGAGTTCCATGACCACGCCCTGCAGCGCCGGCAGCGCCGGCGTGATCTCGAGCAGGTGCAGGATCACCGGCTGGTCGGGACCGAGCATGTCGCCGGCGGCGATGCGAAACAGCAGGGCATAGCCGATCTGGCCGGCGGCGCCGGTGATGGCAACGCGAACGGGAGCTTTCATGGACAACCTCGGATTGGGGAATCGATGGTGGAGAATCGGGAAAGCGGGATGCCGATTTTACGATTCCCGGCCGCCGATTCCCGGTTCTCACTTCAATTCGGCGAAAAACTCGCGGAAGCGGTCGAGCCCGCGCTGCAGTTGCGCGGTCGGGCAGGTGTAGGAAATGCGCAGCGCATTCGGATCGCCGAATGCCGAGCCCGGCACGCAGGCAACGCCCTTGGCCTGCAGCAGCGCATTGCAGAAGTCGACGTCGTTCGCGATCTTCACGCCGTCGTGACTCTTGCCGAACGCGCAGGAGATGTCGGGGAACACGTAGAACGCACCCTGCGGACGCGGGCAGACCAAATCCGGGATCGACGTCATCGTCGCCATCACCTGGTCGCGCTTGGCCTGGAACTCGGCGCACTTTTGCTGCGGGACGTCCTGCGGGCCCGCCAACGCCGCGACCGCGGCGGCGGTGACGATCTCGGGAACATTGGTGATGTGATTCGAATTGAGCGTCGTGAACGCCTGGGCGACGACTTCCGGCCCGGCCATGAAGCCGACGCGCCATCCCGGCATGCCATAGGTCTTGGACAGCGAATCGACGTGGATCACGCGATCGCGCAGTTCCGGGCGGGCGCTGACGAAATTATGGTAACCGACGCCATCGAACACCATGCGGTTGTAGATGTCGTCGCAGATCACCCACACGTCCGGATGCTTCACGAGCACGTCCGCGAGCGCGGCGATTTCTGCCTGCGTGTAGACCATGCCCGTCGGGTTGTTCGGGTTGTTGAACAGGAACACCTTCACGCCCGGCAACGCGGCATCGAGCTGCGCCGGCGTGAGCTTGTAGTCCTGGCTCGCCGGGCACGGCATGAGGCGCATCTTCGCGTCGACGATCTCGGCGATGTCGACGTAGGTCGTCCAGTACGGCACCGCGAAGGCGATCGTGTCGCCCGGATCGAGCAACGCTTCGGCGAGGTTGTAAAGCACGTGCTTGGCGCCGATGCCGACGGCGACATTCCTGCGCGTGTAACCACTCAGGCCGCCCTGCTCCAGGTGCTTGAGGAATGCGTCGAGCAGCACGTCGGCGCCGCGGTTGGAACCGTACTGGCCGCTGTCGTGCGTCAGCGCGTCGCGTACGGCCGCGTAGACGTGGTCGCCGGGAAGGAAATTCGGCACGCCGATCGAGAAACTGACGATGTCTCGGCCGGCGGCCTTGAGGGCCTTGGCCTTGTCGGCCACGGCCATGATGGCACTGGGTTTGGCGCGGCTCATGCGCGCGGCTAGGTTCGGCATGGCGATCCTGCTCGATGGCGAGAAAGTTTCAAACGTAACCAAATAATTCTAGCACGCCCGCTGCGCACGTTACCCGCCGCTCAGCCGATGCGCGCGAGCACCTTCAGCATTTTTTCGGTGAGCGCGCCGTAGGGCGGATAGAGCAGCTTCACGCCCGACAGGCGCGACTGGATGAACACCGGTTTTTCCTTGGAGAACTGGCGAAAACCGAACTCGCCGTGATACGCGCCCTGCCCCGATGGTCCAACGCCGCCGAACGGCAACGACTCCTGCGCGATGTGCAGCAACGTGTCATTGATGGTGACGCCACCGGAAATCGTTCCCGCGAGCACGCGCTCGCGCGCAACGCGATCCTCGCCGAACCAGTACAGCGCGAGCGGCCGGTCGTGCGCGTTGACGTAGTCGATCGCGGCCTGCGCGTTTTCGACGGCGACGACCGGCAACAGCGGCCCGAAGATTTCCTCCTGCATCACGCGCATCGAATCGTCGACGTCGAGCAACAGCGTCGGCGCGAGCTTGCGCCGCGCGGGGTCGGCCGTCTCGCCCGCCGGCGCGAGTTCGACGACCTGCGCCCCGCGCGCGCGCGCGTCGTCGACGAGGTCGCGCAGCCGTCGGTAGTGGCGGTCGCTGACGATGCTGGTGTAGTCGGGATTGTCCTGGATGGTCGGATAAAACCGCGCCACGGCCGCCCGCAGCGCAGCGACGAGTTCGTCGCGCCGTTCACGCGACACGAGCACGTAGTCGGGTGCGATGCAGGTCTGCCCCGCGTTGAGCAGCTTGCCGAAAACGATGCGTTCGGCGATACGCGATGGATCGGCCGACGCGTCGATGATTGCCGGCGACTTGCCACCGAGTTCGAGCGTGACCGGCGTGAGGTTCTTCGCAGCCGCCTGGGCGACGAGGCGGCCGACCGGCGTCGAGCCGGTGAACACGAGATGGTCGAACGGCAGCGCGGAAAACGCCTTGCCGACTTCCGCGTCGCCGACGACGACGGCGACCTCGTTCTCCGCGAACACCTCGGCGATGCGCCGACGCAGCACTTCCGACAGGCGCGGCGTCAATTCGGATGGCTTGAGCATCGCGCGGTTGCCCGCTGCGAGCGCGCCGACCAGCGGCGCCAGCGCGAGCTGCAACGGATAGTTCCACGGACTGATGATGCCGACGATGCCGAGCGGCTGGCGCAGCAGGCGCGAGCGGCCCGGCAGGTAGGTCATCGCGGTCGGCATGCGCCGCGGCTTCATCCATGCGCGCAGGTGTTTGCGTGCCTGCTTGATCGCGGTGCGCGTGAAAAGGATTTCGGCAAGCACGGTTTCCACACGCGAGCGGTTGCCGAAATCCTGCGAGATCGCTTCGGCGAACTCGCGCTCGGCATCCGCATCGAGCAGGCGCTCGAGCCGCGCGAGGCGGTCCAGGCGCGCTTCGCGCGATGGATTCATGTCCATGCGGAAGGCCTGCTGCTGCTTGCGCAACAAGCCATGCAACAGGTCCGGCGCGCCAGCAGTCGCGGCGGCTTCAACAGGTTGAGCGTTCATGCGCGAACCTTAGCGCATCCGCGCATCGTCGGCGGGGCGCGAAAAGCGTCAGACCGGCCGTTTTTTGTCGCGAAGCCGCTCGCCTTCGCTGGACGGAAACGGCACACTGGCGCCCGCGGTGTGACTGCCTTGCGCGGTTCGCCCGGTTCGGCTCAACCCACCTGCAGGAGAGACGGAATGGAAGTGTTCGGCGGCACCCATGGCATCTTCATGACTTTCATCATCGGCCTGATCGTCGGCATCATCGCCAAGTTCCTGATGCCGGGAAGGGATCCCGGCGGCTTCATCATCACCGCGATCCTCGGCATCGTCGGCTCGTTCCTCGCGACCTGGCTCGGCAAGACGCTCGGCTGGTACCAGCCCGACCAGACCGCGGGATGGATCGGCTCGATCGTCGGCGCGATCATCCTGCTGTTGATCTATCGCTTGCTGTTCCGCCGCAAAATGGCTTGACGAAACGAAGGACGCCGCCCCCGGAGCGGCGTCCTTGCCGGCTCGCCCTGGCGACCCGGAATGCGAATCACGCTCCCGCTCAGCGCCGGTCGAGCACCGCGTTCCACTGCGCGAGGCGATCCTTCTCCTGCTCGAACAACGGCGCCGTGTCGCCGTGGATCGTGATCGACTCGATCGTGTCGCCGCCCTTGATCGCGTCGACGATCTTCTGGTCTTCCGCGCCGAGCACTTCGCCGAACACGGTGTGCTTGCCGTCGAGCCACGGCGTCGCGACATGGGTGATGAAGAACTGGCTGCCGTTGGTGCCCTGACCCATGCGCGTACCCGCGTTCGCCATCGACAGGATGCCGGGCTTGTCGTGCTTGAGCGAGGGCACGATCTCGTCGTTGAACTGGTAGCCCGGGCCGCCCGTGCCGGTGCCCTGCGGGCAGCCGCCCTGGATCATGAAGTCGGGAATCACGCGGTGGAAGGTCTTGCCGTTGTAGAAGCCGCGCTTGGCGAGGTTGGCGAAGCTGGCCACGGTCACCGGGGTCTTGTCGGCGAACAGGCGCAGGTGGATCGTGCCGCGCGAGGTGGCGATGTCGGCGGTCAATTCGGGGAGGGTCGTCATCGGGAGGACTCGGTGGTCGAAAAGGGAGCGCAGCCTAACCGATCCGCCGCGCCAGCGTCGCGCGCAAGGCGGCCGCAAGAAATTCCCGCTATAATGATCGGCTGACTTCGTGGCGTTCCCGCCACTCCCCACAACGGCCCCCGCGGCCGCAGGCCGATTCCATGTCCATCGAAAACCTCCGCAACATCGCGATCGTCGCGCACGTCGATCACGGCAAGACCACGCTCGTCGACTGCCTGCTCAAGCAGTCGGGCACGTTCAGCGAACGCACCGTGCTCGCCGAGCGCGTGATGGACAGCAACGACCAGGAAAAGGAACGCGGCATCACGATCCTGTCCAAGAACACCGCGATCACCTGGAACGGCAACCGCATCAACATCGTCGACACGCCCGGACACGCCGACTTCGGCGGCGAGGTCGAGCGCGTGCTGTCGATGGTCGACACCGTCCTCATCCTCGTCGATGCGATGGACGGCCCGATGCCGCAGACGCGCTTCGTGACGCAGAAGGCGTTCCAGATGGGCTTTCGCCCGATCGTGGTCATCAACAAGGTCGATCGTCCCGGCGCGCGCCCGGGCTGGGTGCTCGACCAGACCTTCGACCTGTTCGACCGCCTCGGCGCTACCAACGAGCAGCTCGACTTCCCGGTCGTCTACGCCTCGGCGCTGCACGGCTACGCGAGCCTCGATCCGGAAGCGCGCGAAGGCGACATGACGCCGCTGTACGAGGCGATCATGCAGCACGTCTCGCCGCCGCAGGTCGATCTCGACGGCCCGTTCCAGATGCGCATCAGCCAGCTCGACTACAGCAACTACGTCGGCCTGATCGGCATCGGCCGCGTGCAGCGCGGCAAGGTGCGCACCAACATGCCGGTCGCCGTGCTCGACAAGGACGGCAAGAAGCGCAGCGCCAAGGTGCTGCAGGTGCTCGGCTTCATGGGCCTTGAGCGCCGCGAGGTGGCGGAAGCCGAAGCCGGCGACATCATCGCGATCAACGGCATCGAAGGCCTTGGCATTTCCGACACGATCTGCGCGCCGGAAGCGCCCGAACAGCTGCCTGTTCTCACCGTCGACGAACCGACGATCAGCATGACCTTCCAGGTCAACAACTCGCCGTTCGCCGGCCAGAAGGAACACAGCGGCGGAAAGTTCCTGACCAGCCGCCAGATCCGCGACCGCCTCATGCGCGAGACGCTGCACAACGTCGCGCTCAAGGTCGAGGAAACCGAGGACCCGGACAAGTTCAAGGTGTCGGGCCGCGGCGAACTGCACCTGTCCGTGCTCATCGAGACGATGCGCCGCGAAGGCTACGAGCTCGCCGTGTCGCGCCCGGAAGTCATCATCAAGGAGATCGACGGCGTCGCCAGCGAACCGATCGAGCAGCTCGTCGTCGACATGGAGGAACAGTTCCAGGGCGGCGTCATGGAACGCCTCGGCACGCGCAAGGGCCAACTCGCCAACATGGAACCGGACGGCAAGGGCCGCGTGCGCCTCGAATACCAGATCCCGGCGCGCGGCCTGATCGGCTTCCAGACCGAATTCCGCACGCTGACCGCGGGCACCGGCCTGCTCTTCCACGTCTTCGACCATTATGGCCCGAAGGCCGAAGGCGTGATCGCCAAGCGCCCGAACGGCGTCATGATCTCCAACGGCCAGGGTCCTGCGCCGGCCTACGCGCTGGTCGGCCTGCAGGAACGCGGCCGCCTGCTCGTCGGCGAAGGCGACGAGATCTACGAAGGCCAGCTCGTCGGCATTCATTCCAAGGACAACGACCTCACCGTCAACGCGCTGCGCGCCAAGCAGCTCACGAACATTCGCGCCGCCGGCAAGGACGACAACGTGCAGCTGACGCCGCCGATCCGCATGTCGCTGGAGCAGGCGCTGGAGTTCATCGAGGACGACGAGCTGGTCGAAGTCACGCCGAAGGCGATCCGCCTGCGCAAGAAGAACCTCACCGAAAGCGATCGCAAGCGCGCCAGCCGCGCGGCCTGATCCGGCTTCGCCGCGGGGACGTCATGTCGAACCACCGCCAAGACGCAACGATCCTGCCAAATCAGCGTCCGTCATGGCGGTTGTCGGCTTGCATGGCTGCCCTTGCGCTCGCCGGATGCGCGGTCGCGCCCAGCATCGACGCAACGCGGCCGTTGCTGCGTGACACGGAACACCGGTTCTACGTCTACTCCGATCGCAACGAACGAACGCAAGGCGACATCCTCGCCTCGTTGGTTCTGCTCGGTGGCTTGAGCCAGCGCTACGGCAATTCGGACAGCGACTGTCACGGAACCGAATGCCGCAAGGCCTTTTCCGACGCATTCGGCGAACTCGGTGCCGAATACGCGCGACTCGGACTCGATCGCCTGTCGCTGCGCTACTACGAACTGGCGTTGGCGAACACGCCTGAATCGGCGGACAAGCACGTCGACCTTGCCATTGCGCAACTGTCGCTCGGTCGCGACGAGGCTGCCATCGCATCGCTCGGAAAGGCCATCGGAATCGCCAAGGGTGATGCGGACACGGAACGCGCCGCTGCAGGCATCCTCCTTCTGCTTGATCGCCCGCAGGAAGCCATCGGGCATGCCGAAGCCTGCATTCGCCAATCGCCACCGCCACGCGCGGCGCAGTATTGCGCATTGACGGCAATGGCGGCCAAGCTGCGCGGCGGTTCCGACAGCCTTGTCGCGCCACTCGTCGGCGGCGACGCATGGCCCGCACCATTGCTCGACTACCTGCGCGGCAACATCGACGAGGAATCGCTGGCGAAGGTCATCGCAAGCACCGCGGATCCGGCGCTGCGCCGCGAAGGGTTGTCCGAAGCGCTCTACTATGTCGGTGAAGCGGAACTCGCACGCGGTCATCGCGATCTCGCGTTGCGTTATTTCCGCGCCAACCTGGTGATGAAAGTCGAGGGTTACTGGGAAACGACGGCCTCACGTCGCCGCATCATCCAACTCGGCGGCGGCGATGATCCGCCGGAAGACAGTCCGCCTCCAAGCCACATTCCCATCGGCTGAAAAGGCTCGCGGTTTTCGATCGCTCAGCGCACGCCGCCGCGCTTGCGCACGATCAGCATCGCCAGTTCGAGCGACTGCTCGTAGTTGAGGCGCGGATCGACCTGCGACTTGTAGGCGCGCGAAAGATCCGCCTCGGTGAGGTCGCGCGCGCCGCCCATGCATTCGGTGACGTTTTCGCCCGTGAGTTCCAGATGCACGCCGCCGAGGCGCGTGCCGGCCGCGGCGTGCACGTCGAACGCGCATTCCAGTTCGCGACGGATGTTCTCGAAACGGCGCGTCTTGAACCCATTCGAGACGGACTCGGTGTTGCCGTGCATCGGATCGCAGACCCACAGCGGCTCGCGGCCTTCGGCACGGACCGCGTCGAGCAGCGGACGCAAGGCGGTTTCGATCTTCGCCGCGCCCATGCGATGGATCAACGTCAGGCGGCCGGGTTCGCGTTGCGGATCGAGCGCTTCGCACAGGCGCAGCAACTGGTCCGGCGTCACCGAAGGGCCGATCTTTACCGCGATGGGATTGCGGATGCCGCGAAAATATTCGACGTGCGCGCCATCGAGCGCTGCCGTGCGCATGCCGATCCACGGGAAATGCGTGGACAGGTTGAACCAACCGTCCTGGCGCGGCACGCGACGCGTGAGCGCCTGCTCGTAATGCAGCACGAGCGCCTCGTGCGAGGTGTAGAAGTCGACACGCTGGTAGCTGCCGATCGGCTCGCCGGCGAGCGTCTCCATGAAACGCAGCGAACGGCCGATCGATTCGACCATCGCGCGGTATTCGCCCTGCAGCGGCGAATGCTCGACCCAGGCGAGATCCCAGTATTCCGGGTGATGCAGGTCGGCGAAGCCGCCGTCGATGAGCGCGCGCACGAAGTTCATCGTCATCGCCGAATGCGCGTGACCGCTCACGAGGCGCTGCGGATCGGCGCGGCGTGCCTCGGCCGTGAAGGCCGGCGCGTTGACGAGGTCGCCGCGATAGCTCGGCAGCGTCGTGCCGTCGCGCGTCTCGGTGTCGGCCGAGCGCGGTTTGGCGTACTGTCCGGCGAAACGGCCGACGCGCACCACCGGCAACTGCAGCCCGTGCACGAGCACGAGGCTCATCTGCAGCATGACCTTGAGGCGATTGGAGATCAGCGGCGAGGTGCAATCGTCGAAGCTCTCCGCGCAGTCGCCTCCCTGCAGCAGGAAGCGATTTCCCTGCGCCGCGTCGGCAAGCAGGTTCCTGAGTGCGAGGATTTCCCACGACGTGACCAGCGGCGGCAGGTCGCGCAGCTTGGCGAGCGCGGCGTCGAGTTCGACCGCATCCGCATACGCCGGCTGTTGCAGGCTCGGGCGCGCCTGCCAGGACGTCGGCGTCCAGTCGGACGGAGGCGCTGGCGTTGGCTCGATCAGGCGGATTTGCGGTTGGCTGGCCATGCTTGCTGCGATGCGGAAAATTCCATCATGCCACAGCGCACCCGCCTCGCCTATCAGCCGAAAACCCGCGTCGTGCGCTTGCGGAAACCCGACCAGAGCGCGCCGAAGCCGAGGACCACGAACCAGATCAGCGTCCAGCCCGGCATGGTGATGCCGAGCAATTTCCAGTGCGCGTCGGCGCAGTCGCCCGATGCCATGAAGGCCTTGCGGATCGCCTGCGACAGCGGGAAGCGATTGTCGAACAGCGTGTAGAAATCCATGCCGCACGAGGCGAACGGATCGGGCGGCGAGAACTGCATGTGCAGATGCTCGATCGCGATGACCGCACCGACGACGGCGAAGAACGCAACCAGCAGCGCGTAGATACTCCGGCCGAGCTTGCCGGGCCCGTGCAATGCGCCAAGCAGGAAAAACACGCCCATGCCGACGAACGCGCCGCGCTGGAACATGCATTTCGGACACGGCGTGATGCCCTGGTGCAATTCGACGTAGAAATACGCGAACGCAACGAGCCCGAAGCTGATGATGGCGCCGAGCAGGAACTGCGCGCGGAACGACCAGTGGAATGGGTTGGATTTCATGCGGACTCCGGCAAGCGTGGCGGCAAGTCTAGCGTCGTCCGCGCTCAGAGGAAAAACCGCTGTGCGAGCACGCCCGACATGATCCAGACAGCAAGCGCGAGCCAAAGTGCAAAGGTGGCGACTTCAACCGCGCGCGAGCGGTGTTCACGCATGGCCAGCCAGAGCACGAGCGGCACGGCGACGTAGCGCAATTCGACCAGCCAGGATGCAGCCAGGAACAGCGTCGCGAACGCGAACAGCCAGCGACCGCGCAATGGCCGCAGCGGCGTCGCGGCAAACGCGCAGGCGGCCGCGGTCGCCACCATCGACGCGATCGAGCGGATCCACGGCCGCTGTTCGATGAGCAACGGCAGGCGGTTGTGCAGATAGAACTGCGGGAACGCGCCGTTGTAGGGGTTGTCGGCGCGAAAGAGGAACCAGAAGCCGAACAGCAGCGCGACAACCAGCGCGCCCAACAGTGGCCGTCGGGCGATCGCGTGCGCGGCGCGCGCGAAACCTTGCGCTGTCTGCAACGGCAGCAGGACGCCTGCGACGACAAGCGCGAACAGCACGTTGCCCGCATGCAGGCTGAGGTCCGGATGCAAGGCGGCCTGCGAGTGCGACAGCGAGATCGAGCCATTCCAGCACCAGAAGACGAGAAAGCCCGCGACCGGGAGCGCGTACGGCAGGATCGTCGGCACGACACGTCGCCAATCTCGCAGGGCGTCACGCAGGCCGGCGTCCCGCAAGGCGAAGGCCGCGAGCAAACCGGTCCAGACGACTTCGTGCTGGCGCACGCAGACGAGCGCGACCAGCAGCGCGGCGGCGAGCCAATGACGGGCGCAGACGCAGGCCCACGTCGCCCAGAGCAGCAGCGCGAGCGCGAATACATCGGTATACGCGAGGAAGTACAGCGGAACGAGGATCGGCAGTACGAGAAACTGCACGGTCGCGAGCGACTGCGTGCCCGGCCACAGGCGCGTGCGCACGGCGTGGAAACCAGCGGCGGCGAGCAGCCCGAACGCCGCGCTGAGCATTCGCGCGCCTTGCAGCGAGACGTCCCCGAAAAGGTACAGCAAGCCAGCGCTGACGAGGTGATAGCCGGGAATCGTCGTCAGCTCGGGCAATACGCGCCATTGGCCATGTGCGAACAGCCAGATCTGCGCGAAATGCGTGGTCTCGTCGGTATACGCTGGTTTCCAGCGTACGGCGACGGTCGCCGCCGCATACAGCAGGCCGCAGAGAACGCCCAGCAGCCAGGTTCCGGCCGGCGTGTCGCGCGCGCGGTCCAGAAACGAAAAACCCCGGACAGGCCGGGGCTTTTCGGGAATTGGCGAAACTGCGTTCAATCTTCCGCCGAAGCGGCTGCGTCGGTGCGCGGACGATCGACGAGCTCGACATAGGCCATCGGCGCATTGTCGCCGGCGCGGAAACCGCACTTGAGGATGCGCAGGTAGCCACCCTTGCGCTCGCGATAACGCGGACCGAGTTCGACGAAGAGCTTGCCGACGGCCTGCTTGTCGCGCAGGCGCGCGAAGGCGAGGCGGCGATTGGCGACGCCGTCGGTCTTGGCGAGCGTGATGAGCGGCTCGGCGACGCGGCGCAGTTCCTTGGCCTTGGGCAACGTGGTGCGGATGAGTTCGTGCTTGAACAGCGACGAAGCCATGTTCTTGAACATCGCTTCGCGGTGGCTGCTGGTGCGGCTGAACTTGCGGCCGGCTTTCTGGTGACGCATGGTGGAATCCTCGTTTTCGATTGTTATGAGAAGCCGGCGCCTGCGTCCGGATTCCCGCGGTTGCCCGCTGATAGTCAGCCTTGTCTGGAACGGGCTGTTTTTTGGGTCGCGACCGCGCGCGGCCGCTTCTGGAAATCGACGAAGACGCTGGCGCGTCTTCCCGCAGCCAAGGAGGCCGCTGCTGCGATCAAGCGTGATCGCAAAGGCAATCAATGGCGGCCGTGGGCGAGCCCGCCCACGGCCGCGAAAAACATCAACCCAGCTGCATGCCGTGGGACAGTCCCGGCGGCGGCCAGCTTTCGAGCTTCATGCCGAGTTGCAGGCCGCGCTGGTAGAGCACGTCCTTGATCTCGGTAAGCGACTTCTTGCCGAGGTTCGGCGTCTTGAGCAGTTCGACTTCGGTCTTCTGCACGAGGTCGCCGATGTAGTAGATGCTCTCGGCCTTGAGGCAGTTGGCCGAACGCACGGTCAGTTCGAGATCGTCGATCGGGCGCAGCAGCACCGGGTCGACGCCGCTCTTGTCGGCTTTCGCGTCGACGCTTTCGCGACGCGCGAAATCACCGAATACGCTGATCTGGTCCTGCAGGATCTCGGCGGCCTTGCGCACGGCGTCCTCGGCGTCGATCGCGCCGTTGGTATCGACATCGAGCACGAGCTTGTCGAGGTCGGTGCGCTGCTCGAGGCGCGCATTCTCGACGTTGTAGGCGACGCGACGCACGGGCGAGAACGAGGCATCGAGCTGCAGGCGACCGATCGGGCTCGCCTCCTCGTCCGGATGACGGCGTGTCGTCGCCGGCTGGTAGCCGACGCCGCGCGCGATCTTCAGGCGCATGTTGAGCGCGATGTCCTTGGTGAGATGGCAGATCACGTGCTCGGGATTGACGATTTCAACCGAGTGGTCGACCTTGATGTCGCCAGCCGTGACCACGCCCTTGCCCTTCTTGCCGAGCGTCAGCGTCGTCTCGTCCTGGCCATGCATGCGGATCGCGACGTCCTTGAGGTTGAGCAGCACCTCGATGACATCTTCCTGCAGGCCTTCGAGCGTGGTGTACTCATGGAGCACGCCGTCGATCTCGACCTCGATGATCGCGCAACCGGGGATGGACGACAGCAGCACGCGGCGCAGCGCGTTGCCGAGCGTGTGGCCGAAGCCGCGCTCGAGCGGCTCGACGATGACCTTGGCGCGGTCGGCGCCGATGCGTTCGACTTGAATGCCGCGCGGACGCAGCACGTTGATGGACGATCCCGCCATTGCAGACTCCAAGAATCCTCGCGGATTCCGCAAAGTGAAGTATTGGATAGTCGACGAGACCGGGCATCCTGCCGCGGCTCGCGAATCAAGCTTCGGGCGCCTGCGCCCGATGTCACGGCCCTTCCCTGCGCCGGAGCGGCCCTTCGGACCACTCTTCTGAATCCGAAGCCCCGATATGGGGACTTCTTACTTCGAATAAAGCTCGATGATGAGGCTTTCGTTGATGTCGGACGGCAGGTCCGATCGCTCGGGCAGCGCCTTGAACAGGCCGCTGGCCTTCTTCGCGTCGACTTCGACCCACGCCGGGGTCAGGTCCATTTCCTGGGCAAGAGTCAGCGACTCCTGCACGCGCAGCTGGCTCTTGGCGCGCTCGGACAGCGCGACCTCGTCGCCCGGTCGAACCTGATACGACGGCAGGTTGACGCGCTTGCCATTGACGCGCACGGCGGCGTGCGATACGAGCTGGCGCGCAGCAGCGCGCGTCACCGCAAAGCCCATGCGGAACACGACGTTGTCCAGACGCGTTTCGAGCATGCGCAGGAGGTTCTCGCCCGTATTGCCCTTCTGGCTCGACGCCTTCTGGTAATACGAATGGAACTGACGTTCGAGCAGGCCGTAGATGCGCTTGACCTTCTGCTTCTCGCGCAGCTGCACACCGTAGTCGGAAAGGCGACCGCGCTTGGCACCGGCGGCGCCGTGCTGGCCGGGTTTCTGCTCCAGCTTGCACTTGGAGTCGAGCGCGCGGGCCGGGCTCTTGAGGCTGAGGTCGGCGCCTTCGCGGCGCGCGAGCTTGCAGGTGGGACCAATATAACGAGCCATCGAATTACACCCTGCGCTTCTTCGGAGGACGGCAGCCGTTGTGCGGGATCGGCGTGACGTCGATGATGTTGGTGACCTTGAAACCGGCATTGTTGAGCGAACGCACGGCCGATTCACGACCCGGACCCGGACCCTTGATGCGCACTTCGACGGTCTTCACGCCGTAATCGGCGGCGACGCGCGCGGCCTTGTCCGCCGCGACCTGCGCCGCGAACGGCGTCGACTTGCGCGAACCGCGGAAACCGGCGCCACCGGCGGTCGCCCACGACAACGCGTTGCCTTGGCGGTCGGTGATCGTGACGATCGTGTTGTTGAACGAAGCCTGCACGTGGGCGACGGCATCCGTCACCACACGCTTGATCTTCTTCTTCTGTTTGGCTGCAACGGGTTTGTTCATTGGCCCGGATATCCTGGAATGTTCTTCTGATTACTTCTTGATCGCGCGACGCGGACCCTTGCGGGTACGTGCATTGGTGCGCGTGCGCTGGCCGCGCAGCGGCAGACCGCGACGATGGCGCAGACCGCGATACGTGCCGAGGTCGATCAGGCGCTTGATCGACATGCCGACCTCGCGGCGCAGGTCACCTTCAACGGTGAACTTGGCGATCTCGTGGCGAAGCTTGTCGACTTCCGCCTCGGTGAGGTCCTTGATCTTGACGGCCGGGTTGACGCCTGCTTCGGCGCATACCTTCTTGGCGCGCGAACGGCCCAAACCGTAGATGCTCTGCAAGCCGATGACGACGTGCTTCTGGACCGGCAAATTGACACCCGCAATGCGTGCCATTCTAGATATTCTCCGAAACTGACCCTGGATACGCAGGGAACTTGACATTATAGCCGGATCAGGCTCCCTCGAAAAGACCCTGCACCAACCGCCTTGTTTTTGCCTACCGCCCGGTCAGCGACCGCGCAGATTGGCCTTCTTGAGCAGACTTTCGTATTGGTGCGACACAAGGTGCGCCTGAACCTGCGCCGTGAAGTCCATGACCACGACGACAACGATGAGGAGCGATGTGCCGCCGAAGTAGAAAGGCACGTGCCACGCGTTGCGCAGCAGGTCCGGGATGAGGCAGACCGCCACCAGGTACAGCGCACCGGCACCCGTCAACCGGGTCAGAACGCCATCGATGTAGTCGGCCGTCGCCCGGCCCGGACGCAGGCCCGGAATCAGCGCGCCGGAACGCTTGAGGTTGTCCGCGGTTTCCTGCGAATTGAACGTCAACGCCGTGTAGAAATAGGCGAAGATGATGATCATCAGCGCGTACAGGATCATGTGCAGGGGTTCGCCCGGACCCAGCGACGAAGTCAACACCTGCAGCCAGTGGATCTCGTTGGCATTGTTGAACCAGCTCGCGGCCGTCGCCGGGAACATGAGCAGCGACGAGGCGAAGATCGGCGGAATCACGCCCGCCATGTTGATCTTCAACGGCAGGTGCGAGGTCTGGTTCATGTAGGCCTTGCCGGCACCACCCTGACGTCGCGCGTAGTTCACGGTAATGCGGCGCTGGCCGCTTTCCATGAACACCACGAACGCGGTCACCGCAAGCACGATGGCAAACACGATGAGGACGCGCAGGATCGGCATTTCGCCTGTCTGCGCCATGCCCAATGTATGCACCACTGCCGCTGGCAAACCCGCGACGATGCCGGCGAAGATCAGCAGCGAGATGCCGTTGCCGACGCCGCGCTCGGTGATCTGCTCGCCCAGCCACATGAGGAACAAGGTACCGGCGGTTAGGCCGACGACGGTCGTCAGGACGAAGCTCGGCCCCGGCGCGATGACGACGCCACCCTGCTGCTGGAGCATGGTGGCAACGCCGAACGACTGGAACAGCGCCAGCGCGACCGTTCCGATGCGCGTATATGTGGTCAGCTTGCGCCGACCCGACTCGCCTTCCTTGCGCAGCGCCTGCCAGCTCGGCACGACCGTCGCGAACATCTGCACGATGATCGACGCGGAGATGTACGGAATCACGCCAAGCGCGAACACCGACATGCGCGCGAGCGCGCCGCCCGAAAACATGTTGAACATGTCGAGCAGTCCACCGGAACGGCCTATCAGGTCGGCCATCTTCACCGGGTCGACGCCAGGCAACGGGATGAACGTGCCCAGTCGATAGACGAACAACGCACCGACCACGAAAAGCAGGCGCTGCTTGAGTTCGGAGAGCTTGCCCAGTGAGGCCAGCGGGTTGGACTGCGTCGCCACGGCTTACTCCACGCTGCCGCCGGCAGCCTCGATAGCGGCCTTGGCGCCGGCCGTGACGGCCACGCCCTTGAGCTTGATGGCGCGCTTGATGTCGCCCTTCTTGACGATCTTTGCACGCTCGGCACGCTTCTCGACGAGGCCTGCCGCCTTTAGCGCATCGAAGTCGACGACGTCAACGGTCACCGAGTCGAGCTTGTAGAGCAGGACTTCGCTGACTTCGTGGGCCTTCTTCGAACGGAAACCGATCTTCGGCAGGCGGCGTTGCAGCGGCATCTGGCCGCCTTCGAAACCGGCCTTGATCTTGCCCTTGCCGGCGCGCGCGAATGAACCCTTGTGGCCGCGGCCGGCGGTCTTGCCGAGGCCGGAACCAATGCCGCGACCGACGCGAACGCCTTCCTTGCGGGCACCTTCGGCAGGCTTGAGTGTATTGAGACGCATGAGTGAAAGACTCCGGATGCTGTCGCGCGGTTACGCGCTTTCTTCGATGCGGACGAGGTAGCTGACTTGGTTGACCAGGCCGCGCACCGACGGAGAATCGACGAGTTCGCGCACGTCGTTGAGCTTGCGCAGGCCGAGCGCACGCACGCTGATGCGGTGACGCTCCTGGCAGCTGTTGATGCTCTTGTAGAGGCGGACGCGGATCGTCTTGCCTGCGTTGGTCTTGGCCTTACTCATTGCCGAGCACCTCTTCGACGGACTTGCCGCGCTTGGACGCGATGCGTTCCGGCGACACCATCGCCTGCAGGCCGTTGATCGTCGCGCGGACCAGATTGATCGGATTGCGCGAACCGACAGCCTTGGCGAGCACGTTCTTGACGCCGACCACTTCGAGCACGGCACGCATCGCGCCGCCGGCGATCACGCCGGTACCTTCCGAAGCAGGCTGCATGAACACGCGCGCCGCACCATGATTGGCCTTGACCGCATGGAACAGGGTGCCGTTGTTGAGCTGCACCTTGATCATGCCCTTGCGCGCACGCTCCATTGCCTTGGAGATCGCGACCGGCACTTCGCGCGCCTTGCCGTAACCGAAACCGACGCGGCCTTCACCGTCGCCGACCACGGTCAGCGCCGTGAAGCTCATCTGGCGGCCGCCCTTGACGGTCTTCGCCACGCGGTTCACGGCGATCAGCTTCTCGAGGAAGCCATCGCTGTTTTCACGTTCGTTGTTGTTGGTTGCCATGATTCACCTGTGTGCCGCCCGACGAGCGGTGCGGACTTTTGCTTGCGGCTGCGCCGCTTGGAGTTGTAGTTGCTTCGTGGAACCGGAAGCCGCCAAAGGCGACTTCACGAATGGCGCCGCTTGATCAGAACTTCAAGCCGGCTTCACGCGCCGCGTCCGCGAGCGCCTGGATGCGACCGTGGTAGCGGAAACCCGAGCGGTCGAACGCGACCGTGTCGATGCCGGCCTTGAGCGCGGCTTCGGCAACAGCCTTGCCCACTGCAGCGGCAGCGCTCTTGTTCTTGGTGCCCTTGAGGCCGTCCTTGACCGCCTTCTGCAGCGTCGAAGCGGCGGCAATGACCTTGCTGCCGTCGGCGCTCTGCACCTGCGCGTAGATGTGCTGCGCGCTGCGGTGCACGGAAAGGCGCGGAACGCCCAGCGTGCGGATGTGTGCGCGCGTGGACTTGGCGCGGCGCAGTCTTGCGATGTTCTTTTCCATTTTCAAACTCCAGAAACGGATCGGCTGCTCTTATTGAGAAGTCCAGCCACGAATGGCCGGACTCTTGCGGGGAATCCGCACTACGCCTTCTTGGCTTCTTTGAGGGTGATCTTCTCGCCCGAATAACGCACGCCCTTGCCCTTGTAGGGTTCCGGCGGACGGAACGCGCGGATCTTGGCCGCCACTTCGCCGACCTGCTGCTTGTCGGTGCCGGCGATGAGGATTTCGGTCTGCACCGGAACCGTGATCGTGATGCCTTCCGGCGCCTTGAACACGATCGGATGCGAGAAACCGAGCGTGAGGCTCAGGTCCTTGCCCTGCAGCGCGGCACGATAGCCGACGCCGACGAGCTCAAGCTTGCGCTGGTAGCCGTCGGTCACACCGGTCACCATGTTGGCGAGCAGCGCACGCGCGGTACCGGCGAGCTTGACCTTCTCGGCATCCTTGGCGCCGAGCTGGACCGTGCCGTTCTCGACGGCGACGTCGACGCCCGGGAAAGCCGCCATCGACAAGCTGCCCTTCGGGCCCTTGACGGTGATGGCGTCGGACTTGACCTGGCACTCCACGCCCTTGGGCAGGCTGATGGGTTTCTTGGCAACGCGTGACATGGTGATTCCTCCAAGAAACCTTAGGCGACCAGACCGATGACTTCGCCGCCGAGACCCTTCTTGCGGGCCTGCGCGTCGGTCATGATGCCGGACGAGGTGGAAACGATGGAGATGCCCAGACCGTTGAGGATCTTCGGCAGCTCGTCCTTGCCGCGGTAGACGCGCAGGCCCGAGCGGCTGATTCGCTCGATGCGCTCGATGACCGGCTTGCCCTCGTAGTACTTGAGAGCGATCTCGAGCTTGGCCTTGCCTTCGACCGTGGTGGACTGGACGTCGGCAACATAGCCTTCGTCCTTGAGCAGGTTGGCAATGGCCTGCTTGACGCGGGAAGCCGGCATGGCCACGGAGCGCTTGCCCGTGGCTTGCGCATTGCGGATGCGCGTGAACATGTCGGCGATGGGATCAGTCATGCTCATGTTTCAGTTCCTGATTAGCATCGATATCCGGGAAATCCGGGATTCTGGCGAATGACCCGGAGCAGCAAATCACGCCACTCCCGGATCGTCCTTCACTTTTTTATTACCAGCTCGCCTTGCGCAGGCCAGGCACGTCACCGCGCATGGTCGCTTCGCGCAGCTTGTGGCGCGCGAGGCCGAACTTCTTGTACACACCGCGTGAACGGCCGGTCAGCTCGCAGCGGTTGCGCTGGCGCGAAGGGCTGGAGTCGCGCGGCAGCTTCTGCAGCTTGACCGCGGCATCCATCTTCTCGTCGTACGACGCCGTCGTGCTGGAGACGATCTTCTTGAGCTCCGCACGCTTGGCGGCATGGCGCTTCACCAGCTTGGTACGCTTGATGTCGCGGTTGATCATTGAACGCTTGGCCATGGGTCCTGCCTGCGATTAGTTGCGGAACGGGAAGCTGAAGGCTTCGAGCAAAGCCTTGGCTTCTTCGTTGGTGCGCGCGGTGGTCGTGATCGCGATGTCCATGCCGCGCAGGGCGTCGATCTGGTCGAAATCGATCTCGGGGAAGATGATCTGTTCCTTCACACCCATGTTGAAGTTGCCGCGACCATCGAACGAACGGCCCGAGATACCGCGGAAGTCACGTACGCGCGGCAGCGCGACGTTGATGAAGCGGTCGAGGAACTCGAACATGTTCGCGCGACGCAACGTGACCTTGCAGCCGATCGGCCAGTTCTCGCGGATCTTGAACGTGGCATGCGCCTTGCGCGACAACGTCACGATCGGCTTCTGGCCGGAGATCTTGGCCATGTCGGCGACCGCATTCTCCAGGATCTTCTTGTTGCCGACCGCCTCGCCCACGCCCATGTTGAGCGTGATCTTGGACAGGCGCGGCACCTGCATCGGATTGGTGTACTTGAAGCGTTCGGTCAGCTTCGGCACGACCTGTTCTTTGTAGAATGTTTCAAGACGCGTCGTCATCTCGGCGGACCTCAGGCGTCAACCACTTCGCCGGAAGAGCGGTACACGCGGACCTTGCGCCCATCTTCGAGCGTCTTGAAGCCCACGCGCTCACCCTTGCCGGTGGCGGTGTTGAACAGCATTACGTTGGAAATATGGATCGCGGCTTCGCGCTCGACGATTCCGCCCGGCTGGTTGGCCTGCGGATTCGGCTTGGTATGGCGCTTGACCATGTTCACGTTCTCGACGAACACGGAATCCTCCGTGACGCGCGAGACGGTGCCCTTCTGACCCTTGTTCTTGCCGGCGATCACCAGAACCTGGTCGCCCTTGCGGATACGGTTCATGACATCACCTCTTACAAAACTTCCGGCGCAAGCGAGACGATCTTCATGAACTTCTCGCTGCGCAATTCGCGCGTGACCGGCCCGAAGATGCGGGTGCCGATCGGCTCTTGCTTGTTGTTGAGGAGCACGGCTGCGTTGCCGTCGAAGCGGATCAGCGAACCGTCGGCACGACGCACGCCCTTGCGGGTGCGCACGACCACGGCGTCGTAGACTTCGCCCTTCTTGACCTTGCCACGCGGGATCGCGTCGCGCACCGACACCTTGATGATGTCGCCGATGCCGGCATAACGGCGCTTGGAGCCGCCGAGCACCTTGATGCACATCAGTTCCTTCGCGCCGCTGTTGTCCGCTGCGGCCAGCGTGGTCTGCATCTGGATCATGTCGCTATCTCCTTGTGCCCCACGCTCAGGCTTCTGCGCGCGCGACGACTTGCACGACGCGCCAGTTCTTGGTCTTGGACAGCGGACGGCATTCCGTGATGCGGACGACGTCGCCTTCCTTGCACTCGCCGGCCTCGTCGTGTGCATGCACCTTGGTCGACCGGCGCACGATCTTGCCGTACAGCGGATGCTGCACCTGGCGCTCGAGCAGCACGGTCACCGTCTTGGCCATCTTGCTGGAGACGACGCGACCTTCGAGGGTACGCTGTTTCTTCTCGGTATCACTCATGTCACTGCCCCTGCTTCTTCGCGCCGAGCAGGTGCTTGACCTGCGCGATCTCGCGACGGACGCGGCCGAACTGGTGGGTCTGCGTCAGCTGGCCGGAGCCCTTCTGCATGCGCAGGTTGAATTGTTCGCGGCGCAGCTCGCCGAGGTGTTCGTTGAGCTGCTGCTCGTTCTTCTGGCGGAGTTCTTTGATTTCCATCACAGCACCGTGCGCGCGACGAATTGGGTTTGCACCGACAGCTTGGCGGCGGCCAGGCGGAATGCCTCGCGCGCCTCGATCTCGGCAACGCCTTCGATTTCATACAGCATGCGACCCGGCTGGATCGGCGCGACCCAGTACTCGACGTTGCCCTTGCCGTTGCCCATTCGGACTTCGATCGGCTTCTTGCTGATCGGCTTGTCGGGGAACACGCGGATCCACAGCTTGCCGCCGCGCTTGACGTAGCGCGTGATGCAGCGGCGCGCCGCTTCGATCTGGCGTGCGGTCAGATGACCGTGCGTGGTCGCCTTGAGGCCGAATTCGCCGAAGCTGACCTTGTTGGAGACGTAGGCCAGACCGCGGTTGCGCGCCTTCTGGACCTTGCGGTACTTGGTACGTTTGGGTTGCAGCATGACTTACGCTCCCGCCTTCGGCGCGCGGCGCTGCGGACGTTCTTCCGCGGCCTCGGCCTTGGCTTCCTGTTGCGAGGCGTGCAGGTCGAAGATCTCGCCCTTGTACACCCACACCTTGACGCCGATGATTCCGTAGGTGGTCAACGCCTCGGCGAAGCCGTAGTCGATGTCGGCACGCAGCGTGTGCAGCGGCACGCGACCTTCGCGGTACCACTCCGAACGCGCGATTTCCGCGCCATTCAAGCGGCCGGCGACATTGACCTTGATGCCCAGCGCGCCCAGACGCATCGCGTTCTGCACGGAGCGCTTCATCGCGCGGCGGAACATGATGCGGCGCTCGAGCTGCTGTGCGATCGACTCGGCGACGAGCTGCGCATCGAGTTCGGGCTTGCGCACTTCGCTGACGTTGATGTGCGCCGGAACGCCCATCACGTCGGAAACTTCCTTGCGCAGCTTCTCGATGTCCTCACCCTTCTTGCCGATGACGACGCCGGGGCGCGCGGTGTGGATCGTGACGCGCGCGGTCTTCGCCGGGCGTTCGATCTGGATCTTGGAGATGCCGGCCTGGGCGAGCTTCTTCTTGAGCAGCTCGCGCACCTTGAGGTCCGCGCCGAGGTACTGCGCGTAATCACGCTTGTTGGCGAACCACTTGGAGTTCCAGTCCTTGGCGATGCCGAGACGGATGCCGATTGGATTGACTTTATGACCCATGAGTATCGTCCCGTTTATTCGCCGACAACCACGGTGATGTGGCTGGTGCGCTTGGAGATGCGCGAACCACGACCCTTGGCGCGTGCATGCATGCGCTTGATGATCGCGCCCTCGTCGACGAAGATCTTCGCGACCTTGAGCTCGTCGACGTCGGCGCCGAGGTTGTTCTCGGCGTTGGCGACGGCCGACAACAGCACCTTCTTGATGAGGTGAGCCGCCTTCTTGTCGCTGAACTGGAGCAGGTTGGTCGCACGACCAACGGCCATGCCACGCACCTGATCGGCGACGAGGCGGGCCTTCTGCGGGGAAATGCGCGCGCTGCGCAGGATAGCCTTGGCTTCCATTACTTCTTCTCCGCCTTCTTGTCGCCGCCGTGGCTCTTGAACGTGCGCGTGACCGCGAACTCGCCGAGCTTGTGGCCGACCATGTTTTCGTTGACCAGGACCGGCACATGCTGGCGGCCGTTGTGAATGGCGAGCGTGAAGCCGACCATTTCCGGCACGATCATCGAACGGCGCGACCAGGTCTTGATCGGCTTCTTCGTGTTGCCCGCAACCTCCACCTTCTTCATGAGGTGGTGGTCGACGAACGGACCTTTCTTCAGTGAGCGAGCCATTGCTTAACCCCTGCGATCGCGGACGATGAACTGCGTCGTGCGCTTATTCTTGCGTGTCTTGTAACCCTTCGCCGGCATGCCCCACGGCGAAACCGGATGCGGGTTGCCCTGGCCGGCCTTGGCCTCGCCACCGCCGTGCGGATGGTCGACCGGGTTCATGGCCGCGCCGCGAACGGTCGGACGCACGCCGCGCCAACGCGAGGCACCGGCCTTGCCGAGCTTCTCGAGGTTGTGTTCGGAGTTGCCGACTTCGCCGATCGTGGCGCGGCAATCCGCCGGAACCTTGCGCATTTCGCCCGAACGCAGGCGCAGCGTGGCATAGCCCTGCTCACGTGCGACGAGCTGCGCCGAGGCGCCGGCCGAACGCGCAATCTGCGCACCCTTGCCCGGCTTCATCTCGATGCAATGCACGACCGAGCCGATCGGGATGTTGCGCAGCGGCAGCGAATTGCCGACCTTGATCGGCGCGTCGCGCCCGGACATGAGCTGGTCGCCGACCTTCGCGCCCTTCGGCGCGATGATGTAGCGGCGCTCACCGTCGACGAAACACAGCAGCGCGATGTGCGCCGTGCGGTTCGGATCGTATTCGATGCGCTCGATCTTGCACGCGATGTTTTCCTTGTCGCGCTTGAAATCGATGATGCGGTAATGCTGCTTGGAACCGCCGCCCTTGTGGCGCGTGGTGATGCGCCCGTAGTGGTTGCGGCCGCCGGTCTTCGCCTGCGCCTCGGTCAACGGCGCGTACGGCGCGCCCTTGTGCAACCCCGGCGTCGACACGCGCACGACGGCGCGGCGTCCGGCGGAGGTGGGTTTGACTGTAATCAGTGCCATGATGTCTTTTCCTGATTTCCACGAACGCTTGCGGCGTCCATGGCCACCGTCTTAGGGCTTGGCCGTCACGTCGATGACCTGGCCGTCCGCGAGACGGACGTAGGCCTTGCGCTTGCCACCGCGAACGCCTGCGCGGTTGCGGAACGAGCGGGCTTTGCCCTTCGTGTTGACCAGATTGACCGACTGCACGTTGACGCTGAAGAGGCCTTCGACGGCGGCCTTCACATCGGCCTTCGTCGCGGACTGCGCCACTTCGAACACGTACTGGTTGATTTCCTGCAGGCGCGCACTCTTCTCGGAGATGTGCGGCGCGCGAAGGACGCTGAACAGTTGCTCTTTCACGCCAGCCACTCCTCGATACGCTTGAGCGATTCGACCGTCACCACGACCTTGTCGGCGCCAACGAGGCTGACCGGATCGAGCGCGGCGACGTCGACGACATGCAGGTAGGGCACGTTGCGCGCGGCGAGATAGAGCGCCTCGGGGGCGTTCTCGGCCACAAGCACGACGCGACCTTCGGCCTTGAGCTCGGCGAGGCGCGCGACCATCTTGCTGGTCTTCGGTTGCTCGACGCCGAGCGATTCGACGACGGCGATGCGGTCCTGGCGATTGAGCTCGGACAGGATCGACGCCATCGCGCCGCGGAACATCTTGCGGTTGATCTTCTGCTCGAAGCTGCGCGGGCGAGCCGCAAAGGTCACGCCACCGCCGACGAAGATCGGAGCCGTGAGCGCGCCATGACGCGCACCGCCGCCCTTCTGCTTCTTCGACTTCTTGGTCGTGCCGCTGACTTCGGCGCGCGACTTCTGCCTCTTGGTGCCGGCGCGGCCGGCATTGCGGTAGGCGACGACGACCTGATGGACGAGGTCCTCGCGGAATTCCTTGCCGAACACCGCCTCGGAGACGGTGACGGGCTTGGCGCCAATGACATTGAGTTCCATGGCGTCTCCTCCTTACTTCGACTTGACGGCAGGACGGATGACGACGTTGCCGCCCGGCGCACCCGGAACGGCACCCTTGACCGCAATCAGATGACGCTCGGTGTCGATCTTGACGACCTCGAGGTTCATCGACGAACGGTTCACGGCGCCCATGTGGCCAGCCATCTTCTTGCCCGGGAACACGCGGCCCGGCGTCTGGCGCTGGCCGATCGAGCCCGGCGCGCGATGCGACAGCGAGTTGCCGTGCGTCGCGTCACCCATGGTGAAGTGATGGCGCTTGATCGTGCCCTGGAAACCCTTGCCCTTGCTGACGCCGGCAACGTCGACCTTCTGGCCGACCGTGAAGATTTCTTCCGCCTTGAGCTCGCCGCCGATCGCGAACTTGCCGAGGTCGGCCGCTTCGACGCGGAACTCCCACAGGCCGCGACCCGCGGTCACGTTCGCCTTCGCGTAATGGCCGGCGAGCGGCTTGTTGATCAGCGCGGCGCGCTTGGCGCCCGCCGTCACCTGGACGGCGCTGTAGCCGTCGTTTTCGACGGTCTTCACCTGCGTCACGCGGTTCGGCGTCGCTTCGATGAGCGTCACCGGCACCGAGCGGCCGTCTTCGGTGAAGACGCGGCTCATGCCGCATTTACGACCTACCAACCCGATAGTCATGGTCTATTGCCTCAGTGCAGCTTGATCTGGACGTCGACGCCGGCCGCGAGATCGAGCTTCATGAGCGCGTCCACGGTCTTGTCGTTGGGATCGACGATGTCCATGACGCGCTTGTGCACGCGCGTCTCGTACTGGTCGCGAGCGTCCTTGTCCGCATGCGGCGAGACGAGGATGGTGTAGCGCTCGATCTTCGTCGGCAGGGGAATGGGACCGAGGACGGTCGCGCCCGTGCGCTTGGCCGTTTCGACGATTTCGCTCGCGGAACGATCGATCAAGCGGTGATCGAACGCCTTGAGCCGGATACGAATCTTCTGGTCCGCCATTGCCGTGTCCTTGAATCTGTAAAGAACGTTGTTCGGTGACGACGGAATTCGTTGAATTCCGTCCGCCGGGCTTGCTTCGGCGCCGCCGGCCTGCCGTTGTGAAACCCGCTTCGACACGTGGCGCACTGCACCACCCATCGAAACTACGAAAGAATGGGCGGATCGCTGCCGATCCGCCCAAACTGGAATCCTCAACAAGACGGAAGCCTGAAAGCCCTCCGCGATCGCGCTCGCGCGATCAACCTCCCTGTCCGCGAACTCGAAGCACTTCCTGCGCCTCATTTCGCTGTTGTCGCCGCCCGACCAGAGGTCAGCGCGGCAGTGAGTCAAATACTATATTGGAACTGCCGGGGAAAAGAAAGCCCTTCCGGCGAAATTTCGCGGCCCGCCTTTCGAAGGACCGCGAATCGGCTCCCTTCTTACTGAACGATCTTGGCCACCACGCCCGCACCCACGGTGCGGCCGCCTTCGCGGATCGCGAAGCGCAGGCCTTCGTCCATCGCGATCGGCGCGATCAGCGTCACCACCATCTTGATGTTGTCGCCCGGCATGACCATCTCCACGCCTTCCGGCAGCTCGCACGCACCCGTCACGTCCGTCGTGCGGAAGTAGAACTGCGGGCGGTAGCCCTTGAAGAACGGCGTATGACGGCCGCCTTCGTCCTTCGACAGGACGTAGACCTCGGCCTCGAACTTCGTGTGCGGCGTGATCGAACCCGGCTTCGCCAGCACCTGGCCGCGCTCCACTTCGTCGCGCTTGGTGCCGCGCAGCAGCAGGCCCGCGTTGTCGCCCGCCTGACCCTGGTCAAGGAGCTTCCTGAACATCTCGACGCCCGTCACCGTCGTCTTCACCGTCGGGCGGATGCCCACGATTTCGATTTCGTCGCCGACCTTGATGATGCCGCGCTCGATACGGCCGGTCACCACCGTGCCGCGACCGGAGATCGAGAACACGTCTTCCACCGGCATCAGGAACGGCTTGTCGATGTCACGCTGCGGCTCGGGAATCCACGTGTCCAGCGCCTCGACCAGCTTGATGATCGCCGGCACGCCGATTTCCGACTGGTCGCCTTCCAGCGCCAGCTTCGCCGAGCCCTTCACGATCGGCGTGTCGTCGCCCGGGAACTCGTACTTGCTCAGCAGCTCGCGCACTTCCATCTCGACCAGGTCCAGAAGTTCGGCGTCGTCCACCATGTCCGCCTTGTTCAGGAAGACCACGATGTAGGGCACGCCCACCTGGCGGCTGAGCAGGATGTGCTCGCGCGTCTGCGGCATCGGGCCGTCCGCGGCCGAGCACACCAGGATCGCGCCGTCCATCTGCGCCGCACCCGTGATCATGTTCTTCACGTAGTCGGCGTGGCCCGGGCAGTCCACGTGCGCGTAGTGGCGCGTCGGGCTTTCGTATTCCACGTGCGCCGTCGAAATCGTGATCCCGCGCGCCTTTTCTTCCGGCGCCGCGTCGATCGCGTCGTAGGCCTTGAACTCGCCGCCAAACCGCTCCGCACCAACCTTCGTCAGCGCCGCCGTCAGCGTCGTCTTGCCGTGGTCCACATGACCAATCGTGCCCACGTTCACGTGCGGCTTCTTGCGCTCGAATTTTTCCTTGGACATGACTTAAAACCTCAGAACTGAATTTGGAATTGCGGCCACTGACGACCGCCCTCATCTTTTGCGACCGCGATCGATCGCACCTTTTGGATCAACCCTTCTTCATGACCGCTTCGGCGATGTTGTTCGGCGCTTCCGCGTAGTGGTCGAACTCCATCGTGAAGGTCGCGCGACCCTGCGTCATCGAGCGCAGTCCGGTCGCGTAGCCGAACATTTCGCCGAGCGGCACCATTGCGTTGATGACCTTGCCCGACGGCGAATCGTCCGAACCCTGCAGCACGCCGCGGCGACGGGAAAGGTCGCCCATGACGTCGCCCATGTAGTCCTCAGGCGTCACCACCTCGACCTTCATGATCGGCTCGAGCAAAACCGGGTTGGCCTTGTTGAAGCCTTCCTTGAAGCCCATCGAAGCAGCGATCTTGAACGCCATTTCGTTCGAGTCGACTTCATGGTACGAACCGTCGACGAGCTTGATCTTGATGTCGACGACCGGGAAGCCGGCGAGCGGACCGCTCGTCATCGCCTCGCGGATGCCCTTGTCGACGGCCGGGACGTATTCCTTCGGCACCGAACCGCCCACGGTCGTGTTCTCGAACAAGTAGCCGGCACCGCGCTCCTGCGGTTCGATCTCGAGCACGACGTGGCCGTACTGGCCCTTGCCGCCCGACTGGCGCACGAACTTGCCGTCCTGCTTGACCGCCTTGCGGATCGTCTCGCGGTAGGCGACCTGCGGCTTGCCGACGTTCGCCTCGACGTTGAACTCGCGCTTCATGCGGTCGACGATGATTTCGAGGTGCAGTTCGCCCATGCCCGAGATGATCGTCTGGCCCGACTCCTCGTCGGAACGGACGCGGAACGACGGGTCTTCCTGCGCAAGACGCGACAGGGCGATGCCCATCTTTTCCTGGTCGGACTTCGTCTTCGGCTCCACCGCCATCGCGATGACCGGATCGGGGAACGTCATGCGCTCGAGCGTGATGATGTTGTTCTGCGCGCACAGCGTGTCGCCGGTCGTGACGTCCTTGAGGCCGACCGCTGCGGCGATGTCGCCGGCGCGGACTTCCTTGATCTCGGCACGCTCGTTCGCATGCATCTGCAGAACGCGGCCGACGCGCTCCTTCTTGCTCTTGACCGGGTTGTAGACGGTGTCGCCCGAGTTCAGCACGCCCGAATAGACGCGGAAGAACGTCAACGAACCGACGAATGGATCGGTCATGATCTTGAACGCAAGCGCCGAGAACGGCGCGTCGTCGGTGGCGGGACGCGAATCTTCCTTCTCTTCCTCCGTCACGCCCTTGACCGGCGGACGATCGGACGGCGCCGGCAGGAAGCGCACGACGCCGTCGAGCATCGCCTGCACGCCCTTGTTCTTGAACGCCGTGCCGCAGAACACCGGGATCAGCGTATTGCCGAGCGTGCCCGCGCGGATGCCCGCGTAGATTTCGTCTTCGCTGAGCGCACCTTCTTCAAGGTACTTGTTCATGAGCTCTTCGGACGTCTCGGCGGCCGACTCGACCATCGCCTCGTGCATCTCCTTGGCCTTGTCGGCCAAGGTCGCAGGGATGTCGCGATATTCGAACTTCATGCCCTGAGTCTCGGCGTCCCAATAGATCGCCTTCATCTTGACCAGGTCGATCACGCCTTCGAAGTTGTCTTCGGCGCCGATCGGCATCTGCATCGGCACGGGATTCGCGCCGAGGCGCGACTTCAGCTGGCCGACGACCTTGAAGAAATCCGCACCGGTGCGATCCATCTTGTTGACGAACGCAAGACGCGGCACGCCATACTTGTTCGCTTGGCGCCACACGGTTTCCGACTGGGGCTGCACGCCGCCGACCGAGCACAGCACGAACACCGCGCCATCGAGCACACGCAAGCTGCGCTCGACTTCGATCGTGAAGTCGACGTGCCCGGGGGTATCGATGATGTTGAAGCGATGCTGCGGGAACGAGCCGTCCATGCCGTTCCAGAACGCAGTCGTCGCGGCCGACGTGATCGTGATGCCGCGCTCCTGCTCCTGCTCCATCCAGTCCATCGTTGCGGCGCCTTCATGCACCTCGCCGATCTTGTGGCTGACGCCGGTATAGAACAGGATGCGCTCGGACGTCGTCGTCTTGCCGGCGTCGATGTGCGCCATGATGCCGAAGTTGCGATAGCGTTCGATGGGAGTGGTGCGGGCCATGGGTCTGCCTCCGCAGGGCGCTCCGCCCCGCATCTAGAGCGGCCATCCGGACCGCTGGACTGTTGTGAAGATGCCGGCGCTGGGCCGGCTCGTCTTTGGCAGGTCGTGGCGCGACGCGCTCACGACCAACCATGCATGCTTCTCGCGCTGCCGCCGCGATATGGCGGCCACACGCCGGAATTACCAGCGGTAGTGCGAGAACGCCTTGTTGGCGTCCGCCATGCGGTGCGTTTCCTCGCGCTTCTTGATCGCGCCGCCGCGGTTCTCCGAGGCTTCGAGCAGCTCGGCCGCGAGCTTGCGCGGCATCGTGTTCTCGCCGCGCTTGCGCGCTGCGTCGATGACCCAGCGCATCGCCAGGGCGGTACGGCGCGAAGAACGCACTTCGACCGGAACCTGGTACGTGGCACCACCGACACGGCGAGACTTGACCTCGACCGCCGGAGCAACGTTGCCGAGCGCCTTCTCGACCAACGCGACGGGTTCGGCGTGCTTCTCGCCGATGTGGTCGAGCGCGCCGTAAACGATCTGCTCGGCAACCGACTTCTTGCCGCTCTGCATGACCATGTTGATGAAGCGGGCGATGACCTGGCTGCCGTGCTTGGGATCGGGCAACAGTTCGCGTGTTGGGGTATTGCCTTTGCGTGACATGGATTCTTCTCAATGATGCGGCCATGCGGGCCGCTTGATACTCAAGCGCGAAAGCGCCTGTGTGAAATGTGCGATCAGCCCTTCGGGCGCTTGGCGCCGTACTTGGAGCGGCTCTTGCGTCGCTTGGCGACGCCGGCCGCATCGAGGCTGCCGCGAACGGTGTGGTAACGCACACCCGGCAGGTCCTTGACGCGACCGCCGCGGATCAGCACGACCGAGTGCTCCTGCAGGTTGTGACCTTCGCCACCGATGTAGCTGATGACTTCGAAACCGTTGGTCAGGCGAACCTTGGCGACCTTGCGCAGCGCCGAGTTCGGCTTCTTCGGCGTCGTCGTGTAGACGCGCGTGCACACGCCGCGGCGTTGCGGGCAGTTCGCCAGCGCCGGCGACGCACTCTTGTACGTCTTGGGGCTGCGCGGCTTGCGGACCAGCTGATTGACTGTTGACATGCGTTTGAACCGTGCCTGCGAATTCGTGGAACCGGAGGAAAACCGGAAAATCCGGGAAACAAAAGGCAGACCGGAAATGAAATCCGGCCTGCCGAGACAAAAGAGTATAGCGTGCAAAAATCAAACCGGTCAACCGCAATACCCGGCCGACCGCACGCCCTTCGGCATCCCGCCGTCGAACACGAAGCGATTCCTTTCGCCTCTTTTCGATCGATGTCGCCGCCGACCCGCGGGCCGGCGGCGAAGGCCCGTCAGTGGTCGCCGTCCTCAGCGACTGCTTCCGCCACGGAACTCGTGGCGCTGAGCGTTTCGCGTTCCTGATCGGTCAACGCGCCCTGCCGGCTGCGACGCTGCGCATGGTAGGCAAGGCCGGTGCCGGCCGGAATCAGGCGGCCGACGATGACGTTTTCCTTGAGGCCGCGCAGCGTGTCGCGAGTGCCGCGGACGGCAGCTTCCGTCAGCACGCGGGTGGTCTCCTGGAACGACGCCGCCGAGATGAACGATTCCGTCGCGAGCGAGGCCTTGGTGATGCCGAGCAGCACCGGAAGGATGCCCGCCGGACGTTCGTTGCGCGCCTCGGCACGCGAGTTTTCCTCGACCAGTCGCGATCGATCGACTTGCTCGCCGCGCAGGAAGCGCGTGTCGCCGATGTCGCTGATCTCGACCTTGCGCAGCATCTGGCGAATGATCGCTTCGATGTGCTTGTCGTTGATCTTCACGCCCTGCAGGCGGTAGACGTCCTGGATCTCCTTGACGAGGTAAGCCGCGAGCGGCTCTACGCCAAGCAGGCGCAGGATGTCGTGCGGATTGGGTTCGCCGTCGACGACGGTTTCGCCCTTCTCCACATGCTCGCCTTCGAAGACGATGACCTGACGCCACTTCGGGATCAGCTCTTCGTGCTCGTTGCCGTCGACGTCCTTGATGATCAGGCGCTGCTTGCCCTTGGTGTCCTTGCCGAAACTGACCACGCCCGAACGCTCGGCGAGGATCGCCGGTTCCTTCGGCTTGCGCGCTTCGAACAGGTCGGCCACGCGCGGCAGACCGCCGGTGATGTCGCGCGTCTTCGACGTTTCCTGCGGGATACGCGCGACGACGTCGCCGACGCCCACTTCCACGCCGTTCTGGATCGACACGATCGCGCCGGCCGGCAGCATGTACTGCGCCGGAATGTCGGTGCCGGGCAGGCGCAGCTCGCCGCCCTTCTTGTCGACGATGCGCACCATCGGACGCAGGTCCTTGGCCGCGCTGCCGCGACGCTTCGGATCGGTGACGACCGCGCTGGCCAAGCCGGTCAGCTCGTCGATCTGCTCCTGAACGGTGATGCCGTCCTGGAAGTCGACGAAGCGGACCACGCCCGCCACTTCCGAGACGATCGGATGGGTATGCGGATCCCACTTGGCGACCGTCTGGCCGGCCTTGACCGCGGCACCGTCACGCGCGTCGATGGTCGCGCCGTACGGCACCTTGTAGCGCTCGCGCTCGCGGCCGTGCGCGTCCATGACCGACACTTCGCCCGAACGCGATACGGCGACGAGATGGCCGGCGTTGTGCGCGACCGTCTTGAGGTTGGTGAACTTGAGCGTGCCGGTCGTCTTGACCTGCACGTTGTCGACCGCCGCCGCTCGCGAAGCCGCGCCGCCGATGTGGAACGTGCGCATGGTCAGCTGCGTACCCGGCTCGCCAATCGACTGCGCGGCGATGACGCCGACCGCTTCGCCGATGTTGACGAGATGGCCGCGCGCGAGGTCGCGCCCGTAGCACATTGCGCAGACGCCGAAACGGGCGTCGCAGGTGATCGGCGAACGCACGAGCACGCTCTGCACGCCTGCCGTTTCAAGCCTCTCGACCATGAACTCGTCGAGCAGCGTATTGCGCGTGACGATCGGATCCTCGTCGTTGCCGGGCGCAAACACGTCCTCGGCGACGACGCGACCCAGCACGCGGTCGCGCAGCGGTTCGACGACGTCGCCGCCTTCGACGATCGGCGCCATGGTCAGGCCGTTCTTCGTTCCGCAGTCGACTTCGGTGACAACCACGTCCTGCGCGACGTCGACGAGACGACGCGTCAGGTAACCGGAGTTCGCGGTCTTGAGCGCGGTATCGGCCAAGCCCTTGCGCGCACCGTGGGTCGAGTTGAAGTACTGCAGGACGTTGAGGCCTTCGCGGAAGTTCGCCTTGATCGGCGTCTCGATGATCGAGCCGTCCGGACGCGCCATCAGGCCGCGCATGCCGGCAAGCTGGCGGATCTGCGCCGCGGAACCACGCGCGCCGGAATCGGCCATGATGAACAGCGAGTTCATCGACTTTTCCTTGACCGTCTCGCCCTTCGCGTTCTTGACGTCGTCCGAGCCGATGCCGTCCATCATCGCCTTGGCGACGAGCTCGTTGGTGCGCGACCAGATGTCGACGACCTTGTTGTAACGCTCGCCGGCGGTGACGAGGCCGGACTGGTATTGCTGCTGGATCTCGGTGACTTCCTTCTCGGCATCCTCGAGGATGCCCTTCTTCGCGGCCGGGATCTTCATGTCGTCGATGCCGATCGACATGCCCGCGCGCGTCGCGTAGGCAAAGCCCGTGTACATGAGCTTGTCGGCGAACACGACCGTGTCCTTGAGACCCAGGCGGCGGTAGCACTGGTTGATCAGGCGCGAGATGTTCTTCTTGGTCAGTTCGAGGTTGGCCAGCGCGAACGGCAGTCCGTCGGGCAGGATTTCGGCCAGCAGCGCGCGGCCAACCGTGGTGTCGATCACCTCGGCCTTCTCGATGCGCTCGCCGTCCGTACCGAACTCGACCTGGCGCAGGCGCACCTTCACCTTCGCGTGCAGGCCGACCTTGCGGCTGTCGTAGGCGCGGTGCACTTCGGCGATGTTCGCGAACGCCATGCCCTCGCCCGGCTGGTTTTCCAGCGCGCGGGTCATGTAGTAGAGGCCAAGCACGACGTCCTGCGACGGCACGATGATCGGCTCGCCGTTCGCGGGCGAGAGGATGTTGTTGGTCGACATCATCAGCGCGCGCGCTTCGAGCTGTGCCTCGAGCGACAGCGGCACATGAACGGCCATCTGGTCACCGTCGAAGTCCGCGTTGAACGCGGTACACACGAGCGGATGCAACTGGATCGCCTTGCCCTCGATGAGCACGGGTTCGAACGCCTGGATGCCAAGACGGTGCAGGGTCGGCGCGCGGTTCAGCATCACGGGATGCTCGCGGATCACCTCTTCGAGGATGTCCCACACCTCGGCACTTTCGCGCTCGACGAGTTTCTTCGCCGCCTTGATCGTCGTGGCGAGGCCGCGGCGCTGCAGCTTGGAGAAGATGAAGGGCTTGAACAGTTCGAGCGCCATCTTCTTCGGCAGGCCGCACTGATGGAGTTTCAGCGTCGGGCCGACCACGATGACGGAACGGCCGGAGTAGTCGACGCGCTTGCCGAGCAGGTTCTGGCGGAAGCGGCCCTGCTTGCCCTTGATCATGTCGGCGAGCGACTTCAGCGGGCGCTTGTTCGTGCCCGTGATTGCGCGTCCGCGGCGACCGTTGTCCATGAGCGCATCGACCGCTTCCTGCAGCATGCGCTTCTCGTTGCGCACGATGATGTCGGGCGCATTGAGTTCAAGCAGGCGCTTGAGGCGGTTGTTGCGGTTGATGACGCGACGGTAGAGATCGTTGAGATCCGACGTCGCGAATCGGCCACCGTCGAGCGGCACGAGCGGACGCAGGTCCGGCGGCAGCACCGGCAGCACGGTCATGACCATGAATTCGGGGCGATTGCCCGATTCCTTGAACGCCTCGACCAGCTTGATGCGCTTGCTCAAGCGCTTGAGTTTGGTTTCGGAATTGGTCGACTGGATTTCCTCGCGCAGACGGATTTCTTCCTGCGCAAGGTCGATCGTCTTGAGCAACTCGTAGACGGCCTCGGCGCCCATGCGCGCGTCGAATTCGTCGCCATGTTCCTCGACGGCCTGCAGGTACTGTTCCTCGTTGAGGATCTGGCCGCGCTCGAGCGCGGTCATGCCCGGATCGACGACGACGTACGCCTCGAAATAGAGGATGCGCTCGATGTCGCGCAGCGTCATGTCGAGCATGAGGCCGATGCGCGACGGCAGCGACTTGAGGAACCAGATGTGCGCGGTCGGCGAAGCGAGCTCGATGTGGCCCATGCGCTCGCGGCGCACCTTGGCCAGCGTGACTTCCGTGCCGCACTTCTCGCAGACGACGCCGCGGTGCTTCATGCGCTTGTACTTGCCGCACAGGCACTCGTAGTCCTTGATCGGGCCGAAGATCGCCGCGCAGAACAGGCCGTCACGCTCGGGCTTGAACGTGCGGTAGTTGATCGTTTCGGGCTTCTTCACTTCGCCGAACGACCACGAACGGATCAGGTCCGGCGAGGCGAGCGCGATCTTGATCGAATCGAAATCGAGCGTCTGGCGCTGCTGGTTGAAGAGATTGAGCAGGTCTTTCATTTCATGTCTCCGCTACGGAGGAATTCTTTCGTCGAGGGTCGTGGGTGGGAAACCGAGGGCCGGAAGGCGTCGTGCCGTCCGGCCCGAGCGCGTCAGCGCTCCTCGAGCTCCATGTTGATCGCCAGCGAGCGGATCTCCTTGACCAGCACGTTGAACGACTCGGGCATGCCCGCGACCATTTCGTGGTCGCCGTCGACGATGTTCTTGTACATCTGGTTGCGGCCGGACACGTCGTCGGACTTGACCGTGAGCATTTCCTGCAGCGTGTACGCCGCGCCGTAGGCTTCCAGCGCCCAGACTTCCATCTCGCCGAAGCGCTGGCCGCCGAACTGCGCCTTGCCACCCAGCGGCTGCTGCGTGACGAGCGAGTACGGACCGGTCGAACGCGCGTGCATCTTGTCGTCGACGAGGTGGTTGAGCTTGAGCATGTGCATGTAGCCGACGGTGACCGGGCGATCGAACGCCTCGCCGGTGCGACCGTCGTACAGCATGGTCTGGCCCGATTCCGGCAGGTCGGCGAGCTTGAGCATCGCCTTGATCTCTTCCTCGAACGCACCGTCGAACACCGGCGTCGCCATCGGCACGCCGTCGGTCAGGTTGTTGGCGAGGTTGAGCAGCTCATCGTCGGTCAGCGACTTCAGGTTGACGTGGTGGCCGGCGGCGGCTTCCTTGCTCGCATTCGAGTTGTAGACCTCGTCGAGGAACTTGCGCAGTTCCGCGACCTTGGCCTGCGCCTTGATCATGCGGTCGATCTTCTCGCCGAGGCCCTTCGCGGCCCAGCCGAGATGGACTTCGAGGATCTGGCCGATGTTCATTCGCGACGGCACGCCGAGCGGATTGAGCACGATGTCGACCGGACGGCCATCCTTCGCGTACGGCATGTCCTCGACCGGCACGATCATCGACACGACGCCCTTGTTGCCGTGGCGGCCGGCCATCTTGTCGCCCGGCTGGATGCGACGCTTGACGGCCAGGTAGACCTTGACCATCTTGAGCACGCCCGGCGCGAGGTCGTCGCCCGCGGTGATCTTGGCCTGCTTGGCCTTGAAGCGCTGCTCGAACTCTTCCTTGTGGCGCTTGACCTGCTCCTGCGCCTTCTCGAGGAATTCGGCCGCGTCCTCGTCCTTCATGCGGATCGCGAACCACTCGTCCTTCTTGAGGCCGTCGAGGTAGTCGTTGGTGACTTCCGCGCCCTTCTTGAGCGTGCCCGGACCGCCATTGGCGACCTTGCCGACGATCGCCGAACGCAGGCGGTTGTAGATCGCGCCTTCGAGGATACGGAACTGATCGTCGAAGTCCTTCTTGACGCGCTTGATTTCCATCTCTTCGATCTGGCGCGCGCGCTTGTCCTTCTCGATGCCATCGCGCGTGAATACCGCGACGTCGATGACCGTGCCGTCCATGCCCGGCGGCACGCGCAGCGAGCTGTCCTTCACGTCGGAGGCCTTCTCGCCGAAGATCGCGCGCAGCAGCTTCTCTTCCGGCGTGAGCTGGCTTTCGCCCTTCGGCGTGACCTTGCCGACGAGGATGTCGCCCGCCTTCACTTCCGCGCCGATGTAGACGACGCCCGATTCGTCGAGGCGCGCGAGCGCCTGTTCGCCGACATTCGGGATGTCGGCCGAGATTTCTTCCGGACCGAGCTTGGTGTCGCGCGCCTGGATGGTGAGCTCTTCGATGTGGATCGTCGTGTAGCGATCCTCCTCGACCACGCGCTCGGAGAGCAGGATCGAGTCCTCGAAGTTGTAGCCGTTCCAGGGCATGAACGCGACGAGCATGTTCTGGCCGAGCGCGAGCTCGCCGAGGTCGGTCGACGAACCGTCGGCCAGCACGTCGCCCTTGGCGACCTTGTCGCCGACGTTGACGAGCGGACGCTGGTTGAGGTTCGTGTTCTGGTTCGAACGCGTGTACTTGGTCAACGTGTAGATGTCGACGCCGGCATCGTTGTCGCCGATTTCCTTCTCGTTGACGCGCACCACGATGCGGCCCGCATCGACCTGGTCGATGACTCCGCCGCGCAGCGCGGCGACGGTCACGCCCGAGTCGCGCGCAACGGCGCGCTCGATGCCGGTGCCGACCAGCGGCGTCTGCGAGCGCAGCGTCGGCACGGCCTGGCGCTGCATGTTCGCGCCCATCAAAGCGCGGTTGGCGTCGTCATGCTCGAGGAACGGCACCAGCGCCGCCGCGACCGAAACGGTCTGCATCGGCGAGACGTCCATGTAGTTGATCTCGTTGGACGGGCGCAGTTCGGATTCGCCGCGGAAACGGCACGAAACATACTCTTCGGAGAACGAGCCATCCTTGTTGAGCGGCGAGTTCGCCTGCGCGATGACGTTTTCACCCTCGTTGATCGCCGAGAGGTATTTCACCTCGTTGGTGACCTTGCCGTTCTCGACCTTGCGGTAGGGCGTCTCGAGGAAGCCGTACTCGTTGGTGCGCGCATAGACGGCGAGCGAATTGATCAGGCCGATGTTCGGGCCTTCCGGCGTTTCGATCGTGCAGACGCGACCGTAGTGCGTCGGGTGCACGTCGCGCACCTCGAAGCCGGCGCGTTCGCGCGTGAGGCCACCCGGGCCGAGCGCGGAGACGCGGCGCTTGTGCGTGACTTCCGACAGCGGGTTGTTCTGGTCCATGAACTGGGACAGCTGCGAGGATCCGAAGAACTCCTTCACCGCCGCCGCGACCGGCTTGGCGTTGATGAGATCCTGCGGTGTCAGGCCTTCGGCTTCGGCGAGCGACAGGCGCTCCTTGACCGCGCGCTCGACGCGCACGAGGCCGATGCGGAACACGTTCTCGGCCATTTCGCCGACCGAACGCACGCGACGATTGCCGAGGTGGTCGATGTCGTCGACCGTGCCGCGGCCGTTGCGGATCTCGATGAGCACCTTGATGACGTCGAGGATGTCCGAACCGGAGCCGAATTCCTTGACCAGCGCCTTCGAGTTCTCGTCATTGCGCTCGCCGAAGTACTTGCCGTCGTACAGGATGCCGGGGCCCTTGTCGTCCTTGCGGCCGACACGACGGTTGAACTTCATGCGACCGACGCGATCGAGGTCGTAGCGCTCGGGCGAGAAGAACAGGTTCTGGAACAGGTTCTGCGCGGCGTCCTTGGTCGGCGGCTCGCCGGGACGCATCATGCGATAGATCTCGACGAGCGCCTCGAGCGGCGTGCGCGACGGATCGATGCGCAGCGTCCTGGAAATGTAGTCGCCGCGATCGAGGTCGTTCACCCACAGCGTGGCGATCTTGTCGATGCCGGCCTTGCGGAACGCCTCGAGCTGGGCCTCGTTGAGTTCGTCGTTGGCCGCGGCGAGCAGTTCGCCGGTCTTGGCGTCGACGACGTCATGCGCGAGGATGCGACCGGCGAGGTATTCGTCGGGCACTTCGAGCGACTTGATGTTGGCCTTTTCGAGCTGCTTGACGTGGCGCGCGGTGATGCGCTTGCCGGTCTCGACGATGACGCTGTCGCCGACGCGCAGGTCGAAGTTCAGCGTTTCGCCGCGCAGGCGCTCGGCGACGAGGTCGAGCTTGGCGCCGTCCTTCTTGCCGAGGTGGAAGACGTTCTTCTCGAAGAAGATGTCGAGCATCTCTTCGTTGGTGTAGCCGAGCGCGCGCAGCAGCACCGTCACCGGCAGCTTGCGGCGGCGGTCGATGCGCGTGAACAGCGCGTCCTTCGGGTCGAATTCGAAGTCCAGCCACGAGCCGCGGTAGGGAATCACGCGCGCGCTGTAGAGCAGCTTGCCCGAGCTGTGCGTCTTGCCGCGGTCGTGGTCGAAGAACACGCCTGGCGAACGGTGCAGCTGCGAGACGATGACGCGCTCGGTGCCGTTGACGATAAAGGTGCCGGTGTCGGTCATGAGCGGCAGTTCGCCCATGTAGACTTCCTGCTCCTTGACGTACTTGATCGCCTTGTTCGACGACTCCTTGTCGTAGATCACCAGGCGCACGGTGACGCGCAGCGGCGCGCCGTAGCTCATGCCGCGCGAACGGCACTCGCGCTCGTCGAACGGCGGCTCGCCGAGGCGGTAGTTGACGTACTCCAGCGCCGCGCTGCCGGAATAGCTCGTGATCGGGAACACCGAGCGCAGGGCCGCGTGCAGGCCCTTGTCCTCGCGCGCGTTCGGCTCGACGTCGGCCTGCAGGAACTCGCGGTAGGAATCCACCTGGATGGCCAGCAGGAACGGCACGCCGAGGACAGGCGGGCGCTTGCCGAAATCCTTGCGGATGCGCTTCTTTTCGGTGAAGGAGTAGGTCGTCTGGGTCGTCATGAGGGGCACACCTCGTACAGCGCGCGACGGCGGCTCGTCGCTGGGAGAAAACCGACTGTGGAACGGATATCGGAAATGACGCTGGCAACCTCCCCAGATGGGGACGCCAACGCAATTTCCCATACCCGCGCAACGGGCAAAGCCCGGGAGCTCACGCTCCCAGGCTCGGCACTACCTGGCTGAAGCGATGGACAACGCTTCGTGGCTTACTTGACCTCGACGGTCGCGCCAGCCGTTTCGAGATCCTTCTTGAACTTCGCGGCATCGTCCTTCGAGACGCCTTCCTTGAGGACGCCACCGGCTTCGGTGAGATCCTTGGCTTCCTTGAGACCGAGGCCCGTGATGGCGCGGACGGCCTTGATGACGTCGACCTTCTTTTCGCCGGCGCTCTTGAGGACGATCGTGAACTCGGTCTGCTCCTCGACCGGAGCGGCGGCAGCGGCCGGGCCGGCAGCAGCCATGACCGGAGCCGCGGCGGAGACGCCGAACTTCTCTTCGATCGCCTTGACCAGCTCCATGACTTCCATCAGCGACTTGGCGGCGATGGCTTCGACGATTTGCTCGTTGGAAAGGGACATTGGGTATTACCTCGATGAAATTTTTCTGGAATGGATTCGACGAACCGATCAGGCCGTTTCGGCCGGGGCCGCGGCTTCTTCGCCACCGCCCTGCTTGTCGGCCACCGCCTTGACCGCGCGCGCGAACATCGCGGCCGGTTCGGCGAGGACGCGAGCCAGCATGCCGAGCGCCTGCTGGAGCGTGGGCAGCGAAGCAAGCACGTCGACGTGGCTGGCCGGGTATTGCTGGCCACCGACGACGACGACCTTGGCCTTGAGCTTGTCGTTGCCCTTGGCGAATTCCTTGATCAGGCGACCGGCAGCGCCGGGCTCCTCTTTCGAGAACGCATACAGCAGCGGACCGACCAGCGAATCCTTGGCGCATTCGTACTCGGTGCCGACCACGGCGCGCGAGGCGAGCGTGTTCTTGGCGACCTTGAGGAAAACGCCCGATTCACGGGCCTTCTTGCGCATCGCGGTCATCTGCTCGACCGTGGTGCCCGCATACTCGGCGGCGATCAGGGAATGCGCCTTGGCGGCGACTTCCGCCAGTTCGGCGACTACTTCTTTCTTCTGGGACAGATTGAGAGCCATTAGCACTCCTCCAATTGAACTCCGCCCGCGGCGACGCCGCTGGCGGTCCTGAACGGCATCCGTCCTGGATGCCGGGAACGCGGATCGCGTTCCGGTGGTGGCCCGTCTGACTGGTCTGCCCAGAGGCGTTGAACCAGATTTCCAGGAGGCGACACCATCTGCGCAGGCTGGTGGTTTGAGGCTTTCCGGCTGGATCGGGAGAATCCGTGCACCGCACGCTTCCCTGCTTCCCGATCGCGCCGTTTCGGCCGCCTGCGGTCTTTGACGGCTTCCCGCTTGCGCAGGACGCCCTCAAAATTCGAAAAAGGAACCCGCTATTCTAGCGGCTTCCGCTTGAAAAGTCTTGCGGCCCGCGAAGGCCTCATGCGAACGCAGCGGACCTCGCGGTCCGCTGCAGTTGTTCCTGCTGGAGCGGCGGACTTCCGCCGCCTGGATCAGGCCGAAACCGTCGAGGTGTCGACCGGAACGCCCACGCCCATCGTGCTCGAGATCGAGACCTTCTGGACGTACTGGCCCTTCGCCGAGGACGGCTTGGCCTTGACGAGGTCGGCGAGCAGCGCGTTGAGGTTGTCCTTGAGCGCGGCGGCTTCGAACGAGGCCTTGCCGATCGAGCAATGGATGATGCCGGCCTTGTCGTTGCGGAACTTGACCTGGCCCGCCTTGGCGTTCTTGACCGCGGTGACGACGTCGGCCGCGACCGAGCCATCCTTCGGATTCGGCATCAGGCCGCGCGGACCGAGCAACTGGCCGAGCTTGCCGACGACGCGCATCGCGTCCGGCGTGGCGATGACGCGACCGAAGTCGAGTTCACCCGCCTGCATGCGCTCGGCGAGGTCTTCCATGCCGACTGCGTCGGCGCCGGCAGCCTTGGCCGCCTCAGCCTTCTCGCCGGCCGGGCAGAACACGGCGACCTTGACGGTCTTGCCGGTGCCGTGCGGCATCATCACCGACCCGCGCACGCCTTGGTCGGACTTCTTCGCGTCGATGCCGAGGCGGATCGAGACATCCACGGATTCCGGGAACTTGGCCTTGGCGCCGTCCTTGACGATCTTGATCGCTTCGTCGATCGCGTAGGTCTTGCCCGGAACGACGGTGGCGCTGAGCGCCTTGTAACGCTTGCTGATCTTCGTGCTCATGTTCAGATCTCCGTCGTCAGGCCCATGCTGCGGGCGCTGCCCGCGATCGTGCGAACGGCGGCGTCGAGATCGGCCGCGGTCAGGTCGGGCTCCTTCGCCTTGGCGATGTCCTCGAGCTGCTTGCGCGAGACCTTGCCGACCTTCTCCGTGTTCGGACGCTTGGAACCGGACGTGATGCCGGCCGCCTTCTTCAGCAGGATCGACGCCGGCGGCGTCTTCGTGATGAAGGTGAAGGTACGATCCGAATAGGCCGTGATGACGACCGGAATCGGCAGGCCCGGCTCGAGCTTCTGCGTCGCGGCATTGAACGCCTTGCAGAACTCCATGATGTTCAGGCCGCGCTGGCCGAGCGCCGGACCGACCGGCGGCGACGGATTGGCCTGACCGGCCTTGACCTGCAACTTGATGTAACCGACTACTTTCTTTGCCATTTTCTTGCTCTCCGGGTGCAAACGCCTGGAATCAGGCTCCCCATCGCGCCAGGGATTTCGCGTGCCCTGGCTTCACGCTTGAATGTGCTTTCACCGTCCTGCATGACGGCAAGAACCAGCCCGACGTCGAAGTCGGACCTTCAAAAGTCTCAGGCTTTCTCGACCTGGCCGAATTCGAGCTCGACCGGCGTGGAACGCCCGAAAATCAGCACCGCCACGCGCAGGCGGCTCTTCTCGTAATTGACTTCCTCGACGACGCCGTTGAAATCGTTGAACGGACCGTCGGTGACGCGCACCATCTCGCCCGGCTCGAACAGCACCTTCGGGCGCGGCTTCTCGACGCCTTCCTGCACGCGTCGGAGGATGCCGTCGGCTTCCGAATCCTTGATCGGCAACGGACGATCGGCGGTACCGCCGATGAAGCCCATGACGCGCGGCGTTTCCTTGACCAGATGCCAGGATTCGTCGTCGATCTTCAGCGCCTTGCCTTCATCGTGCGTCTCGATCTGCACGAGGACGTAACCGGGGAAGAACTTGCGCTCGCTGCGACGCTTCTGGCCGCCGCGCATTTCGATGACTTCCTCGGTCGGCACCATCACTTCGCCGAACTTGTCTTCCATGCCGGCACGCGCGATGCGCTCCTTCAGCGCGCGCGCGACACTGTGTTCGAAACCCGAATAGGCATGAACCACGTACCAACGTTTGCTCATGCCGACCTCACGCTCCGAGTTTCAGCAGATGGTCGAGGACGATCCACTTGAGGATGACGTCGATCAGGCCGAGCAGCAGGCTGAGGATGACGACGACGACCATGACGACGAGCGTCGTGCGCAGCGTCTGGTCGCGGGTCGGCCATACCACCTTGCGCAGCTCGAACTGCGATTCGGCGAGGTATTCGCGCGCGGAACGGCCGACTGCCGTGAAAGCGGCGACCGCCAGCGCGGCGATCAGGCCGGCAGCGAACAGGCCCAGGCGCGCCCAGCCGTTCCAGCTCTCGAAGTAGTAATAGGCGACGATGCCAGCCACGAGCAGCACAGCCGCCAGCGTCAGCTTGACGATGTCGAGCGCGTTGGTGCCGCCTGCTTTTTCGACGTTGGAATTCATGTTCTTCTTCGAAGAGCGCAGCCATGGACGGCTGCCTTGTCCGCGCGACCAACGAACCGATCACGCGAGTACTTGGCGCGCCAAGAGGGACTCGAACCCCCAACCTGCGGTTTTGGAGACCGCTGCTCTGCCAATTGAGCTATTGGCGCAAAAGGGTTCGGGGCCCGCCTTCACGGACCCCGAACCCGATTCCTGCTTACTGAACGATCTTGGCCACCACGCCCGCACCCACGGTGCGGCCGCCTTCGCGGATCGCGAAGCGCAGGCCTTCGTCCATCGCGATCGGCGCGATCAGCGTCACCACCATCTTGATGTTGTCGCC